>Ga0265293_10008063_pt1 | contig 15828 bp, 15 predicted proteins | sample Munlanlewell138R_FD_192505 | JGI IMG/M metagenome (GOLD analysis project Ga0265293, IMG submission 192505) | Leachate microbial communities from a municipal landfill in Southern Ontario, Canada - Leachate well 138R | ecosystem: Engineered > Solid waste > Landfill > Unclassified | place: Canada...
GCCGATCGTGTCGCCTCCGCACACAGGGATCAGCGCGTCGCCGCCGGCATCGTGGCGCTGGCGGCGATCTCGCTGCTGATCGGCGGCGCCTTCGCCGGGCTGATCGTCGAGGGCGCGCGCGATCTTTCCGGCGCGATTGCCGCCTTCGATCCCTACCTGTTCAGGGTTGCCCGCTTCACGCTGTGGCAGGCGCTGTTGTCGACGCTTTTGTCGGTCGTGCCGGCGCTGTTCGTGGCGCGGGCTCTGGTGCGGCATCCGGATTTTCCGGGGCGCGGGCTGATCCTCCAGCTTTTCGCCGTGCCGCTGGCGCTGCCGGCGCTGGTGGCTGCACTTGGCGTGCTGGCGCTCTATGGCCGGGCCGGTTATTTCGCCGACTTTCTTTCGATGCTGGGTGGCGAAACATGGCCGGGCATCTACGGGCTTTCCGGTATTCTCGTGGCGCATGTGTTCTTCAATCTGCCGCTGGCCACGCGCCTGTTCGTCGAGGCCTTGCAGACCGTGCCGGCGGATCAGTGGCGGCTGGCCAGCCAGCTTGGCATGGGCGCGCGCGCCGGCTTCAGGCTGATCGAATGGCCGGTGCTGCGGCAGGCGCTGCCGGGTGTCGCCGGGCTGGTGTTCATGCTGTGCGTGACCTCCTTCACCATCGTGCTGACGCTTGGCGGCGGGCCGCGCGCCACGACGCTGGAAGTGGCGATCTATCAGGCGCTGCGCTTCGACTTCGATCCCGCGCGCGCCGTTGCGCTGACCGCTTTGCAGATCGGGCTGACGCTTGCCATCGTCTTCGTTCTCAGCCGTTTCGGGGCCGGCACCGTGGCCGAGGCGAGCCTCTCGGTGGCACCACGGCGTTTCGTTTCGGTGAGCGGCGGAGAGACGGCGCTGAACGGCGCGTTGATCGTGCTCGCCCTTCTGTTCGTGGCCGGACCGATGGCGGCCACCGTGGCGGCGGGGCTGCAGGCCGAGCTTGGCCGTCTTGTCATGGAAGCGGCGGTGCAGCGTGCCGCGGTGACCAGTCTCGTCCTGGCGCTGTTGTCGGCCCTGCTGGCGGCAGCCCTTTCCATGGTGCTGGTGATGGCAAGGCAGGCGCTTGCCCTGCGCCGCGCCGGTGCGCGCCGGCCCTTGCTCGAATATCTCACCGATACGGGAGCAGGCTTCGTTCTGGTGGTGCCGCCCATCGTCGTCGGCGCGGGCTGGTTCATCTTGCTGCGCCATGTGGCCGATGTGTTCGCTTTCGCGCCCGTGCTGGTCGTCACCGTCAATGCGGTGATGGCGATGCCCTTTGCGCTGAGGGCTTTGCGCCCGGCCTATGATGCCGCAAGCGCCCGTCACGAGCGGCTGTGCGCACAGCTCGGCATCGGCGGCTGGACGCGGTTCCGGCTGATCGACTGGCCTTCGCTGCGCCGGCCTCTGGCTACCGCCGCCGCCTTCGCCATGGCGTTGTCACTGGGAGATCTCGGCGTCATCGCGCTGTTCGGCTCCGATGCGGTGCAGACGCTGCCCTATCTGCTTCTGGCGCGCATGGGCAGCTACCGCACGGCGGACGCGGCCGGGCTGGCGCTGCTTCTCGGGCTTGCCTGCCTTGCCCTGATGTTTCTGTCCGCCCGGCTGGCGAGGGAGACGAAGCCATGATCCAACCGGCTGCATCCGGCGTGGAGGTCCGTCTGGACAAGGTGGCGTTCAGCTATGGCGAGACGGCATTCGCCTTCGATGTGACGTTCCGGCCGGGCTGCATCACCGCCGTCATGGGGCCGAGCGGATCGGGAAAATCCACCCTTCTCAATCTGGTCGCCGGTTTCGAGATGCCGCAGAGCGGCCGGGTGCTGATCGGCGCACGCGACGTGACCGGGGATCCGCCGGCGGCCCGGCCCGTCTCCATGGTGTTTCAGGAAAACAATCTGTTCGCGCATCTTTCGGTGGAGCAGAATGTCGGGCTCGGCCGCTCGCCGGACCTGCGCCTGACCGACGCCGACCGCGCGGCGGTGGCGCAGGCGCTGGAGCGCACCGGGCTCGGCGGCAAGGGGCGGCGGCTGCCGCGCGAACTGTCGGGCGGCGAGCGCCAGAGGGTGGCGCTGGCGCGGGTTCTGGTGCGCGAGCGGCCGGTGCTGCTGCTCGACGAACCCTTCGCGTCGCTGGGGCCGGCCCTGCGCGAGGACATGCTGGATCTGGTGGCCGGTTTGCAGGCCGAGCGCAACATGACGGTTCTGTTCGTCACCCATCAGCCCGAGGATGCACGACGCATTTCGCACGACATGACCTTCATCGAAGCCGGCAAACCCGTGGCGAGCGGCCCGATCGGCGACTTCTTCGGCGAGGCTGGACCGGAGGCATTCCGGCGCTATATCGGGCTTTCCTGAGGGTTGGCGCGCAGGTTTGCCCGCATGCGGACATAATTTGCCATCAATGCGACATTAGGGAATATGGCAGGACTGGCCGAATCGTGGCCGTTTGGTGCCTGATCAGGTCCGGGCGGGTGCGGCCGGCGCCACAGCCGTGGAAAGGAAGTTCAACTGTCGTCCGTCGTCAAGCCCGAACGCAAGCAGTTCCCGGCCCGAGCTTTCCTGCTCGCGGGCGTCGCTCTGGCGCTGGCTTCATGTCAGGCCATCGTGCCGCCGGACATGCAGGAATCGGCGTTCCGGCCATCCGCGAAGCCCGTGACGGTGGACAACGTCACCGCCAACAACAAGCTGGCGGAACTGGCGCGCGCGCAGCATCCCAGAATTCTGGCAACCTATGGCGGCGAATATTCCGATCCCAAGCTGGAGCGCATGGTGGCCAAGGTCATCGGCAGCCTGACCACGGTTTCGGCGAATCCGACCCAGAACTACCGCATCACCATTCTCAATTCGCCCAACGTCAACGCCTTCGCTCTGCCGGGCGGCTATCTCTACATCACGCGCGGCCTGTTGGCGCTCGCCAATGATTCGTCGGAGCTGGCGGCTGTGGTGGCGCACGAGATGGGCCACGTCACCGCCAATCACGGGCTCCAGAGGCAGCGTCTGGAGGCGGAAGAGGGACTGGCCACCAAGGTCGTTTCCGACGTGCTGGGCGACAGCCCGACCGCCAAGGCAGCTCTTATCCGCGGCAAGCTGAGGCTTGCCCAGTTCTCGCGCAATCAGGAACTGGAAGCCGACGTCATCGGCATCCGGTCGGTGGGCGAGGCGGGTTACGACCCTTATGCGGCGAGCCGCTTCCTGCAATCCATGTCGGCCTACACCGATTTCCGCTCGGTCAGCGGGGCGACCGACGCCAGTCTCGATTTCCTCGCGACACATCCGAACACGCCGCAGCGCATCGAACTGGCGCTGCGCCACGCGCGCCAGTTCGGCCAGCCGGGCACCGGCACGCGCGATCGCGACAGCTATCTGGCCGGCATAGACGGTCTGCTCTATGGCGACACGCCCGATGAGGGCTATGTGCGCGGCAACAATTTCCTGCATCCGAAGCTCGGCATCTCCTTCTCGGTGCCGGATGGCTTCATGATCGACAATTCGGCCGCCGCCGTGACCGCTACGGGTCCGGGCGACATGGCGGTGCGCTTCGATGGCGTGTCGCTCGATCCGAACCGCTCGCTGTCAGACTATATCCGCAGCGGCTGGGTGGCGGGCCTCGAAACGGACAGTGTGCGTGAAACGACCATCAACGGCAGCCCGGCGGCAACCGCGCGGGCGCGGGCCGAAGGCTGGCAGTTCGACGTCACCGTGATCCGGGCCGGCAGTCAGGTTTACCGGCTTTTGACCGCGGCACCCGCAGCCAGCACGTCGCTCGACAGCGTGGCCAGGGCGGTCGGCGGCTCCTTCCGGGTTCTTACGCAGGCGGAAAAGGATGCCCTGAAGCCGCTTCGCATCCGGGTCGTGACCGTCAGACCCGGCCAGACCATGGGCATGCTGGCGGCGCAGATGGTGGGCGTCGATCGCAAGCTCGACCTGTTTCGGGTGCTGAATGCGCTGGCTCCGGGCGCGACGCTTTCAGCCGGAGACAAGGTCAAGATCGTTACCGACAGGTAGGTGCCGCCACGGCGTTCTTCCGTGTCGGCGCGTCGGCGATGCCGTCTGCCTCAGGCGATGATATCGGGAATGATGCGATCTTCGAGCGTGCGCAGCCTGTCTTTCAGCGCCAGCTTCTTCTTCTTCATGCGCTGAATCTGCAACGGATCGCAGCCCGTGGCGATCATGGCGTTTATCGCGGCGTCGAAATCGGCATGGTCCTGCTTCAAACGCGCAAATTCGAGTCGAATCTCGGCCTGTTCCTGCTCGGACATTACCTACCATATATAAAATTCGACGCCCGCCGCATGCTGCAACGGGTATCCGATTAGGAGGGGGAGAGGCTCGAAAAAACCGCTCGCTGGCAAATCACTACCACATTTTGGCCAAGGGTGGAATGCAACCCTTATGCGTTCGACAACCGTCGCCGTTGATGGCACAGTGTCATGCAGCCGTCACAAATGTGGACTGGCAACATCGGTGGCGGCCGCAATCGAGGAAACCATGAAAGGGAGAACCAATCATGTCTCTTGCATCCCATCTTGACGAACTCAGCAGGAAGCACAGCGATATCGAGCGGCAGATCAATGCGGCGATGCTGCATCCATCCATCGATGCTCTCGAAATCGCCAACCTGAAGCGACGCAAGCTGGCCCTCAAGGACGAGATTGAGAAACTCAAGTCCCAACCAACCTCTCACTGAATTTCCGCCGGCCTGACAGCCGGAAACAAGGCAGGCCCGGTCAGCGGCGTTAGGCCGCTGGCTGGGCAGCCGTTTTGCCGGATCGACAGCCAGCCGCATCCCGACGATGTCTGTGGGCGCCCGCGCCTGATGTGATTTTCCATCACATGGCAGCCGTGTGCATTGGCGGCATTGACAAGATCGGTTGCGTCCTCCACCTCATGGCAGAGTTTCGCGTGCTTGGTCTGCGCGTGCCGGTGCCTGTTCTGCCGGTCGCTGTATCCCGGACCGGTGCGCAGAATGTGTTGCAGCAGGGTTTGCGACGCATCCCGCGGGATGCGGACAAGTCCATGGAATAATGTCAGAGGCAGCCGGTATGACCGGGTATTTTTCCTCTCCGTTCCCGCGCCGCGCCTCGGTCGGCGTCGATGTCGGCGGCGTCATGGTCGGCGGCGATGCGCCTGTCGTGGTACAGTCGATGACCAATACCGACACGGCCGATATCGACGGCACGGTCGCGCAGGTGGCCGCCCTGCATCGGGCCGGTTCCGAACTGGTGCGCATCACGGTCGACCGCGACGAGAGCGCTGCGGCGGTGCCGAAGATCCGCGACCGGCTGGCGCGGCTCGGCATCAACGTACCGCTGGTCGGCGATTTCCACTACATCGGCCACAAGCTTCTGGCCGACCATCCGGCCTGCGCCGAAGCGCTGGCCAAGTACCGCATCAATCCCGGCAATGTCGGCTTCAAGGACAAGAAGGACAAGCAGTTCGCCGATATCGTGGAAATGGCGATCCGCTACGACAAGCCGGTGCGCATCGGCGTCAACTGGGGCTCGCTCGATCAGGAACTGCTGACGCGGCTGATGGACGAGAACCAGGCCAACGGCTTTCCGATGACCGCGCAGCAGGTGACGCGCGAGGCGATCGTGCAGTCGGCCATCCTGTCGGCGCATATGGCGGAAGAGATCGGCCTTGGTCGCAACCGCATCATCCTTTCGGCCAAGGTCAGCGGCGTGCAGGACCTGATCGCCGTCTATGCCGAGTTGGCGCGGCGCTGCGACCATGCGCTGCATCTTGGCCTCACCGAAGCCGGCATGGGGTCGAAAGGCATTGTCGCCTCCTCGGCCTCGATGGGCATCCTGCTCCAGCAGGGCATCGGCGACACCATCCGCATCTCGCTGACGCCTGAGCCCGGCGGCGACCGCACGCGCGAGGTGCAGGTGTCGCAGGAACTGCTCCAGACCATGGGCTTTCGCCAGTTCGTGCCGATCGTCGCCGCCTGTCCGGGCTGCGGGCGCACGACCTCGACCGTGTTTCAGGAACTGGCCCAGAACATCCAGGCGGACATTCGCCGCAACATGCCCGTGTGGCGCACGAAATATCCGGGCGTGGAACAGCTCAAGGTGGCCGTCATGGGCTGCATCGTCAACGGGCCGGGCGAATCCAAGCATGCCGATATCGGCATATCCCTGCCCGGCACCGGCGAGACGCCCTCCGCACCCGTGTTCATCGACGGCCAGAAGGCGGCGACGCTGCGCGGACCCAACATCGCCGCCGATTTCGAGAAGATGGTTTCCGAATATATCGAAAACCGTTTCGGCATGGGGATCACGGCCAGAGCCGCCGAGTGACGCCATGCGTCTGGCCGCGCCGCTGATCGCTGTCCTGATCGGCGCCTGTGCCGGCAATGCCGCCTGTGCCGATCCGCCGAAGCCGGCGCGGGAGCGGCTGATCGACCGGGTATGTGACCTCATCGAATTTCATTCGGATCGCGCCGGGCTGCCGCGTGATTTCTTCGCGCGGCTGATCTGGAAGGAAAGCCGCTTCGATCCCAATGCGGTGAGCCCGGTGGGCGCGGAAGGCATCGCCCAGTTCATGCCGGGCACCGCGAAGATGCGAGGGCTGGCCGCACCCTTCGACATCGAGCAGGCAATTCCGGCCTCGGCCGCCTATCTGGGCGAACTGAAGCGGAGTTTCGGCAATCTGGGACTGGCCGCCGCTGCCTACAATGCCGGCGAGAACCGGGTGGCGCGATGGCTCTCCTCCGGCGGTTTCCTGCCGCTGGAGACGGAAAACTACGTGCTCGACATCATGGGCGAGCCGGCCGATGTGTTTTCGGACAGGGCCTATGCCGGCAAGGTGCAGCCGCTGCATGCCGCGCTCGGCTTCGGCCCGGCCTGCCGGCGCCTGCCGGTTTCCGCGCCGTCGACCATCGCCATGGCGACGGTGCCGGTCCAGCCATGGGGCGTGCAGGTGGCCGGCGGCTTCAACCGGGCGGCGGTGATCCGGCAGTGGCAGCGCTTGCAGGCGCGCCATTCCAGCGTGCTCGAAGGGCATGATCCGGTGGTAAGCCGGGTGCGCTCGCCGCGCGGACGGCGCGGCATCTATGCGGTGCGCATCGGTGCGGAAAGCCGATCGCAAGCCGACACGATCTGCCAGAAGCTGCGCGGTTCCGGCGGCTCCTGCGTGGTGCTGCGCAACCGCTGAGGACTGAAGATCAGCCTGTTCTGGCAGTCAGCGTCTCGCCCAGCCAGTTGCCGATCTTGGCGGCCAGCCGGTCGGGCGATACGGGCTTGGGCAGGTAATCGTCCATGCCGGAATCGAGGCATTTCTCGCGGTCGCCCTTGAGCGCGTGTGCCGTAACGCCGATTATCGGGATGCGGCGGCCACTGGCGGCTTCCGAGGCGCGGATGGCGCGGGTTGCCTCATATCCGTTCATGTCCGGCATCGAGACATCCATCAGGATCAGCCTCGGGTTCAGCGCCCGGTGCATGTCGATCGCGGTGCGGCCGTTTCCGGCGATGCGATAGCTGAGGCCGAGCCCATTGAGGATCTGGCTGAACACCAGCTGGTTCACCTCATTGTCCTCAGCAATCAGGATGTCGATCGATCCGTCAGCCACATCATTGCCTGAAACCGAAACGAGGACCGGCTTCTCGATCTTCCGCACGGCCGGTAAAGGCCGTGGCGGTTCGCGCACGAACTGTGTCGCACCCGGCTGCATGCGCGCCTTCTGGATGGTCGAGATGATGGTTCCCAGGAGCACGACCGAGCGGGCCGGCTTGGTCATGTGCGCGGCGATGCCGTAATCGATGACCAGACGGCCGAAATCCACCTGATCCACGGAGGTCAGGAGCACCACGGGTATGGAGGAGAAGCGGCTGTCGGAGGCAAGCGCGCGCGCCACGTCTGCACCGTTCATGCCCGGCATCTGGTAGTCGAGGATGATGCAGTCGACGCAGGCGCCGAGCTGGCTTGCCCGTTCGAGGAAGGCGAGGCCGACGGCGCCGCTTTCGGCGGCCGCGCAATCGAAGCCCCAGCTCCGCAGCTGTTCCAGCAAGATGTCGCGGTTGACCGGATTGTCGTCGATGATCAGCACCCGCGCGCCGGTCACGTCTCCGGGGACGTTCTCGTCCTCGACATGGGTGTCGTGGACCGGCATCGGCACCCTGAACCAGAAGATGGAACCGCGGCCCGGCTCGCTGCTCACGCCCATCTCGCCGCCCATCAGCTCCACCAGCCGCGCGCCGATGGCGAGGCCGAGGCCGGTGCCCTCATGGCGGCGGGTCGAGGAGGCGTCCACCTGCGCGAATTTCTCGAACACGCTTTCCAGCTTTTCCGCGGGAATGCCGATGCCGGTGTCCTCGACGCTGACCTTCAGCATTGCGATGCCGTCCACAACCTCGCCGCTGACATCGACCAGGACATGGCCCTTCTCGGTGAATTTCACGGCGTTGCCGAGCAGGTTGGTGATGATCTGGCGCAGGCGGCCGGCATCACCAACCATGAAATGCGGCAGGCGGGGATCGACACGCACGATCAGTTCGAGGTTCTTCTCGGCGACGCGCGCCGAAACCAGCGTGGCAACGTCCTCCACGGCTTCGCTCAGCCGGAAGGGCGCGGGGCTCAGCGTCAGCTGGCCGGCATTGATCTTGGAGAAGTCCAGAATGTCGTTGATGATGGTCAGCAACGCATGGCCGGATTTCACGATCACGTCGGTAAATGTCTTCTGGCGCGGGGTCAGGTCGGTGTTGGCCAGCAGTTCCGCCATGCCGAGCACGCCATTCATCGGCGTGCGGATCTCATGGCTCATATTGGCCAGGAACTCGGATTTGGCGCGATCGGCTTCCTCGGCGCGCTTGAGCGATTCCGCCGTGCGGGCGAAGGCGCGCCGGATGGCCTTTTCCATCGGCCGGAAGATCCAGAAGGTGACGCCCGCCAGCGTCAGCGCGAAGACGATCGTTCCCCACATGAGCAGGTTTGATGAGCGGGCATCGGCCAGCCGGCGCTCGCCGTCCAGCGCGACGCGCGCCCGCATCAGCAGGGGCTGCGCAAACAAGGTGTTCTGGTTGAGGATGTCGCGATGGTTCCAGTCGTCGAGGGTTTTTGCCTGCGTCATCAGCGCCAGGTTGCGGGCCATGTCGCGCGCCGACCACATGAGATCGCGATTGACCGAGGCCGCCGCAAGCGCGTCGGTCGTTTTTTGCGTCATCCGGGGCGTGAGTTCAGCCAGATCGTCGGTGATTTCCTCGATGCCCTGCATCAGCTTGCGGGCATGCAGGCCGGCCGACCCGGTGAATTCTTCCTTCGCCGTGACGTGCCATGCGGATGCGGCGTTTTCAGCGAAGTTCGCCGCATTGTCGAGGCTGGTGCCGAAGCTGGCAATGAGCGTGCTCAGCATGTCGACGCGGTTGCGGTAGGTGTTGATATGGTTGAGGGCCGCGATGAGGCCGATCACCGACAGCGCCAGCACGGTGAGGCCGGAAAGATATCTGATCCGGACCGACCGGATGAACGACGAATATTCCGGCATGCGCAGTCCCCAACCCATCTACGCAATTCCAGAGCGTGTCGCGATCTTTCGAATTCGCGCCTTACGCTTCTGGTCTTGTTCTGCGCAGGTCGTTGTCCCGAAAGCGGCGGTTCACACTTTCGGGCGACATGCGTGTGGCCGGGATTACGCTCCATATACCATTAACATTCCGTTGCGGGCCGGACCTGCGGGATCACCTGTCGCGATAGGCCACGAAACGGGCTGCCTGCCTGAGGATCGCGGCGTTTTCGCCAAAGGGTTCGAGCAGGCTGGATGCCTGTTCGACAAGGCCGTGAAGCTGGCTGCGGGCCCAGTCCGGCCCATGCAGCGCGGCAAGCGTCGCCTTGCCGGCGGCGGCATCCTTGCCTGTCGCCTTGCCAAGCTGGCTGGCGTCGGCGGTCAGGTCGAGCAGATCGTCGGCAAGCTGGAAGGCAAGCCCGATGGCGGAGCCGAATTCGGCCAGCCGCTCGCGGTCGCCTTCGCCAGCGCCGGCCACGATGGCGCCTGCCTCGCAGGCATAGCGGAACAGTGCGCCGGTCTTCATCGCCTGCAGGCGGATGATGCCGGCTTCGTCGGGTTTTTCCTGCCCGGCGGAAAGATCGAGCATCTGGCCGCCGACCATGCCGCCTGGCCCCGAGGCGCGGGCAAGGCCGCGCACCAGTGCAAGGCGCGCCGCCGGTGGCACGGCTGCCGGGCCCCGGTCATGGGCATCGTCGGAGAGGATATCGAAGGCCAGCGTCAGCAGCGCGTCACCGGCCAGAATGGCGGTCGCCTCGTCAAAGGCCTTGTGGACCGTCGGCTGCCCCCGGCGCATGTCGTCGTCATCCATCGCCGGCAGATCGTCATGAACCAGCGAATAGCAATGCACGCATTCGAGTGCGGCCGCCACGCGCGCCGCTTCAGGCTGACGTGCCTTCGCACCGAACAGGGCGGCACTTTCGATGACAAGGAAGGGCCGCAGGCGCTTGCCGCCGTTGAGCGCGCCATGGCGCATGGCATCGATCAGGCGTTCCGGGCGCACGATCTCGCCGGGCAGCGGGTTCTGATCGAGAATGCTGCGCAGCAGCGTCCCGACGGCCTGAGCGCGTTCATCGAGCAGGGTTTCGAAGCGAATTCGGGCATCGTTTTCCATGCCGGGAGCGGTAGCCGACGCGCAGACATTGCGCAAGAAGCCAACCACCTTTATGCGGGAAGGGAGAAGGCGGGAGCGGCCGGGTGTCGGAACCGATCATAGAGCAGGAGACCGAGGGGCTGGTCCATCGGCAACGGAGCAGGGCTACCCGATCCCGGGCGAGAGGCGGTCGTCGGGGATGGATTCGCTCGTTCGTGCGGGTTTCGGTGGTCATCGCACTGGTTCCGGTGGCGCTGACCCTGCTTTACCTGCCGTCCTTCGTGCATCCGGTTTCCACGCTGATGCTGAAGGACCTCGCCACGTTTTCGGGCTACGATCGCCGCTGGGTGCCGCTGGACGACATCGCGCCTGTGCTCGCCCATTCCGTGATCATGTCCGAAGACGGGCAGTTCTGCTCGCATCATGGGGTGGATCTGGGCGAATTGCGTGCGGTTGTCACCGATGCGATGTCCGGCGGCGGCGCGCGGGGCGCATCGACGATCACCATGCAGACGGTGAAGAACCTCTATCTGTGGCACAGGCCGCTCACCACGCTGCGCAAGGGCGTCGAACTGCCACTTGCGGTCTATGTCGATCTGGTGATGTCGAAACGGCGCATCATGGAAATCTATCTCAACATCGCCGAATGGGGGCCGGGCATCTATGGCATCGAGGCGGCCGCGCAGCACCATTTCGGCGTGTCCGCCTCGAAGCTGACGCGCCGGCAGGCGGCCCTTCTGGCCGTGACGCTGCCCAATCCCGAGGCCCGCAATCCGGCAAAGCCTGGTCCCGGCCTGCGCCGGCTCGCCAACCTGATAGAGCGGCGCGCGGCCCGCTCCGGCAGCTATGTCGGCTGCCTCAAATCGGCGCGCAGCTAAAAAACTTGGCTCCCCCCGCTGGCCAAAAGGCTGCAGGACGTGTATAGGCACGCCACTTTCATCTGGAATTTGGCCCTGCAGGCGGCCCTTGATCAAGGGCGAAGCGGGCTGTCGAACATGAGCGGAGCATATCCATGGCCGTACCGAAGCGAAAAACCTCCCCGTCCAAGCGCGGCATGCGCCGTTCGGCCGACGCGATCAAGGCGCCGACCTATGTCGAGGACAAGAACTCCGGCGAGATGCGTCGTCCGCATCACGTCGACCTGAAGACCGGCATGTATCGCGGTCGTCAGGTTCTGACGCCGAAGGAAGGCTGATCCTTCAGGATCGGCAAGAGCTTTGAAGAGACCGCCTCCGGGCGGTCTTTTCGTTTCTGCAACCTGTCACTACCGCGCGCGCAACCCGCCACTACCGCGCGGGGAAACGGGTCCGGGCCTCAAACGGCCCAGAACTGGTCAAGCCACAGGTTCAGGCTGACGAAGCCATTGTTGCTGACACTGTAGACGCGACGGGTTCCTTCCGCCTGCGCGCTGACCAGCCCGGCGTCCAGAAGCACCTTCAGATGCTGGGAAACGGCCGGCCGCGAGACGGGAAGCCCCGATGCAAGTTCAGTAACGGTTTTCGGGCCACGCCGGAGTTCCTCCAGAATATAGCGCCGGTTCGGATCGGCAATTGCCATGAATGCATCTGCAAGCATCATGATGCTAGTAGTGCGTCAAACTTGCTTAATTCTCAACCGTCGGTTTCATTTTTTGTGCGGGGATCGAGGGTCAGGGACTGCGGCGTAATCGACCGCTCCACCGGAAGGGTGTTGAAAGCCTCACGATCCTCGATCGGAACCGGAGCCCGGCGCCTGATTCGCAGCATGGTGTAGCCCGCGATCAGAAGGTGGGCGAGCGCGGTGGTGAGGAACAGGCCCTCCGGTCGCCACCATTCCATCATGCCCGCCGCCAGCATGGGGCCGATCATGGTGCCGAAGCCGTAGAGAATCAGCAGCCCGCCGGATACCTTGACGAATTCCTCGGCCTTTGCGTGGTCGTTGGCGTGGGCGACCGCAATCGAATAGAGCGTGTAGGCGAAGGCGCCATAGGCGGCGGTCATGATCAGCACGAAAATGCCGGAGCGTGGCTGGACCAGAAAGATCAGCACGGCCACGATCGTGCCGCCAAGCGAGGCGGCCGCCAGAACATAACGGCGGTCGGTGCGGTCGGAGAGGCGGCCGGCCGGAAGCTGCATGAAGGCGCCGGCAATGACGACAAGGCTCATCATCAGCGCGATCTCGGCGGTGGAAACGCCGATGCGTGCGCCGTAGACGGCACCGAGCGTTCCCCAGGCGCCATTGGCCACGCCGACCAGAAGGCAGGCCAGCGCCGATACGGGTGAGTTGGCGTAAAGCCCCTTCAGGTCGAGCGAAACATCCTGCAAAGGCTGCGGGTGCGAGGCGGTCGAGACTGCCGTGGGAATGAGCGACAGGCAGAAGAAGATGCCGGTGATCATGAACAGCGAGGCCGAGCCGACATCGCCCGCGGCGACGATCATCTGCCCGCCCATGATCGAGGCATAGGTGACCATCATATAGAGGCCGAAGACGGTGCCACGGTTCTCGTTGGTGGATTTTTCGTTCAGCCAGCTCTCGATGACCATGAACGCGCCGGCCATGACGAAGCCGGTGAAGGCACGCAGCGTGATCCAAGCTGCCTCGTTGATGACGAGGCCGGTGAGCAGGGCGATGATGGCGCCGCAGGCGGCGAAGGTGCCGAAGGCGCGCACATGGCCGGCGCGGCGCACGATGCGCGGGGCAAAATAGCAGCCAAGCACGAAGCCGGCTGCCCATGCCGTGCCGATCAGGCCGAGCGAGGTGGTCGAAAAACCTTCCATCTGACCGCGCAGGGGCAGAAGAAGACCATGCAGACCGGATGCGGCCAGGAGAAAGGCCGTGCCGCGCAGGAGGGACAGGATCGGTCTGTAGGCTGCAAGCATCTGGCGGGTCCGGCGTCGAATCAGGTCTGCTGGGTATCTCGGCAGATTGTTTCAGGCTTTTCGGTGGCCGTCTCCCCGGTTGGCGACCATCCCGCGTCGCGATGTGCTGCTTTTCGCCGCCTGTCAGCTGCGGCGAAAGAGCGCCTCGGCTGCCGAGCGTGTCGATCCTCTGCTGTGCAGCTCTGTCTCGACGCGTGTGATCTCGCCGCGCAGCATGTCGATGCGCGCCCGCAGATCGTCAATCGAGAGCCGGCTCAGATCCTGGCCGATTTCATGAGGGGCGCTTTTTCTCGCCGGTTCGTCGTCGAAGATCGCCATGGTCGTTCCCCGGAAATCCTTTTGTTTACGGCATCGACAGTTTGCCTGCGCCGTCAATCCGAATAGATAGAAGCATAGATAGGGCAGGTGTCCTGTGCAAACAGGGCTGTCAGAGACGGGAAAGGAAGACGTCGCATGACAAGGACCGAAAATTTGCCGGAAACCATGACGGCAGTCGCCATTTCGGAACCGGGCGGGCCGGCCGTGCTCAAGCCGGAGCGGCGTGCTTTGCCGCAGCCGGGGCCGGGTGAAATCCTGATCCGCGTGCGTGCCGCCGGCGTCAACCGGCCTGACATTGCCCAGCGCAGCGGTTCCTATCCGCCTCCTCCGGGTGCTTCCGACCTGCCGGGGCTGGAGGTGGCCGGCGAGGTGGCGGCGCTTGGAGAAGGTGCCGCGCGCTGGCGTGTTGGTGATCAGGTGTGTGCGCTGACGCCGGGCGGCGGCTATGCCGAATATGTGAAAGTCCACGCCAGCCATGCCTTGCCGGTGCCCTCCGGCTTCACCTTCACCGAGGCTGCCGCCGTGCCGGAGACCTATTTCACGGTCTGGCATAATGTGTTCGAGCGTGGCGGCCTTCAGTCCGGCGAGACACTGCTGGTGCATGGCGGCACCTCCGGCATCGGCACGACGGCAATCCAGCTTGCCACCGCACGGGGATCGGAGGTGATCGTCACCGCCGGTTCGGCAGAAAAATGCGAGAGCTGTGTGAAGCTTGGCGCCGTGCGCGCGGTAAACTATCGCGAAGAGGATTTCGTCAAGGTCGTCAGGGACGTAACGGACGGCAAGGGCGTCAACGTCATTCTGGACATGGTGGGAGGCGACTATGTCGACCGCAACTACATGGCGGCAGCCGAGGATGGCCGCATCGTGCAGATCGCCGTGCAGGGCGGCATGACTGCGACGGCCAATTTCGCCCGGCTGATGGCCAAGCGGCTGGTTCATACCGGCTCCACGCTCAGGCCGCGCAGCGACGAGTTCAAGGGCAGGATCGCGCAGGCGCTGGAGGCGGAGGTCTGGCCGCTTCTTGCCAGTCGCCGTGTCGCGCCGGTAATGGACATGATCTTCCCGCTTCGGGAGGCCTGGCGCGCGCATGAGCGGCTGGAAAGCGGCGAGGCGATCGGCAAGATCGTTCTCGACGTCGCATGAGTGAAAGGTTCGCTTAACCTTTCATTTATGCTGCAATGCACAAACGCATTGCCGCTATGCAAAAGCGTCTGTTCAATAATTGGGCAGGACAGCCTATCTACAGGGCATCGAATTCATACACCCTTAGGAGGCAAACATGAACCTGATCCAATCTTACAAGAACTGGCGCCGTTACAACGAAACCGTTCGTGCGCTGAACCGCCTGAACACCCGCGAGCTCAAGGATCTCGGCATCAACCGCGCCGACATTCCTTCGGTTGCCCGCGCAGCTCTCTAAGTCTGAGAGCGCCCAAGCAGAGCTGATGTCTGGCACTTGAGAAAGTGCCTCCGGCTCCGAGCCCGCTGGACCTTGTCCGGCGGGTTTTGTTTTTGTGCCTGCCGGATGTGCATTATGTTGCACTGCACATAATAAGATCATTTCGAGCCTGTCGGCCTGTGGCCTTCTCGACATTGGCAGTATCTCCCCCTTATCTGTCCTCCATGGAACCGGGCAAGGACGACACAATCGCGGTGCGAATCGCAAAGGCTCTGGCCGAGCGCATCATTTCAGGTGCGATCGAGCCAGGTGCGCGTTTGCGTCAGGATCATGTGGCCGAGGAATTCGGTGCCAGCCATGTGCCGGTGCGCGAGGCGTTCCGGCGGCTGGAGGCGCAGGGCCTTGCCGTGAGCGAGGCGCGCCGGGGCGTGCGGGTCGCTGCTTTCGACCTCGATGAGGTGAAAGAGGTGGCGGAGATGCGCGCTGCCCTTGAGGTTCTTGCGCTGAAGCATGCGGCACCGCATCTCACTTCCGCGATCCTCGACAAGGCCGAGGAGGCGACGCACGCCGGCGACCGCTCGCGCGATGTGCGCTCATGGGAAGAGGCCAACCGCACCTTCCACCGCCTGATCCTGACGCCCTGCGGCATGCCCCGCCTGCTG
>Ga0265293_10008064_pt1 | contig 15828 bp, 13 predicted proteins | sample Munlanlewell138R_FD_192505 | JGI IMG/M metagenome (GOLD analysis project Ga0265293, IMG submission 192505) | Leachate microbial communities from a municipal landfill in Southern Ontario, Canada - Leachate well 138R | ecosystem: Engineered > Solid waste > Landfill > Unclassified | place: Canada...
CGGCAGGCCGTGGTGATGAAGGGCCGCAACCGCGACACGACCTGGCTCTCGATCACCGACGCCGAGTGGCCCGCCCTCCGGGACGCCTTCGAACAGTGGCTCTCGCCCTCGAACTTCGGGGAGGACAAGCGGCAGGTGCGCTCGCTGCTGGACTTCCAGCGGGAGTCAGGGGCGAGAGGGTAGGAGCTACCGAAGCCACGTTCGCCCCCGTCTCTCCTCTCCCGCTCCGCTTCTGACCCCCTCCCCCGGCTCGGCGGGAGAGGGTTGGGGTGAGGGCAAACACGCTTGTCATCCCTCAGGCGTCGGTCATGCAGCGGCAGAGCAGACCCTCACCCCCGCCCTCTCCCGCTTCGCGGGCGAGGGGGCCAGAGGCAGAGCGTGGAGAGGTAGAGAGGTCAGGGAGTGAGGCGGCAGGCCCCTCATTCCCCCGTCAGTGCCTCCAGGTCGTGCTTCGCGTCCAGGATGTGCGCCCACAGGTCCCCCACCCGCTCCACGCGTTCGTGTGCGTTGAGGATGGTGAACTCGGACGGCATGACCTTGCCGAGTTCGGTCCACTTGAGGGGGATCGAGACGGGGGCGCCGGGCTTTGCCCGCGGTGAGTAGGCGCAGGCGAGGTTCTTGATGCGGGCGTTCTGGTTCGCGTCGAAGAAGACCTTGCCGCGACGCTTCTCGCTCACCCACTCCGTGGTGACTTCCTTCGGGTGCATCCGCACGAGGAACGCGCCGAGCGTGTGCGCGACCTCGCGGATCGTCTCGTAGTCGTACTGGCGGAGGACGGGCACGTAGATGTGCAGTCCCGTGGCGCCCGAGGTCTTCACGAAGGAGGACATGCCGGCGGAGTCCAGGAGCTCCTTCAGCCACCCTGCCACGTCGCACGTGGCCTCGAAGGCTCGTCGGTTGTACTCGGGCTCGCCGCCCTGCTTCTCGTCGCCCCGGTAGATGTAGGGGTCGAGGTCGAAGAGGACGAAGTCTGGGTAGTTGAGCAGGGACGCCTCGACGTTGGCGCGTGAGCCGGAGAACTCCAGTGAGTGCGCGTGGCCATCGGGCTCCGGGGACACCCTCGCGAGGCTGGTGTGGATCGCGAGGTCGGCCATCTGCGCGAGCCACACGAGGGTGGCGACGTTGTTCACGAGCAGGAACTGCTGGTCGCCGCCGCCCGTCTCGGTGTGGACGAGCACGGAGTCGATGAAGTCGGGCGGGTCGTCCACGTGCTTCTGGTAGAAGAACTTGCCGTCCACGCCGTTGGGGTAGCGCGTCATGGTCAGGGGCCGGTCGCGCACCTGGTTGATGATGTAGGGCGCCATCCGCGCGTAGTAGCCGATGAGGTCGCGCTTCGTCAGAGCACGCTGGCCCTCGTGCCCATCGTCGGGTTGCGGCCACATCACCTTGTCGAGGTTCGACACCGGGACCTGCGCCCCGCCGACCTCGATCACGCCCTGCTTCTTGAGCGACTCGAGCTGTCCGAGGACGGCGGCGCCGTGCTCCTCGATGCTGCCGCCCTCACCGGAGTTGCTACCGCTGAGGATGGCCGGTGGTGCGATCGGAGGCACCGAGCGCACCTCGCTGGGGGCCTTGTCCTCGCGGAGGCGGATGAAGACGGGGGCACGCAGGTTCCCCTCGGAGGTGCGGTGCGTGTACTCCACCTCGACCACGAGCTCCGGGCGGACCGGGGTGAGGTCCTTCCTCAGCTCTCGCGAGAGCGGGACAACGGGCTCGTCGATCGCCAACTGCTGGAGGCGTGGCAGCAGCCGCTTCAGCATCTGCTCGTCGAAGCCGGAACCGACACGTCCCACGGGGGAGAGCTCGTCGTCCTCGCCGTCGCGAGTAGCGATCGCGAGGGCACCGAAGGTGCTCGAGCGGGAGTTGAGGCCCTTCGTATAGCCGATGACAACGAACTCGTCCCTCGTACGGTCCTTCACCTTCACCCAGGCGTGGGAGCGTGCGCCGCTCGTGTAGGTCGATCCTCGCCTCTTCGCGACGAGGCCTTCCAGCCCCAGGTTCACGACGGCGTGGTACGCCTCGACGCCGTCCATCTCCAGCTGGTCCACGAGCTGCACGTTCGCCTGCGGCATCAGCGTCTGCTGGAGGAGGCGTCGACGTTCCTCGAGGGGCGCGCCGCGCAGGTCGACACCGTCGAGGTAGAGGAGGTCGAAGACGAAGTAGACGACCGGGACGTCCTTCTCAGCCTGGCGGATCTCCACGGCGTTGGTGAGGTTCATGCGCTGCTGGAGGCGCTCGAAGGACGGCACGCCCTGGTCGTCGAAAGCGACGATCTCCCCGTCGAAGACCACGCTGTTCGCCGGCTGCCGCCCGAGGGCTGCTGCGAGGCCGGGGTAGCCCGGCGTGACGTCGTTGCCTCGGCGGGTGATCAGGCTGACCTCGCCGTCGGCGAGCGTGGCGACGGCGCGGATGCCGTCCAGCTTGGGCTCGTACACCCAGCCGGGGTTCGAAAACGGCTCGCGCGTCTGCTGTGCCTGCATCGGTTCGACCGACCTCGGTACGGGCCCGCGCTTCGCGCCCGTCACCTGGTGTGCGAGGAGGACGGGCGCGTCCGTGGGGGGGATCTTCCGGCCTCCCTGCAGGTCGGCGATGGTGAGGCCGCTGAGGACGGAGTCCTCGTACTCCTCCGCGAGGTCGAGGCCGGAGACAGCCTCGTCCTTGTGCTTGATGAGCAGCCACGAGTCCTCCGACTGCTGGGTCTTCACGAGGGCCCATGAGCCCTTCATGCGATGGCCGCGCATGGTCACGGAGACCTTGCCGTTCATGATCGCCTGCCGCATCCGGCGGTTTGCCTCGGCGCGGTCCTCGAAGACCAGCGGGCCGTCCTCGTCGGGGGAGAAGGTGCCGCGGTCCCAGACGATGACCTCGCCCGCGCCGTACTGGCCCTTCGGGATGAGGCCCTCGAACACGGCGTAGTCCATCGGGTGCGGCTCGGTCATCACGGCGAGGCGGCGCTCGCCGAGGATGGCGGCCGGGCCCTTCGGGACCGGCCACGAGGGCATCGCCCCGTCCACCTCCAGCCGCAGGTCGTAGTGGAGGCGCGTCGCGCGGTGCTTCTGCACGACGAACGTCAGCGGCGCGTGCGAGTCGCTGTGATCCTCGTGCGCCGCGCCGGAGGGCTCCGGCGTGCGCTCGAAGTCGCGCATCGAGCCGTACTGCTCGAGCGCTTCCTCGGGCGTTTGCGCGTCGGGCGCAGGCTGGTCCTTCCGCCGGCGCGCAGGCATGGTGCGCCCCCGCTAGCGGGCGGCGGCCTTCTTCCTCGTGCGCGTGGACTTAGCCACGGGCTTGTCGTCGGAGCTCTTGGAGGCAGCGGCCTTCGATGTCGCGCGCTTCTTCTTCGGCGCCTCTTCCGGCTCGTCCTCTGGCTCGTCCTCGGCATCCTCGGACTCGGTGGCCTTCGAGGCCTTCGCCCCCGTCGTCGATGCGGTGCCGGACTTGCGAGACTTCGTCGCCTCGATCGAGGCGCGCAGGGCGGCCATCAGGTCGACGGTCTGCGCCGGGGCTGCTTCCTCGTCGGCCACGACGACCTCGCCGCCCTCGAGCTTGGTGGTGATCATGTTCATCAGGACGTCGCGGTACTCGTCCTCGAACTTCTCGGGGTCGAAGGGCTCGTGGAGCATGTCGATGAGCGCGAACGCCATCTTCATCTCCTCCTGGGAGACCTCGACGCCGGAGACGTCGATGCCCTCGAACGGTCGGACCTCGTCCGGGTAGAGGAGCATCTCCACCGTCAGGTGGTCATCGTGCGGGCGGATGGCGACGAGTTGCTCTTTCTGGCGGAGTGCCAGCTTCCCGATGGCGATCAGCCCCTTCTCCTCCATCGAGCGGAGGAGCAGGGTGTAGGGCTTCATGCCGGCCTCGTCGGGGTCGAGGTAGTACGCCTTCTCGTAGAAGATCGGGTCGATCTCGGCCTGTTCGACGAACTGCGTGATCGAGATCGTGTGCTTGCTGGGGACCGGCAGGCGGTCGAAGTCCTCATCCTCCAGGATGACGAACTGGTCCTTCGCGTACTCGTACCCCTTCTTGATCTCGCTGTACTGGACTTCGCGGTCCAGGGTGGGAGACCACCGGAGGTACTTGATCGGCTTCAGGTCCTCCTCCGCCAGCTGGCGGAAGGAGACGTCGTGACTTTCGGTGGCGCTGTAGAGCTTGACCGGGATGGAGACCATCCCGAACGAGATGGCGCCGCGCCAGATCGCACGAGGCATGCCGCGCTCCCCTCTGATTCAGCCCGCTCCCACCCGTCGAGGGTAGGCGAGCGCCCGAGGCACGCGTCGCTGAAGACGCGACGAGTTATGCCCGAGTCGTTACAGAGTATAGGTGGCGTGCCGGCTGCTCCGAGGGCGTCCTGCCACTCCGGAGGGCGTCGAGCGCGAGGCTAGCGCGCAATCCCCAGCATCGCCTCGATCGTCGCGATCGCCTCGCGGGCGTCCTCGTGGACCTCGATACGTCCGAGGAGCATCGGGGCGAGGGCCTCGATCACGCTCGCGAGCTCGGTGTCGGTGCTGAGGAGCGCCTCGTGGGCTTCCTCGGGCGTACGACCGTCCACCCAGTAGGGAGCGAGGGCCTCGATCACGAGCGCGCTGGCGAGGGCGTGGAGGCGCTCCTCCCGGGCGAGGCGGGACTGGTCGAGCAAGGCGTGGAGCGCCTGGGCGAGCTCCTGGGGGGTGGAGCGTCGGAGGTCGGCACGGAGGAGGTCGCGTTTACTCGACCCGCTCGCCGGCACCGTTCGTCGATCGCGTGGTTGCTGCGCCATGATGGGACCTCACCCCCGCCCCTCATGCCGTCCGCGACACCCAGGACTGCCTACTCCGCATGGGCAGATGAACAGTTCTGATGTTCTATCGCGACGTAACGATAGGGGGCGCTCAGGAGGCTGACAAGAGTCGGAAGTCCCGTTGGCGGTGAGTGGAACGTTACCCGCCGGCGATCGCGGGGAGCAGGAAGATCTCGTCGCCGTCCTCGACGGGCTCGAGGATGCCGTTCTCAGTGATGACCGAGTTGATGGCGATGGCGACCTCGCCGCGGAGCGCGCCCTCGTCCAGCAGCACCCGGCGCATCCCCGGGTACGCGGCGCCGAGGGCGTCCACGATGGCGCCAAGCGAACGGCCGGGCACCTCCACGGTGTCCCGGCCGTCCGTCAGTTCACGCCAGTGTGCAGGGATGTGCACCGTGGCCACAGCGCGCAGTCCTCGCTGTTAGTCCTCCCGCGGGAGGGTCTCCTCCAGGATGTGTCGCGGCGACATGGGGGTGCTGTACATGCGCACGCCGATGGCGTCGTAGATCGCGTTCCGGATCGCCGGGGTGGGCGGGACGATGGGTGCCTCGCCGACGCCGCGGACGCCGTACGGGTGGCCGGGGTTCGGCACCTCCACCAGCTCCGTGTCGATCATCGGAAGGTCGTTCGCCACCGGCATCCGGTAGTCGAGCAGGGACGCGTTCAGCACGTGGCCCTCGGAGTCGTAGAAGTACTCCTCGTTCAGAGCCATGCCCACGCCCTGGGCCACGCCGCCCTGCATCTGGCCCTCGACGTAAGCGGGATGGATCGCCGTGCCCACGTCCTGGATCGCCGTGTAGCGCAGGATCGTGACCTTGCCGGTCTCGCGGTCCACCTTCAGGTCCACGATGTGCCCGGCGTACGCCGCGCCCTGCGTGTTCCGTCGCGAGGTCGCCGAGACGGCGATGAGGCCGCCCGTGCGCTGGAGCTGCTTCGCGATCTCCTTGAAGGTCATGGAGCGCGGCTTGCCCTCGTCGTCGTCCGGGCCGGTGATCGTGCCGTCGGCGTAGGAGACCTGGTCGGCCTCCACGTTCCACATGCGGGCGGCGCGTTCCACCACGCGCTTCTTGATCTCCTCGCCCAGGTCGTAGGCGACCCACCCGCCGGCGAACGTGGTGCGGCTGCCGCCGGTGACGCCCGTCCAGCCGACGCTGTCCGTGTCCACCATGTGCGGGTTGATGTCGTCCAGCGTGAGGCCCAGCGTCTCCGCCAACTGCATCGCGAGCGCCGCGCGCGAGCCGCCGATGTCGATGGAGCCCAGGATGAGGCTCACCGTGCCGTCCGAGTTCACCGTGGCGCTGGAGGAGGACTCCATGCCGCCGTTGAACCAGAAGCCCAGCGCGACGCCTCGGCCGGTGTCCTCGCCGTGGAGCTCGCTGTTGTAGTGCGGGTGGTTCTTGATCGCCTGCATCACGGCTTCCGCACCGATGCGCGGCCACGGCTGGCCGGCAGAGTTGGTGCCACCCTCCTTCGCCGCGTTCTTCAGCCGCAGGTCCATGGGGTCGATCTGCAACTGCTCCGCGAGCTCATCGAGGGTGGCCTCCACGGCGTACTCGGACGCGGGGGCGCCGGGGGCGCGGTAGGCCTGGGTCTTCGGGGTGTTCGTCACCACGTCGAACCCGTCGATCCGCTGGTTGGCGACGTCGTACGGGCCGAGGGCGCAGAGCGCTCCCGCGCCGACGGGGGCGCCGGGGTAGGCGCCCGCCGCGTACGCGAGGTTCACCTCTGCGGCGACGATCGTGCCGTCGCGCTTCGCGCCGATCTTGACGCGGTTGTGGGTGGCGGAGGTGGGACCGGTGGCGCGGATGATGTCCGCGCGCGGCATCCACATCTTCACCGGGCGGTGTGACTTCCTCGAGAGGAGCGCCGCGACCGGCTCGAGGTAGACGGTGAGCTTGCCGCCGAAGCCGCCGCCGATCTCCATCGGGATGACCTTGATGCGGGACTCCGGGATGCCGAGGAGCGCGGAGCACTGTGCGCGCACCGCGAACGAGCCCTGCGTGGAGCACCAGATCGTCAACTGGCCGTCACGGTTCCAGAAGGCGGTGCCGTTCTGCGGCTCGATGTAGCCCTGGTGCGCCTGGCTCGTCGAGAACTCGCGCTCGATGACGACCTCCGCCTCCGCGAAGCCCGCCTCGATGTCGCCCTTCTCGATGCGCATGTGCAGCGCGATGTTCGTCGGGACGTCCTTCGGGGTGTCCGCACCCTTCGCGCGCACGTTGGTGCGCAGGTCGTCCAGCAGCACCGGCGCGTTCGGCAGCATCGCCTCGCGCACGTCGATGACATGCGGGAGCACCTCGTACTCGACCTCGATGAGGGCGAGCGCGTCCTCTGCGATGTGCAGCTCCGTGGCCGCGACGGCGGCGACGGCGTGGCCGTGGTACAGCACCTTCGAGCCGGCGAGCATGTTCTCGGACAGCCACACCGGGTTCGCTGAGCCCTCGCCGAGGTCGATCGAGCCCGCATCGGGCTTCGGGAAGTCCGCGTTCGTGGCGACGGCCTTCACACCGGGCAGCGCTTCCGCCTTCGACGTGTCGATGCGCTTGATGCGTGCGTGGGCGTGTGGGCTGCGGAGGACGGCGCCGTAGAGCACGTTCTCCAGCTTCACGTCCGCGCCGTACTCGGCACGCCCGGTGACCTTGTCCATGCCGTCCGGGCGGATCGGCCGGGTGCCGATGACCTTGTACGTGGGCTTCTCAGGAGTGGCGACCATGGCGGTCTCCTTCGTGTGCGCTCGACCGTTCGAGGGCGATCCAGCCGCTGGGGCTAGGAGCGCATCTCCTCCGCGGCCTTCTCGACCGCGCGGATGATCTTGTCATAGCCGGTGCAGCGGCAGAGGTTGCCCGCCAGCCAGAACCGGATCTCCTCCTCGGAGGGGTCCGGCTTCCAGTCCAGCAGCGCCTTCGAGGAGATGAGGAAGCCCGGCGTGCAGATGCCGCACTGGAGCGCGGCCTCCTCCAGGAAGGCGGTCTGCAACGGGTGCAGCTGGTCGCCCTGCGCGAGGCCCTCCACCGTCGTGATCTCGGCGCCGTTGCACTCGGCGGCCATCACCAGGCAGGAGTTCACCAGGCGGCCGTCCATCAGCACGGAGCAGGCGCCGCAGTTGCCGTTGTTGCACCCCTCCTTCGCCCCGGTCAGGCCGAGGCGTTCTCGCAGGGCTTCGAGGAGGGAGTCACGGCTGGACGAGAGCCACTGGCGCTCCTCGCCGTTGATCGTGGCGGTGACGATGATGCGTTCGTCGGTGGTCATTCGGTACTCCTCGCCCTTACTCGTCGCCGCGCGCGCGGGCTGCAGCCTGGTTGAGCATGCGCTTCACCAGCACGGCGACCAGGTGCTTGCGCTGCTGCTCGGAGCCGCGCATGTCCGAGATCGGTGTGGCGGCGTCCTTCGCGGCGGCCGCGGCGGCCTCGATCGTCTCGTCGGTGAGCGGCTTGCCGATGAGGGCCTCCGCCGCGGCGGGGACCAGGAGCGGCGTCGGCGCGACCGCGCCGATGGCGACGCGCGCCTCCGTCACGGTGTCGCCGTCCAGCGCGAGGTACACGCCGGCGTTCGCGACGGCGATGTCCATCTCATTGCGGGGGATGAAGCGCTCCCAGGCGGAGCCGCTGCGTGGCGCCGGATCCGGGAACGAGAGGGTGACGATGAACTCGCCCTGCTCCAGCACGTTCCGGCCGGGGCCGGTGCAGAACTCGGTGATGGGGATGTCTCGCGCCCCGTTCGGGCCGGCGGTATGCGCGATGCCGCCGAGGGCGATCATCGCGGGGATGCCGTCCGCGGCGGGTGAGGAGTTCGCCAGGTTGCCGCCGAGGGAAGCGCGCCCCTGGATCGCCGTCCCGCCGATGACGTGAGAGGCCTCCACGAGCGCGGGGTAGTGCGCCTTCACGTCCGGGTGGTTGTAGACCTGGTAGAGCGGAGTGGCCGCACCCACCGTGAGGCCCTGCCCGGTGGCGTAGGTGATGCCGGTGAGGTCTGGGATGTGCTTGACGTCCACGAACAGGTCGATGTTCCGGCGCCGCTCCCGGGCGAGGACGATGAGGTCCGTCCCTCCGGCGAGGACGCGCGCGACGTCGCCTCCATCACGGAGCATCTGCACGGCCTCGTCCACGGACGTGGCACGCGCATACTTCACTGCCTGCATCAGGCGTCCTTCCTCAAACCGGCGCTTCCGCGCTGGCCGGTGGGGCCGTCACGAGTCCGTCACTCCGTGCCACGCGCTTCGGGCGCGTGCCCCCCAACGACGGGCCAACGAGGCCGATTATGCCACGATTCAGAACCAATTCGCCGGGACACGTTACACAACGCTGCCGAGCGTCCCCTGACGACGCTGCGGAAGGCCGCGAGGGCGTCCGAGAGCGGGCAAGGATACGACTATTGCGCCGTGTTGTGCTCGGTCGCCCGGTCTCTGCCGCGGAAGAGCGCGGAGAGGATCACCGCGACGCCCACGGCGATCGCCGCGATCGGTAGCACGATCTCGAACCGCAGTTCGGCCACGTCCAGCGCATCCAGCAGGAACGCGGCGCCAAGGGCGATCACGATGAGCCCGACGAGGGCTGCCCCAAGGTCGTAGCGCATCAGCGGATCCTCCCGGAGCCGAACACCACCGACATCCGGATGTCGAGGCGTCGCGCGGCCTCCTCGTACCCCGGTGAGGTGTATGTGCGGCTGTTCGCCACGCCCTGGGCATCCATGTCGGGCCCCTCGATGCTGCCGAAGACGCTGTCCGCCTCGATGCGGTGGGGGATATCGGGCGGCAGGAACAGCTCGCCGTTCCCGAACACCACGCTCATCTCGAGCGTCGTCGTGCCCTGCGGGACATCGAGCTGCCGGAGGTCCACGGTCAGCTGGCCGAAGGCATGCGAGTACTCGTCCTCCAGGTCGTCCACGCGCCGGACCACGTGCGAGGAGTCCCCGAAGGCGCTGTCCGCTCCGAAGCTGAAGTTGGTGACGGAGGAGAGCCCGAGCAGCAGCGTGAGGATCACGGCGAGCGTCAGCAGCCCACCGTTGAATCCACGCCGTGCCTCGATCAGCATCAGCACGCCGACGAGGATGAGCGCGACCGAGAGGCCTACTTCCCACGGCGGGAAGTCGATGTCGAGGTCGAGCTGGGAGAGCAGCACCAGTGTCCCGGCGACGATGAGGAGCCCGCCCCAGATGAGGGCGCCCGTCGCGCCTGAGCGCCGGCGCGGTGCGCCGTCTGCCGTACCGCCCGTGAAGCCCTCGTGCGCCTCCGGGATCACGATCCACGCCACGACGTACGCGACGACCGCGACCCCGGCCGAGATGAACGCCGCGACCACGAAGGCGATCCGGATGAGGGTCGGGTCCGTGTCGAAGTAGTCAGCGAGGCCGCCCGCGACGCCGCCGAGCCAGTCGTCACGCCTCGACCGGTACAGCCGCCGAGGGGCAGCGGGGGCGGGCGGCAGCGCAGGCTCGGTCGGCGGGGTCGAGGTGGGTGGAGGTGCGATGTCCTCCGGCGGCAGTCCGGGTGCCGGGTCGGTGGACTCTGGTTCGTTCGTCATACTGCCTCGAAGTCTCCGCTCTCGCGGCGGCTGGTCAGGCGGTGGTCACACCCTCGATGTGCTCCGGATGCTCGTGACGCTTGCGGCGGCGGAGTGTGCGCCACACGGCGAGCCCCACGATCGCGGCGGCGCCACCGAAGGCACCGAGGATGGCGACGACGACCGGAGCGATCGCCGCGCCCGCGATGCCGAGGAACCCGCCGAGGATGCCCACCAGGATCGACTTGAACACGCGTATCTCCCTCTCTTGATGCTAGCGGGTCAGAGGGCAGGAGTGATCCAGATCGTCACTCGTGCGAACTACCTGCACACGGAGGGTCGACGGACGCACAATGGATCGGCCGCCACACCACGAGGAGCCGCGGTATGCCTCGCAACCGACTGATGGACGCGCTCGCCGGGCTCGCCGCCGCCGCGGTGGCCCTCGGCGTCGCAGAGCTGCTCGCGGCGCTCGCGGGAGCGGCGTCCCTCGTCGTGTCCGTAAGCAACGTCGTGGTGGACCGCACGCCCGGACCCGTCGTGAAGTGGGGCATCGATCTCCTCGGCACGAACGACAAGCCGTTCCTGCTCACCACCGTGACGGCCGTCTCGCTCCTCCTCGGCTTCGTGCTGGGCCCGGCAGCGGGGAGGCGCCCCGTCGTCGGACAGGTCGCGTTCGCCGTCTTCGGCCTCGCCGGCGTCCTCGCGGGGGCGAGCGATCCGCTGACCGGGTACGGCGCCGCGTTCTGGATCGCCGTCCCGGCTGCCCTCGTCGGGTGGCTCACGCTCCGCGCGCTCCTCGATCTCGCGACGCCCGAGGCGTCCGCCAGCTCGGCGGTGATGCCGGGCCGAGGGGTGGCGGGGCGCCGCAAGTTCCTCGCACTGGCGGGGACGGCGACGGGCGGCGCAGTGGTCGCGGCGGTCGGCGGGCAGATGTTCGGCTCGCGCGTGGACGTGGAGGCGGAGCGCGCCTCGGTGGCGCTGCCGGAGATCGGCGGCTCCGCCCCGCCGCAGAACGTGGGGTTGATGGTGGAGGGGCTGCCGCCCTACATCACCCCGAACGAGGACTTCTATCGCATCGACACCGCCTTCGTGGTGCCGCGCGTGGACGCCTCCGGCTGGCGGCTCAAGGTCCACGGTATGGTGGACACGCCGTACACCCTCACCTTCGCCGACCTCGCGGAGATGGCGACGCTGGAGGAGTGCGTCACGCTCTCCTGCGTCAGCAACGAGGTGGGCGGGGATCTCGTCGGCACGGCGATCTGGATCGGCGTCCCCCTCGCGACCATCCTCGATCGGGCCGGGGTGCAGCCGGGCGCGACGCAGATCGTCGGGCGCTCGGTGGACGGGTTCACGGTGGGTTTCCCGACCGCGGTCGCCGTCGATGGGCGCGCGTCCATGGTGGCGATCGGGATGAACGGCACGCCGCTCCCGGCGGAGCACGGCTTCCCGGCCCGCCTCGTGATCCCCGGGTTGTATGGCTACGTCTCCGCCACCAAGTGGCTCAGCGAGATCGAGCTGACGCGGCTGGAGGACTTCGACGCCTACTGGATCCCGCGCGGCTGGTCCAAGGAAGCACCGATCAAGACCCAGTCGCGCATCGACGTTCCGCGCGGGAACAACGTGAACGCCGGCCGCATCCCCATCGCCGGCGTGGCCTGGGGTGGCATCCGTGACATCTCGAAGGTGGAGGTGCGCGTCACCCCCATCGAAGACGACCGGGAGGCAAATCCGGAGTGGCTCCCGGCGCGGCTCTCGGACGCGCTCTCTGACTCCTCGTGGCGGCAGTGGGTGGTGGAGTGGGACGCCAGGCCCGGGACCTACAACGTCGAAGTCCGAGCGACCGATGGGGAGGGCGTCACGCAGACCTCGGAGGAGGCGCGCCCCGATCCGGACGGCGCGACCGGCTGGCACATGCGTCGCGTCACCGTGCGCGAGGCGGGGGCGTAGGCGCGCGCGTCAGCAGCTCGCGGGACTGTGGTCCACGTTGATCACGTACTCGCTGAGGGTGTGAAGCCGGTCGTAGTCGAACGAGACGCGTCCGCCGTCGCGGCAGTACGACGTGATGACGAGCGGTGGCAGGTCGAGTGAGATCGGGCGTCCCTGCGCGTCCAACGTCGCACCTGCGACGCCGACCACGATGTCATGTTGCTGCCAGCCTTCCACAAATTGCGGTGCGTAGAAGGCGCGGAGGTCCGCCTCCGTCGTGCCATCGGGGGCTTGGAGGATGACCTGCGTCTGCCAGCCCTCGGGCCGAAGGTAGAGGATCGCGGAGTCCGCACCTGAGTAGCTCGTCGCCTCACGGGAGACCTCGACGGAGCCGGGGTGCAACTCGATCTGGTCGAGGTAGGCGTTGTTCGCGCGGACGTACGCCCACTCCCGGACGCCCAGCGTCCCGCACTGGTCGAGTGCGAACAGCGCGACGAGGGCGACGACTACCGTGATGGCGAGGTTGCGCGCGATCGCCCGGGTCATGCGCGCATCCTACGCACGAGCGCAGCGCCCATCGAGAGGACGATGACCATGCTCCAGCCTCCTGCCAAGGAATACAGCGGACCGCGTGGCGTCGGGATCCGGATGACGGAGCCCCTGACGCCAGGCATGGGCGGCGCGTACAGCGAGACCGGCGCCGACCTGCTGGAGGCGTACCACCTGTTCGACAAGGCCCATCTCGTCATGCTCGGCGAGGAGGACCTCATCCCGCGCGAAGCCGCCGCGAGGATGCTTGCCGCCCTCCGCGAGATGGAGCGTGACGGGGCCGTCGATGTGCGGCGCCAGGTCGGTGGTGGGATGCACTCCGGGGAGCAGTACCTCGTCCGGCGACTCGGCTACGACATCGGCGGGCGGATCCACCTCGGACGGAGCACGGGTGATTTCGGCGCGGTGTCGCGCCGCGTGCGGGAGCGGACGCGGCTGCTCGAGCTGGCGGGCGCCGTCAACACCCTCCGCGCCGCGCTCCTCGACACCGCCGAGGCCCACCTCGACACGGTGATGCCCGGCCACACCGGGAGCCAGCACGCGCAGCCCACGACCTTCGGGCACCAGCTGCTGGCGTGGGTCGCCGCCCTCGACCGGCAGTTCGAGGGCATCGCGCAGGCCTTCGCGCGCGTGAACCGCAGCCCCGCGGGGGCCGCCATCCTCACGGGGTCGAGCTTCGCGGTGAACCGGCAGCGCACGGCGGACCTGATGGGGTTCGAGGGCGTCCTGCGGAACACGCTCGACGCGATCCAGGGCCACGACGACGAACTCGACGCGCTGTCGGTCGCCGTGTCAGTCAACGTCTGCCTCGCGCGGTGGGCGAACGACATCAACTTCTGGTCGACCTCGGAGAGTGGCTACCTCCGCGTCCCGGACCGGTTCTGCGGCACGAGCAGCATCATGGCCCAGAAGCGGAACCCCGCCATGCTCCCCGCGATGCGGACTGCCGCCGCCGAGGCCCTCGGCGCCTTTGCGACGACCGCCGCGGCGCTCAACGCGCCGTCCGGTGACTTTGGTGGCGACGGAGGAGCGGGCCTCCACCGCACGTTCGACGCCGCCGTCCGGGGTGCCGCCTGGCTCGCCGAGCTCGTCCCGGCGCTGGAGGTGGACCGCGAGCGGATGCTGGACGCTGCTGGAGCACACTGGGCGCAGGCGACCGACGTCGCCGCCGCGCTCGTCGAGTCGCAGGGGTGGCCGTGGCGCGTCGCGCACCAGGTCACGGCGATCCTCGTGCGGTTGTCCGAGGAACGGCGTGTCCCACCCCGCGAGGTCACCCCTGCCCTGCTGGACGAGGCGGCCGTGCTCTACCTCGGTGAGCCCGTGGGGCTCTCGGAGGACGCGCTTCGTGACGCCCTCGATCCCGCGCGGTTCGTCGAGCGCCGCACGCTCTACGGCGGTCCCTCGCCCGAGGCTGCCCGCGACGAACTCGCGGAGGAGCGCGACCACCTCGGGCGGGACGTGGCATGGCTCGACGCCGCGACCGAGCGCCTGCGCGAGGCGGAAGCACGGCTCGAGAGTGCCATCGACGCGCTCGTAGCGGAGATCGGCGCGTAGCCCGCGGACCCTGATGAGCTCGGACGCCTCTGGGTGAGGAGGACCCTCGCCGGCTACCGGCGAAGTGGCTGGTGGGTGATGCCGTAGATGGCGGTGTGGGGCTGGAAGGCACGCCAGCCGAACCAGTAGGCGAGCTGGCCGGACATGCGCGGGGCGACCTCGCCCGAGGGCGACACGAGCGCCTCCTCGGTGACGCGCCATGCCTCGCCGTCCTCGTCGAGGACGATGTCCGGGGTCGGGCCGGGGGCGAACGTGACGCCCGGCGGGCGCTGGTAGGCGCGGACGGCGCCGCCGACGAAGTAGCGCACCTCGCCCAGCTGGGGGAGCTCCACGCGGATGCGGATGCCGCGGCCCTGCCCGTCGCCCACGACGACCAGTTCCACGTCATCGATACGGTCGTTGACGACGTGCTCGTCGAAGACCGTGCGGACGGGGTACGCCTTCGCAGCGGAGCCGACGACGACGCCATAGACCCACGACTTGGTGAGCTGGCGGCCGTCGCGCTCGGCGACGGGGTAGATGGTGTCGCCGGAGCTGAAGTACTCGAGGTGCGGGAAGCCCGGGGCGTACCCCCGCCCGAGCCCTACGTCCTCGGACAGGACGAGCGTGTCCGGGTGGTCTCGCAGCCAGTCCTCCCACCGCGCCGTCACGATCGGGATCGTGTCGAGCCACGAGCCGGTCGTGCCCGCCGCGGCGGTCACGAGGGGGCCGAGGACCGGGCGGCCGGTGAGGCTGTTCCACAGCGTCTCCGTCTGGCGGTCGTACATCAGGCGGTTGCTCTGGTAGACGAGACCGGTGCTCGAGAAGTCGTATGTCTCGCCGTCCGGCGCTCGGCGGTCGTAGAGGACCGAGGACCCCGTGAGCGTGCAGTAGGCGAGGGTCACCGGGACGCCGCCCACCTCGTCGTTCGCGATCTCGTGGACGTCCATGATCCGCAGCGGGTAGGCGCGCGCCTCGCCGTTCACGTACACGCCGAAGACCGGCTCGCCGGGCTGGAGGTAGCCGGCCTCCTCGGAGTCGCTGGCGACGAAGGCGGGCTGATCGAGGGGGCGGGTGTGGTCGGGGGTGACGCCTGACCACACGATCTGCTCGACGCGGAGGTCGGCCGGCTGATCGTCGCGGAGGTACTCGGCGTATCGCTCGTCCAGGCCGGAGAGCAGGCGTCCCTTCCACGTCGTGAACCCGGGCGGCGGGACGAGGCTGGTGGTGCCGTACCACTCGAACCACCGGTCCCACGCCTGTGGATGGACGGCGCGGCTCAACGCCTGGAGGGCGGCCGCATGTTCGGAGTCCAGCTCCGCGAGTTGCATCGGCCCCGCGCGCATCAGCTCCACGAGCGGCGCGATAAAGCGCACGTCCCGGTTCCGCACCACCTCGTCGAGGGCGTCCTCGAGCATCACGGGGTCAGGGTCGCGGAGGAGCAGCAGCGCGAGGATCTCAGCGACGCGGTCGTCAGGCAGCGGGCGCCCCATCGGCGGCGTCCCTGTGGGACGCCCGAGGGGCACCGTGCGGACGCTGGTG
>Ga0265293_10008065_pt1 | contig 15827 bp, 13 predicted proteins | sample Munlanlewell138R_FD_192505 | JGI IMG/M metagenome (GOLD analysis project Ga0265293, IMG submission 192505) | Leachate microbial communities from a municipal landfill in Southern Ontario, Canada - Leachate well 138R | ecosystem: Engineered > Solid waste > Landfill > Unclassified | place: Canada...
TTTGATTATGAGTCATTTCGCTACCACCAAGCAATTGTAGTACTTGTTGTTTTGCCTTATTTAAGTTGACACCTAAATTGTTTAGAACTCGAGCGGCTACGCCTTCCCCTTCACGAATTAAACCAAGCAGAATGTGCTCTGTGCCAATATATGTGTGTCCTAGCTTACGTGCTTCGTCTAGTGATAATTCGATAACTCTTTTAGCTCTAGGCGTGTAAGCAACCGTGTTAGCATCACCTTGCTCTCCATACCCAATCATCTTTTCAATTTCCTGTTGAATACTATCCAGGCTCACATTTAATGCCACTAACGCTTTAGCGGCAATTCCTTCGCCTTCACGAATTAAACCAAGCAATATATGCTCTGTTCCTACATTACCATGACCTAAACGAATCGCTTCCTCTTGAGCAATCGTTAGCACTCTTTGCGCTCTTTCTGTAAATCTTCCCAACATATATTCCCCTCCAAGCAATCATATATTATCTACATTATCATCCTGATTATTGTGTTTATGTTGTTGATCTTCTTTCTGTTGTTGATCTTCTTTATTAAATTGAATATTTACTAAACGCTCTCGTATAACCTTTGCACGCATGATATCACGCTCTTGAGCCTCTAATTCTTTACCTGCATATTTTTGTAGAAAGCCTACACTCGTGACAACCATCAACTCTTTTAAAATGTTAGATGATAATCCCTTTAACATTCCCAAGTCAATACCTAATCTAACATCAGAAATACGTTGCATTACCTCTTGAGAAGAAATCATTCTAGCGTACAATAAGATGCCCAAAGAACGGTATATTGTATCTTCTAGGTTAAGTTTGGAATTCTCCATAAGCTGTTTACGTGCATATCGCTCATGCTCAATAACCTGCCGAATAACATCTTCTAAATTTTCGATTATTTCTTGCTCGCTATATCCTAGCGTCAGTTGATTGGATATCTGATAGATATTACCAACAGCTTCGCTACCTTCGCCGTAATAACCTCTAACAGCTAGCCCTACCCTTTGAATTGCGCTTAATAACCGTTTAGCCTGCCCTGTCATCACTAAAGCAGGTATATGTACCATCACTGATGCTCTTAACCCAGTTCCAACATTAGTCAAACAGCTAGTAAGATAACCTAATCTTTCGTCAAATGCAAAATCGACTATATTTTCAATGGCATCATCTACCTTGTTAGCCGATTGATATGCTTCTTGTAATCTAAAGCCGGATGTTATACTTTGAATACGTAAATGGTCTTCTTCATTGACCATAACATTAACAGATTCATCCTCTTTGATTATTACTGCACTTTGCAAATAGTCCTTACTTAATCTTGGGCTTATTAGATGCTTTTCTACTAGTATCTTACGATCAAGTGTAGTCATATCCTTTAGCTTAAGTAGCTCATAATCACCAAGCTCCTTGAAAGCGTCCGTTTCCATTACCTGTTCTAGCTGCTTCAATATATCTTCAGTCGCCCTGTCGGTCATCAGTGGAGAAAATGGAAGATCTGCAATATTTCTAGCTAAGCGTATCCTACTACTTATTACAACGTCAGCATCTGGTCCTTGTTGTTGCATCCAATCGCTGAGCTCTTTATCTACAAAATGATTCAACGGCATTGCGCACCTCCTTATTGAGCCATTCTAGTTTCCATTTCACGAATCTTATCTCTTAGCTTAGCTGCTTCTTCAAATCTTTCTTCATAAATCTTCCGCTGCAGCATTTGCCTTAATTCATTAATCTCCCGCTTCAAAGCCACGTCACCAGCAATTCGCTTCGGCACTTTGCCAGTATGACCTAATTTACCTTGAACCTTGTGCAAAATATGATCAAATTGATCTCCAAAATATTTATAACAATCAGTACATCCTAATTTCCCTACTTTATGAAATTGCTCATATGTCATACCACATGTTTCACACTGTACATTTTCACAAAGATTCGCTTTATTATGGTCATAATTTAAGAGACCAGCTAATAGATCTTGAAATGAAAAGCCCTGTGATGCGTCACCCTTTTCTCTTGCACACTGCTCACATAAATGCAATTCACTCTTCTTATTATTAATAATCTTTGTTAAATGTACTGTTGCTGGTCGTTGTTTACATTCTTGACATTCCATTCAAGTACCCTCCTTCTCTGCTATAAGTCCTTACCGAGGATGGCAGCAAGCATTGCGCTTAATAAGTTAGCTCTGATTTTGTTTTTATATGAAACATCAACATCCAATACATCGCGCGACATCGCAGCCTTTAGCATTTGTTTTTCCCTATTAGTTATCAATCGCTCATCATATAATCGCTGCACTATCCCATAGCTCTGCTCCTGAGTTGCTTCCTCACCTATAAACTGCATAACTACACGATGAAGATTACGCTGTTTAGGAAGATCAATTTTTTGAATCCTAATAAATCCCCCGCCACCACGTTTGCTTTTTACGATGTAACCTTTTTCCAGGCTAAATCTAGTTTGCATAACATAGCTTACTTGAGAAGGTGCACAGTCAAATCTACTAGCTAATTCATTGCGCCGAATTTCAATTACAGATGCATTATTTTTCTGGAAAATTTCCTTTATATGCTTTTCGATGATGCTTGATACATTCAACAATAACTCATCACCCTCCTACTGCTTTATGTTATGACAATTATCCCAGACTTATAAGTCTGACTTTATTTGACCTTATGCTTATATATTAATATACATGACCGTATGCATGCAAGAAATTATGTCAATATTTTGTCCCATTTATAACAATAATAATCTTGTGATGCTTATTTTTTGCCTTCAAGTAATGTTTCCAAAGCATCTAATGGCACTGGCCTGCTAATCAAAAAACCTTGAATAGCATTACATTTATACTTATTGAGAATGGTATATTGTTCACAATCCTCAACACCCTCTGCTATAACAGATAAATCTAAGCTATGAGCCATATTTATTATCGATGTAACAATCGCATTGTCCTTTTGATCAAATGTAAGACGCTCAATAAATGTTCGATCAATTTTTAATTTATTTATTGGAAGCTGTCTAAAATTACTTAATGATGAATAGCCTGTGCCAAAATCATCTATAGATACTAATACTCCAACATTACGCAATTGTTGTAAGATGCTTATCACCCAGTCTATATCATCCATAGCGACACTCTCGGTAATTTCTAGTTCCAGATATTGTGGCTCTAAATTCGCCTCCAGTAAAGCTTGCTTAACAGTAGCTACAAAATTGCTCTGCAAAAATTGTTTAGCAGAAATATTGACAGCAATCGGTATTACAGGTAACCCTTTATCTTGCAATAACTTATTAATTTTGCATGCCTGTTTAAGCACCCAATCACCAATTGTAATAATCAATCCCGTCTCCTCAGCAATCGGAATAAAATCCCTTGGCGGGACCAATCCTAATCGTGGATGATTCCAACGAATAAGCGCCTCGTATCCAATTATATCTTCCGAATTCATATCAAGCTGCGGTTGATAATACAATTCTAATTCCTGTCGTTCAATAGCTTGACGTAACTCTGATTCTAATAGCAAGAGCTCTTCTGCACGCTCATTCATTTCCCTCTTGTAATATTGATATTGGTTTTTCCCTAATTCTTTAGCTGCATACATAGCCGTATCTGCATTCCTAAGTAGTGTATTAATTTCTTCCCCATCCTTAGGATATACGCTAATCCCAATACTAACTGTTACAAAAAACAATTTATCAATAATTGTCAGCGGCTTAGAGACGCTATTTATAATTAAATCCGCTACCTTAGCAGCATGTGCTCGGGACCTTAATATTACTGTAAATTCGTCACCACCCACTCGAAATACTTCACAGCCAGCACAACAACCTTCTTCTTTAATTCGTTCTACTATCTCCTGCAATCGCTCTGCAACTGCTTGCAACAGTAAGTCTCCTATGTCATGACCGAGTGAATCGTTTACCTTTTTAAACCTATCTAGGTCAATAAAGAGTATCGCCAATTCATTTGGTTGATTACTCTGTTCGATTATTTGATTAACCATATTTGTGAAGCTTAATCTATTTGGAAGTCCGGTAAGTGGATCATGATATGCTAAATAATAATTACTCTGCTCTAATTTTTTGCGTTTAGTAATATCTTCTTTAATTGCAACAAAATGAACTATTTCATTGCGATCATTTTTAGTCGACGATATTGACATTAGCTCCCAATATATTTCACCATTTTGCTTTTTGTTTTGGATTTCGCCTCGCCAAGATTCCCCGCATTTGATTGTATCCCAAAGATTATTATATAACTCCTTAGATGTTAAACCTGATTGTAAGATACGTGGGTTCTTGCCGATAACATCAACTGGTTGGAATCCAGTCACTTCCGTAAATCGTTTATTTACATATTCTATCGTTCCAGATTGGTCTGTAATAACTACCGAATTGGGGCTATATTCCAACGCATGTGAGAATTTAATCGCTTGATCTTTTATTTGCATAACATTTGTCAAATCAACGTATATAGCAAAGCCCCCAATTATTTGACCATCAACTATAAAAGGTACACCACGTAGAATTACGGGAATATCTTCACCTTTGTGATTGCAGCGTACTGTTTCTATGTTCACAGTTCGCCCTTCTAATATGTCTATCGATGCATGATCGCTTAGCTTATGTTCAGGATCAATAATTTCATTAATATTCTTATTAATTACTTGTTCGTGAGTATATCCGAAAATATTCGTAAATTGGTGGTTGATGTTTTGAATTCTAGAAGCAGAATCAAAGTAAACAATAGCATCTGGACTATTGTTGAATAACGCTTCAAATGAAGCCTTCCAAAAACCTAATTCAACACCATTCACAAAAACACCTCCCTCAACTTTACATAGTAAATTATCATTATAAAATTATGCTTTATTACTATATTTTACATGATTCGACATTTTTTTAAAAGAATATAATGTGTAAAATATTAGGAAATAACTTAATTTAATTTTAATTTAATGTTTACTAAAAAAACCGCACCCCCAGCATTAGATTATATCTAATATTGGGGTGCGGTTCAGTGTAGTTTTTTTATTGCAGTCTATTAAATTCTACTTTATGTAAGTTCAATCTCAACACTTTTCATAACATCGCCAGCTTTGATACTATCCACATGTTCCATGCCACTAATTACTTTGCCAAAAACCGTATGACGGCCATCTAGATGGGGTTGCGATTCGTAGCATATATAGAATTGACTTCCTCCAGTATCTTTACCAGCATGAGCCATAGCTAATGAGCCTCGCTCGTGCTTATTAGGATTTATTTCACATTTAATTGTATACCCTGGCCCACCCATTCCATTTCCGTGAGGACATCCTCCTTGCGCTACAAATCCAGCAATTACACGGTGAAATGTTAATCCGTTATAATAGCCTTCATTTGCAAGCTTTTCAAAATTAGCCACTGTATTTGGTGCATCTCCATCAAATAACTCTAATTTAATTTCATTGCCATTTTCCATAACAATTTTTGCTTGTTTTCCCATAATTAATACCCTCCTTTGAAGCAAGAATGATTATATTCTACTATAAATTAGGCAACTGTCAAAATTTAAGCCTTAAAAAAATTATTATTATTTAGCTAAAAGTGTGACTTGCCGTATAAATTATAGTAAAATTCAATTGTAATGTTATTTTATATACAACAAGATGGGAGGAAAAACATTGGAAAGTAGAAAGCTAGTAGCTCGGTTTTTTGGAGTTATATTACTTGGTTTACTGATTCTAAGCATTATGACGTGTTGGTATACAGTTGATCAGTCACAGCAAGCTTTTATCGTTACGTTAGGGAAACCTGATCCAACAGTAATTCCGGCTGGGCTTCATTTCAAATTACCATATCCAATACAGCAGGTAAAAAAATTGTCCAAAGAAACCTTTAGTTTAACTTTTGGATACGAAGAGAGTAATAACGGTGTAGTAGTCCACGAGAAGGATGCTAAGATGGTCACAGGTGATGAGAACATTATCCTAGCTGACTTAGAGGTACAATGGCGAATTACGGATCCTGTAGCTTATCTTTATAACACTGAATCACCGTCCAAAATTCTCTTCAACGCTACTTCAGCATCACTACGTGGTGTCATTGGAAGCTCTAGTGTTGATGATGCTTTGACTGATGGTAGAAGTGAGATTATGAATGACGTGCGTGATTCTTTAACAAACATGGTTAATTTATATAATGCAGGAATTTCAATTGTAAATATCAACTTACAGGATGTAGATTTACCTAATGATGCTGTTAGTACAGCATTCCGCAAGGTAACTGACGCTAGAGAGGAACGTAACACTAAGGTCAACCAGGCTAATCGCTACAAAAACGAAAAAATTAACGTAGCCCTTGGTGAAAAAGATGCTATTATTAGTCGTGCCGAAGGTCAAAGAATTGAACGCATTGAGGGCGCTCGTGGTGATGTTGCGAAATTTAATGCAGTATACGAGGAATATGCCAATAATAAAAACGTCACAAAACAGCGTTTAATTATTGAAGTGTTGGAGGAAATCCTGCCAGGCTCACAGATTTATATTATGAACGAGGATTCAGATACGTTAAAATACCTTCCATTACAAGCAGTTAGAGGAGGTACCCAATAATGTCAGATTTCAAAAAAATGATTGATGCTTTCAACTCTATGAACAAAGGCGAATCACCTTTTTCAAACAAACAAGAAGGTGGCTTCAATCCACCGCCACCGCCGCCACCTACTTATATTAACAATAATTTTAACTGGAAAAAGTACACTGGCGGAGTAATTGTAATCTCAGTTTTCATTTTAATAGCTGCTATTCTCTTAAATAGCTTATATATAGTTAAACCGAACGAGTACAAAATAGTGCGTCAATTTGGTGAAATTGTTCGTATTGTTAAAGAACCAGGTCTTAACTATAAACTTCCGATAATTCAGAATGTTACTTCTTTGCCAAAACATCTATTAATTTATGATGTTGTACCAGCAGAAATTAATACTTTAGATAAAAAGAGAATTATGGTTGACCATTATGCTGTATGGAGAATCGTCGATCCGCAAGCAATGATTGAGAGCTTACGAACACTGCCTGCAGCAGAAGGAAGATTAGGAGATATTATATACTCTAATATCCGAACTGAATTAGGTCGATTAAATTATGATGAGATTATTAACGAACAAAAAGCTTCCCGAGGTAATATTAACGAACTCATTCGCAATGAGGTTAATACAATACTTGCAACAAATGGAAACGGCATTGAAGTTGTTGATATCCACATGAAAAGAACTGATTTACCGGAAAGCAATGAGCAAGCCGTATTTAACCGAATGATATCTGAACGTGAGAGTACTGCTCAGCAATATTTATCACAAGGGGACGCAGAGGCAAATATTATTCGTGCTGATACTGATCGCCAAGTTCAGGAAATGATAGCAACAGCAAATGCTGAAGCTAAAATTATTATCGCTAACGGGGAACAAGAAGCAGCTAGAATATACAACGACGCATACGGTAAAGACCCTGAGTTCTATTCTTTATATCGAACTTTAGAATCGTATCGAACTACCCTACAGGGCGAACCAGTTATTATATTACCAATTGATTCCCCATACGCTAAGTACTTAATGGGACAATAGTTCAGCCTTTAATGTTTGATTTATAGTTTTAATACTAGTAATGAAGAAGACTAGAGTTCAGATGAATTAAACCTCCATCTGAACTCTAGTCCTTTTTATTTTCTATCAGCTATTCTATCAGCTATAGTTCGCTCAGAAATGAGCTTTATTTCATTTGCTATTTCAGGATGTTTATTTGATCGGCTGCAATTGGTTTGCTAAAAATATACCCCTGCCCTATCCGACATCCAATTTCAATTAAATAGCTTAGCTGTTGCTCAGTTTCTATACCTTCAGCCACAACTTCATAAGGGAGCTCTTTGGCTAGTTGCAATATAGATTTAACTATAATACATTCTCTGCCATATTCACCAACATTACTAATAAACGTTCTATCTAATTTCAGCTGGTCTATCGGTAAGTCCTTTAAATAAGTAAGCGATGAATAGCCTGTGCCGAAGTCATCAAGGGCAATTCTAATACCTCGTTCTTTCAACCGATGTAATCGTTCTATTGCTTTATCCATATCTGCAATAAAAGCTGTTTCAGTAATTTCAATAATTAACTCTGATCTGTTAAAATCATACGCATATAATATCGCTTCTAGTTTAGCAAAATTAGTGTCGCAAGTCAGCGTTCTACTAGAAAGATTTACTGACATGTCAATCGCAGGGTAGTCTAATTTTTCCCACTCTTGTTTCTGCTGTATTGCTTGTTCAAATACCCAACGTTCAATGTCAAAAATTTGTCCTGTTTCCTCAGCAAGTGGAATAAATTCCAATGGTGAAATTAGCCCCCGTTTCTTGTTGTTCCACCGAATCAAAGCTTCAACACCAACGATTTGCTTAGTTATTAAATTAAATTGCGGTTGAAATAATAACATAAACTCATGATTATCTATTGCGCGCTGCAATTGATTAACCATATTTATTCGGGCTAAATTTTCCTTTTGAATATCATCTGAGAAGAACACGTGGCGGTGCTTGCCCTCTTGTTTTGCTTTATACATTGCTATATCTGCATTTTTTATTAGTTCTGCTGAATAAGCTCCATCCTTAGGATATTGGGCAATCCCAATACTCAAAGTAATGTAGAAATCTAAACGGTGCGTATTCCAAACGCTTCCAATTGAACTTTTAATAGCTTCAATAACATTTATTATTGTTTCTTCATCGCTTACATTCTTCAGGAGAACCGCAAACTCATCACCACCAAGTCTAGACACTACATGAGGTGGCTCTACAACCTTTTGCAAGCTTATGGCGACATATTGTAGAAACGTATCCCCAGCATTATGTCCTAGCGAATCATTTATATATTTAAAATTATCAATATCCATATAAACTAATGTAAACATTGAATTGCTGCCTCGTTTAACTAGCTTGTCCATTTCTATTTCAAACATCGCCTTATTGACAAGCCCTGTAAGCGAATCATAATATGCTAAATTATTTAGTTGCTCTTCAAAACTTTTACGTTCAGTTATATCTGTCCCAACTGATATTGTTTTGCCATGAAGCGGGCTGCTAGCATTATCGATAACGCTCACATTCCAAAGCACATCTAATACCTTATCGCTCTTCGTGATTAATTTACTTTCATAAACATTGCTCTCAAGTTCGATAACCGATCTTACATACGCTTCACTATGTTTATTAATAATCTCGTCTACCCTATATTCCAAAACCTTTAGTGCAAATGAATTCATCCGTATAACATTCTCATCTTCGTCACTAATAACAATCATCGCAGGAGTATTTTCGATGATAGAATCTGTTAAATCTTTCTGCTTGCGCAATTCATCCTCAGTCGCAATAATTTCCTCATAGGCAGCCGCTAATTGCTCATAGCCTTCAACAACTTTCTTATTCGCTTGCAGCAGAAGCTTCATTCGATTAAATACCAGTAGAAATATAACTAATGATGTGAATATTACAAACAGCCAACCTTTATAAGTTAGCACTTTAGTATAGACGACTGGGTCTGGGAATAGAAATCGAAGTGCCCTATTCGAGACTAATACCCATAGCACACCAAATACAGCGTAGGCCAAGACTATTTTTAATGTATCCTTTATAGCATTTATCTGCTCCGATTGATAAATTAGAAAAGGAAAATCTTGTTGTTGCGTATTTGGTTCGCCATTTTTAACAGCATCGAATTTCATATTCTAGCACCCCAATTCCTAGCTCATTTGACTTATAACGGATAATACCAGTTTATCAAGATACTCCAATATTGCTTATTATCGGATTATGATCTTTGTGCATATCTAATATTGCTTGCATATTTAATACGATTATAATTTGTTCATCTACCTCAAGAATATACTTTACCAAATCCTTGTCAATATAAACTGCTAAATTATTAGTAACTTTTATTTCATCCTACACCTTAAATCGAGATACAGCTTCTATCAATTGCTGAGATTTTTCTCTAGCGGCTTCTGCTAGGTTAATAGCGTCGTTAGACATCTGTGTAATAATCCCTGTTTCTTGTGCTATGTTAGTAGCACCAGTTGCTCCTTCGTTAGAAGCAATAGATATTTCATTAATTGCCTTCGCCATGTTTTGTACTGATGCTAATAATTGCTCTGATGTAGCACTGAATTCAGTTACCATATCATTTACTTAAAACGTTTGAAAACTATAATATTGCATTCTTATACGAAAAAAACAACAACATACCAAACTATATATCGTGTACTATAAAAGAGCGAAATACCATACTATTTGAATCTTATTCATACGATGGAATACCAGAAATTCGGTTAGCAATCAAAGAGCCAATGATAATAAAAGCATGTGAGGAATATTTCAGAGAAGTATGGGACAGTATTTCCCCAGTATATAAGGAAAAAAGCGGAATTATTAATTGGCTAGTAAACCATATAAATTTTTTAAGTAAAAATTCAAAAAATCCTCAGAGCAATTAAGAATTATAAATTCAGATCTACTTAAATAGAGCACATATAGCTACTACTATCTATATGTGCTCTATTTTTCTATCGTTAAGATGACAAAAACGTCACATTAGATACAGTCATATCGATGGTTAGCATTTATCTCATCGGTATATCATTGTTATGAAGGAGGATGAACAATGTCTAAAATTATTGAAGCAAAAAATTTATCGAAGTCGTATGGAAAAACACAAGTTTTAAAAAATATTGATTTAACAATTGAACATGGAGAATTCACTGCGATTATGGGACCGTCAGGCTCCGGAAAGACAACATTATTAAATACCCTATCAACGATTGATTCCTTTAATAGCGGGGATGTATTAATTGAAGGAAAATCATTATTAGATATGAAAAAGAAAGCTTTACGCGAATTCCGTCAGAGTCGAATGGGTTTTATTTTTCAAGATTATAACTTACTTGACACATTGACAGTAAAAGAAAATATCTTACTGCCACTCTCACTGCAAAAAACACACGTAGCCGAAATGGAAAAACGATTAGCAGAGTTGCTTACTGCGTTAAACATTGAGTCTATTTTACATCAATATCCTTCAGAGCTTTCCGGGGGGCAAAAGCAGCGAACAGCTGCAGCTAGAGCACTAATCACCAAGCCAGCTATTGTCTTTGCTGATGAACCTACTGGTTCACTAGATTCACGATCTGCGACTCAACTATTAGAACAAATTCAACTCCTGAATAGAACTTTCAAGACCACTGTGCTGATGATTACTCACGATCCATATGCCGCCAGCTATTGTAACCGTGTGGTTTTTCTTCGTGACGGTAAAATTGTCAATGAAATGTTTAAAGGAGATGAGTCTGAGAAAGTATTCTTTGATAGAATCCTTACCTTTCAAAGCGCAGTAGGTGGTGTGCGCCGATGAATTTAGTTGACCTATCTTGGAGAAATATGAAGCGTAACATCCGATTATATACTATATACTTTATTTCAATGCTTGTTGGGGTCGTAATATATTTTACTTTTTCTGGCTTAATGTTTAATAAAGACGTTGTTTCTGCAATTCATAATAAAGAAAATTATAATATGATCATTTTCATTGCGTCCGTTGTTGTATTTTTATTTATAATGTTCTTTATTTTGTATGCTAACTCGTTTTTTATGAAGCAACGAAAAAAAGAATTCGGAATGTATTTACTTTATGGCATGAAAGAAAGACAAATCGCTGCTATGGTTTTTTTTGAGGCGCTAATCCTAAGCACAATATCTGTTATTGGCGGAATATTGATAGGCGGATTACTATCAAAGTTTTTCGGTATGATACTAATGAACTTAATGCACTACAATGACAGTATTTCTTTTGCTTTCCCATTACAAGCAATCTTATCGACTACAGTTCTGTTCGCCATATTAGTCGCAATTATTACTATCCAGAGTTATCTAAACATAAGTCGTGTACAATTAGTTGAGCTTTTTCGTTCAAAAGAAAAAATGGATAAACCCTATAGATTTTCAATGCCTTTAGCGATTCTGTCTATTATCCTTATTATAACTGCCTACTATTTGCTCTCTTTAGCAGGAGATAGTGGCATCTGGAAAAATAACTTTAGAATAGCCTTAATAGCTACTATAACATCAATAATCTTAGGCACATATTTATTTTTCCGGCAATTTTCCGGTTGGTTATTACAGAAATTAAGTCAGCGCAATAATTACTTAATCGGCAACAAACCTTTATGGATTTCTTCTCTTCGGTTCTCTATTAGAGGTAATACTGTAAACTATACTTTTATTACACTTCTTAGTGCATTAGTTATATTTGCAGTTGGAATTATAGCTATAGATTATGCTATGAAAGCTGATGTTGTGGAAAAGGAGTATCCAAACCATATTGCCTTCTCAACTCAAAATGAACAAACACAAAAACGAATTGAGCAAATTTTAAACGAATCAAAACAAGTCATAGGGCACGAAACAATTACAGGTATAAAAACTGAGAAAATTCTAAATAGAGAGTCTTATTTTATCAATCCAAACTACTATACAGAGGAATTCTATATTTTCCCCGAGTCACATTTCAACGCAATTGCTGAATTACGTGGAGTTGGTGAAAAAATTGGTTTAATCGGAAATGAAGCAATTGTTTTAACTAGAGGCGTAGATGAGCCAACTAATTATTCAGATTCACAGCCCGAGATTACAGTTCTAACTGATTATACATTTCAAGTAATCGAAAAAATGCGCTATCCTTTGCTCACCATTCCTACGGGAGAAATAAAGATTACTAGTCTTCAGCCTTCGGTAATTGTTATTTCTAATGAAGCATTTAAATTATTAGCAGAAAAGCATAGAATTACATCTTATGATATTTACCAAATCAAAAATCCGAAAACATCTAATGATTTATCACGAAAAATATATGATTTAGTTTCAAAAACTGAGGGAGCATACTATTCTGCCTTTGTAGATATGTATTCTATTGATTCCGAGTCATCATCTTTAATCTTATTTTCGGTCGCTTTTTATGCTGTAATAGCTTTGTTTGCTTTAGGCAGTGTTATTTACTTTAAACAACTTCAGGAAGCTACGGAACAGAGTGAGCATTATGCGATTTTAAGAAAGCTTGGAGTCAGTGATAAAGAAATTAAAACGGTTATTCGCAAGAAATTGCTATTTATATTTTTACCACCTTTGATTCTAGGATTTGTGCACAGTTGGCATTTAATATACTACACTGTTACTGCATTAGTTAATGATTTACCTTCATTAATACCAATTATCTCATTTGTGATGGGACTGTATTTGCTAACATATTTTATATTTTATATATCATCAACATCAATCTACTACAGGATTGTCAGCGAAAAAAACGCACGATGAGTTTCTTCACTCATTGTGCGTCTTTTTCATTATTAAATATGGGTCGTTATCCTTTGGAAAGTGAATTATAAACTTTGTATACGCATTAACCTCTGATGTGCAGCTTATATAGTGACCAAGTTTATTTGATAAAGATTGCGCCAAATATAGTCCCATCCCTGTAGATTTAGGATATTTTCTTCCTGTCTCTCCAGTAAAGCCACGATTGAAAATTCTCGGAAGATCTTTAGCACTAATACCAATACCATTATCTCTTATGACTAGCTGTTTTTCTTGAGATGTCTCGACAACCGAAACAGTAATTTCACCACCAGCTTTAGTATACTTTAAGCTATTGGTTAGCAACTGATTAACTATAAATTGCAACCATTTCGGATCGCTTTGAACCTCTAATGCCTCTGCTTGTATATTAATCCTAATTTTTTTCGAAAAGAAAGTCTTTGCGTGGGATTTAACAGCTTCTTTGGTAATTTGAACAATATCGCAATTTTGAATATCATAATCTTGGTTAAAACTATCGAGCTTAGCGTAGTATAGTGCTTGATCCACAAAGCCCTCAATCTTTGCTAGCTCCTCTCTTAGACTATTATAATCAATATCCGTTTGTTGCAATAATCGGAGTACAGCAATCGGCGTTTTTATCTCATGAAACCAAGATACAATAAAATCATAATGTTCTTTCTGTTTATCTTGAAGCTTGTTGATTTCACGAATATGGCGATTTTTTAGTTCATAAATATATGTTTGTAAATATTCTCCTTCTATTGATAAATAACTGTAATCTTCCGCATTTTCAATTTGTTGTATGACATATGAAATCTTCTGAAAACGATATATAAAAAAACATACTAACAAGATTATTGAGAGAATTAAAGCATATATTAGCGTCTCTAAATCGAAGCTGCCACTACTGCCTACAAAGAAAACTGCAGCAACTAGCAGGAAACTAATTAGATATAAATATATATATTGCTTTTCATATGCTAAATAACGAAGGAAGGTCATTCGATTAAATACCCCATTCCTTTGCGTGTAATAATGAATTCTTCAAGTCCTAGCAAAGCGATTTTCTTACGTGTCCTGTTCACATTGACTGTTAAGGTATTATCATCAACAAATTGTTCCTCATTCCATAAGGCTTGCATTAAATCTTCACGAGAAACAATTTTACCAATGTTTCGCATCATATATTGTAAAAGAATAAACTCGTTCCGAGTCAACTCAGTAGTTCGCTCATTATATTCAATGCTTGAATTGGCTACATGCAACTTCAACCCACGATAATAATATTTATCATTATCATTATCTTGATAAGTATACTTACGACGAATAAGGGCATTAATTTTTGCAACAAGAATATCCAAGTCAAATGGTTTTTGGATAAAATCGTCTCCACCCATATTTATCGCCATAATAAAATCCATATTCTGATTTCTAGAAGAAAGAAAAATTATCGGTACTTTAGAAACGGCCCTTATTCGCTGACACCAGTAGTAACCATCAAAGACCGGAAGATTGATATCTAGCACAACTATATGTGGATCTGCTTTCACAAATTCAGTTAGGACTTGGTCAAATTCATCAACTAACACTACGTCATATTGCCATTTTTTTAACGTATCGGAGACAATCTGTCTAATTTTCAAATCATCCTCAATGATCATTACTTTATACATAAAATCCCTCATTATATAAAATACTTGTTACATGTACTCTTGCAGAATCATTCTATATTATAATTGCCATTATTTAAACCTCAATCTACTAATTATACCAAATCTTCATCACAACTCTAAACTATCAAACTTGCAAGATTAGCCTACCAATCAACAGAAGCTAATTTTCTTTATTGCAATGCATCAGATATAATTATAAATTCTAATGTACCAAAAAACACTTACAATAACATTTATGCTACTGCAAGTGCCTGCTTATTGTATTATTAGACGCTCATTTTCTTTCTTACTTGATTAATTAAAAATATCCAGGTAGAGCTACTACCTGGATATTACACATCGCCTGGCAACGTCCTACTCTCCCAGGGACCTGCGTCCCAAGTACCATCGGCGCTGGAGGGCTTAACGGTCGTGTTCGGGATGGGTACGTGTGTGTCCCCTCCGCCGTCGTCACCAGACTTTACAACTACACTTCCAATTATCTACTTAGACATCTTCTGAGCGCTCACTAACCTTTTTTTGGTTAAGCCCTCGACCTATTAGTATCTGTCCGCTAAACATATCACTATGCTTACACTCCAGACCTATCTACCTTGTCATCTTCAAGGGGTCTTACTAGCTTACGCTATGGGAAATCTTATCTCGAGGGGGGCTTTGCGCTTAGATGCTTTCAGCGCTTATCCCTTCCAAACTTGGCTACCCAGCTATGCTCCTGGCGGAACAACTGGTACACCAGCGGTTTGTCCATCCC
>Ga0265293_10008067_pt1 | contig 15820 bp, 10 predicted proteins | sample Munlanlewell138R_FD_192505 | JGI IMG/M metagenome (GOLD analysis project Ga0265293, IMG submission 192505) | Leachate microbial communities from a municipal landfill in Southern Ontario, Canada - Leachate well 138R | ecosystem: Engineered > Solid waste > Landfill > Unclassified | place: Canada...
CTGGCACGGCCCTATTGCCCCATGAACGAGACCGCATCCGAATCACGCACCAACGCCACGGAATTCAGCGTCAGCGAGATTTCCGGCGCGCTGAAGCGCACGGTCGAGGACGTGTTCGGCAATGTGCGGGTGCGTGGCGAGATTTCCGGCTATCGCGGGCCGCATTCCTCCGGCCATGCCTATTTCGCGCTGAAGGACGACCGCGCCCGGCTGGAGGCGGTGATCTGGAAGGGCACCATGTCGCGCCTCAAGTTCCGGCCGGAGGAAGGCATGGAAGTGGTTGCGAGCGGCAAGCTCACCACCTATCCGGGCTCCTCCAAATACCAGATCGTCATCGACAATCTGGAACCGGCCGGCGCAGGCGCGCTGATGGCGCTGCTGGAAGAACGCAAGCGCCGGCTGGCCGCCGAAGGCCTGTTCGATCCCGCCGCCAAGCGCCGCCTGCCCTTCATGCCCGCTGTCATCGGCGTCATCACCTCGCCGACGGGGGCCGTCATCCGCGACATCCTCCACCGCATCCGCGACCGCTTTCCGCTGCATGTGATCGTGTGGCCGGTGCGCGTGCAGGGCGAAACCTCCGGCGCGGAAGCAGCAGCAGCCGTCACCGGCTTCAACGAGCTGACCTCTGACGGGCCGATCCGGCGGCCGGACGTGCTGATCGTGGCGCGCGGCGGCGGCAGCCTGGAAGACCTGTGGGGCTTCAACGACGAGGCGCTGTCGCGCGCCGTTGCCGCCTCGCGGATCCCGGTGATCTCGGCTGTCGGCCACGAGACCGACTGGACGCTGATCGACCTTGCGGCGGACGTGCGCGCCCCAACGCCCACGGGTGCCGCCGAAATGGCGGTGCCGGTGCGGGCCGAGCTGGAAGCGACGCTGGCTGCACTGGCTTCGCGGCTGCAAGGCTGCGTCACCCGCCGACTGGAACGCGACCGGCAGACGGTGCGGGCGGCGGCGCGCGCCCTGCCCACGCCGGACCAGTTGCTGGGGCTGAAGCGACGCCGCTTCGACGAGGCCGAAAGCCGCCTGCAACGGGCGCTGGAAGTGGGACTTGAACGCAAGCGGGCGCGGCTGGCGGCAATGCGGCTGACGCCGGCTGCCCTTTCGCGGCGCATGAGCGAGGCGCGCCTGCTGATCGGCCGCGACATGGCGCGCGCGCAGGCAGCCCTTTTTGCGGTGATCCGCGAACGGCGCGAGCGGTTTCGCAACAGCTCTGCGAGGCTGACGCCGGTCTCCATCCTGCGACGCCAGCGACATCAGACGGAGACGCTCGCCGGACTGACACGGCGGAGCGATCAGGCGCTGGATGTGCGGCTTGAACGGTTGCGTGCCCGGCTGACGCAGGCAGACCGGCTTCTCTCCACGCTGAAGCTTTCGGAACAGTCCATTCTTGAACGCGGCTACGCTCTGGTGCTGGACGAGCAGGGTGCGCTGGTGCGGCGGGCGGGCGACATCGCCGCCGGCCAGACGCTGGAGCTGCGCTTCGCCGATGGCGCGGCAACGGCAATCGCCAAAGGCGGCAAACCCGTGGCCGAGCCGGCACGCGCCCGCCCCGCACCGAAGTCGAAGGACAGCGGCAGTCAGGGTTCGCTTTTCTGAGCTCGGGATTTTTTCAGCTGCCGACAGCAGCATGACGCATGACGGCCGAAGCCGCTTCCGTTTAAACGATATGCCAGAAAATCAGCGCAAGGAGCGAGGCTAAAAGATTTAGCCGCGCGCTTCAGTGGCTTCCGGCTGCGGCAGCTGGTGGAGCAGACTGGCCGTCCTGTCCGGCTTCGCCATTTTCGGCGTCCGTTTCGGCGGCATCTTCCAGATGCAGGGCGATCAGTTCCTGTATGTCGCCCACCTCTTCCTGAATGTCCTCAAGCGGAATACCGGCCTGAGCGGCTTCCTCGGTGCATTCGCGCGCCAGCGTTTCGGCCTGCTCGTCGATTTTCACAGGGTCGGTGCCGGCCGGCACGGAAGGGGACTGGCACTTTTCGCCGATCCATTCCTGAAGGAATTTGATCGCTTGTTCACTCATTTTCCTGCGTACCCCGTATCTGGTGATCCGGTTCCGTTAGAGCCCAAGGCTGGCTAGCTTAAAAAATCGCCGGATGCTCATCACACTGCGTTGCCGCGTGTCAGAAAACGCCGCCGCCCACCGGGTCCGGACAGCATATGTGGTTGCCGCTTATGGGGGCGAGGCGATGGATCATCGTCGGGAACACCATTCCGGCAAACTTGTTCTTCGGCAGCCTCAATCTAGGCATTCACGCCTGAAGCTGCAATATGCACAAGACGACACCCACAGGCCGATACACAACGAAGGCGGGAGAGGTGGTACCGTTGGCTGGGTTCGAACCAGCGACCTCCGGATCCACAATCCGGCGCTCTAACCAACTGAGCTACAACGGCACAGGCCCGTTTCGGGCATATCCCGAACCTCACCTTCCACAGACAGCGGAACGGCTTCGGCCCGGCGAAGCGTCAATACGGTTTAATGAAGCCTAATTCAAGCCATGTGTGAGGGAAAACAACATACGAGGCGCAGAAGCTTCCACATCTTGTTCCCGAACAGTCCGGAAACGCAAAAAGGCCAGCGGGAGGAGGCCGGCCTTTCTGGTATTCTGCAAAATTTCCGGCGCCGGGCGGGAGGAGATCCGGCGACCGGAAGCGGGTCAGGCAGCCTTGCCGGTCTTGAAGGACTTCTCGACAGCCGACTTGATCGGCTTGGAGACATCTTCGGCAGCCTTGGCGGCGACAGACTGGAAGTCCTTGGCCTGAGCCACGGCATCTTCGAAACGCTGACGCAGGAACGAGGTCTGAAGCTCAACCACTTCCGACAGCGAACGGGCGCCGACAAGGGCTTCGAGGTGGTTGAAGCCGGCTTCTGCGTTGGCGCGCAGAGCGGAAATGGTCTTCAGCGACAGATCGCTGGAGTTCGAACGGACAGCTTCATAGGTCGACTCGAACGCCTTCTGGGCTTCTTCGGTGCCGGCCTTCAGCTTGGTGTAGGCTTCCTTCGACTGCTCGATGCCCTTTTCAGCGAAATTGCGAACGCTGTCAGCGGCCTTGGAGGCGTCAAAGGTGGGGAATTCAACGGTTTCTGCGGTTTTGGTCTTGGTCATGTCGATCCTTTCGGAGGCTGGGTCTTTGACTCAACGCCAATGTGTTCCACGGTGATAGGAGGTATATAGCATAAATTTTGTGCAATGCAATATCTTTGCTGCATCGCAACATGAAGCGCCGCGCGCGTTAACCACACAGGCAGGATTCGGCGCTATGGAAGCCTGAGGTTGTGGACGAGCGCGCGCTGGCCTTTTACTAACAAAGCGTTAATCTCAACCAGCCGACCCTGAGGGTTCGTCGAGAGCATGTCGTCTCAAGCCTACTCCTTTCTGGACGTTGCCGTACTCGATACGGTACGGCGGCGCTTTGCCGCGGGGGATGCGATGGTCATCCTGTCAACGGATCTGGAACTCGTTCTGTGGGCGAACGGTCCGGGTGCTGCCCTGTTCGGCCACGCGGGTGTCGATGATGCAATCGGTGCGGCAGCGGGCCTGCCGGCAATCGCCAGGCGCCAGATAGCGTCCACCGGCTCATTTCCCGACATCGGCACGGACCGGCCGCTTCTGGTGCGCCTCACCGCAGGCATAAGCGGTGCGAGCACTCCGCTGCTCGCCAGCAGCGTGACGATGCCGGATGGGGAGAAGGCCATCCTGCTGGCCGTACCAAAAGCGCCGGGCGATGCCGCGCCTGCCAAGCCCGATCCCGGTGCGCTGAGCGGTTTTGATGCCGACGTGCAGTTTCTGGCTTTTATCAACGGCAAGGGCCATGTCGAAGCGGATTCCGCCGGCTTTTCCGATCTGGGCATTCCCGCATCGACCCTTGCGGCACTGGTCGCGGAGGTGGCGGGAGAGCGGGACCGCATGGTCAAGCGCCTGATCCGCGCCGGTGCGCGCTCCTATCCGGCAGGCATTGCGCGTCTCACCGACGAACCGCTGCGCCATCTTCTGGTTGTGGTCGATGATGGCATGGCCGAGCCGGCAATCATGCCACGAGTGGACGGCAAGCCTGCCCACGCGACCGGTGACGAAGTGGGCAACCGGCACGACCACTGGTATTTCAGCCACGTCGACAAGCCGTCTGCCATGCAGGAGCGAAACAACCCCACGCCATCCGGCAACGGAACCCGCGATGCACATGCGGCGGCCCCGCAGGAAGACGCCCCTGCGGTGCGCTTCGTGTGGCGCACCGATGCGGAGGGACGCTTCAGCGCTCTTTCCGATGAGTTCGGCGCTGCTGTCGGCGCGGAAGCGGCGAATGTCATCGGTCGCCGGTTCCGTGAAGTGGCCACAACCTTCGGCTTTGACCCCGGCGGCGAAGTTGCAGGTCTGCTGGAACGGCGCGACACATGGTCCGGCCGCTCGGTGCTGTGGCCCGTCGCCGGCACCGATCAGTGCGTGCCGGTCGATCTGGCGGCCCTGCCCGTTTACAACCGCGATCGTGAGTTTGAAGGGTTCCGCGGCTTCGGCATCGTGCGCATGGCGGAGATGCGGGCGGATCCGGAAAAGATCGGGCTGGCGCTGGTTCCCAATCCACCGCAGCCGGCTGAACATTTTCCTTCAGATGAAACGGCGCTTCCAGCCGATCCGTTCAATGGCGAGGTTCCGGCGATCAGCATCGCTCCGCAACCGGAACGCCGCCTCGCCGACAAGGTCATAAGGCTTGCCGAACATCGCCCGCCGGCACAGGAACCTGCGGGCAAGGACAGGGGGCTTTCCTCGTCCGAGCGCAATGCCTTCCGCGAGATCGCGGAACGCCTGAGAAGAGACAGCACCGCCGCCGCGCCGGCCGACGAACCGAAGGCAGAGGCGCCCACCGCCGCTGAGGAGCAGCAGACGCGCCCCCACAGGTCGCCGGAACAGGTGGTGGATGTGCCTTCCCGTCGGACAAGCCGTTCGCTACTCGACTACGCACAGGAAGATGACAATGACAGCATGGCAGATGCGGATTTCCGCGACGCCCGGCTGGATGGTGATGCCATAGGGGTGTCTTTCGAAGAAGATACTGTGATCGGCGCAGATGAGCCGAGCGAGACGGCGCAAGCCGGCCTGTCGTCAAGACTGCCGCAGACCGAACCAGCGGAAAACGAGATTGCCGGCACCGTTTCTCCGGACACCACCATTCTCTCGCACCTGCCTGTGCCGCTGCTGATCCATGCCGGCGACGAGCTTCATTACTGCAACGACGAGTTCCTTGCTCTCACCGGCTATGAATCGCTCAGCGATCTCGCAGCGTGCGGCGGGCTGGACGCCCTGTTCATCGACCATCCGCAGGAACAGGTCGCGGCAGATAGTTCCGATGAGGACCATGGTCGTCACGCCCTCTTCCTTCGCACGAAGGATGGCGGTGAATTTCCTGTCGAAGCCGTGCTGCGGTCCGTGCCGTGGCAGGAGCGCAAGGCGCTGATGCTCGTTCTTCGCCGTCTGGACGACGATCCATCCGGCGCGGGAACCGACGCGGAGGCGATCGCCCGCGCCGCGAACGCAGCCCATCAGGCCGACATCGCCGAGCTGAAGATGCGCATCAGCGAGATGCGCACCATCATCGACACCGCCACCGACGGCGTGGTGCTGATCGGACGCGACGGCACGATCCGCTCCATCAGCCGCCCGGCCGAGGCCCTGTTCGGCTTCGACAGCGACGAGGTCGCCGGCAAGACCTTCGCCTCGCTCTTCGCCATCGAAAGCCAGCGCGCGGCCCGCGACTATCTGGCCGGTCTGACCGAACCCGGCGTCGCCAGCGTCCTGAATGACGGGCGCGAGGTCATCGGGCGCGAAGCGCAGGGACGTTTCATCCCGCTGTTCATGACCATCGGCCGTCTGCCCAACGACAGCGGCTTCTGCGCCGTGGTGCGCGACATCACGCAATGGAAGCGCGCCGAGGAAGACCTGACCCAGGCGCGCGCGCTGGCCGAACGGGCCTCCTCGCAGAAGAGCGACTTCCTTGCCCGCATCAGTCACGAGATCAGGACGCCGCTCAACGCCATCATCGGCTTTTCCGAACTGATGGTGGACGAAAAATTCGGCCCCATCGCCAATGATCGCTACCGCGACTATCTGCGCGACATCAACCGCTCCGGCACCCATGTGCTGGATCTGGTCAACGACCTGCTCGACATTTCCAAGATCGAGGCCGGGCAGCAGGAGATGGACTACGAGGCGGTGTCGCTCAACGACACGCTGGCCGAGACCGTGGCGCTGATGCAGCCGCAGGCCAATCGCGAGCGCGTCATCATCCGCTCCAGCTTCGCCTCGAAGCTGCCGGATGTGGTGGCGGATCTGCGCAGCGTGCGCCAGATCGCGCTCAACATCCTGTCGAACGCGGTCCGCTACACGCAGGCCGGCGGGCAGGTGATCGTCTCCACCGCCTATGAGCCTTCCGGCGATGTCGTGATGCGGGTGCGCGATACCGGCATCGGCATGACGCAGGCTGAGATCGAACAGGCACTGAAGCCGTTCAAGCAGGTCAATGCGCTGAAGCGCGGCCGCAGCGACGGCACCGGCCTCGGCCTGCCGCTGACCAAGGCCATGGTGGAAGCCAACCGTGCCCGCTTCACCATCACCTCGACACCCGGCGAAGGCACGCTGGTCGAAGTGGCGTTTCCTTCGGTGCGGGTGCTGGCCGGATAAAGCATGTCGCCCAAACGTGGGAATCCGGTTTCGGGCGACATGCGCGAAAACAGGAACCTGAAGCGCAAGGAAGCGATCTGAAAGATCGCGGCACCTTTGGTCTGCGCCAGGGCTTCGGCACGGCGAGCGCAAAAAGAAAGGCGCCCGAAGGCGCCTGAAATTGAATTGTCACAACGGGCAGGGAAAATTCCATCAGGAGCGGGGGCGTTACCGGACAGGAACTCTCTTAACTCGAGCGTAACTATCGCCGCCAACCTCTTAACAAGTCCTTACCCGGATGCAGAAAAATTTACGAATCGGTTCCACATCTGAACTTTAGGTAAACTTCGTTCTTAAGCCTTCATTGACCATGTCGCGCCCTTTTTCCCGCGGTTTTCGGGGCCATATCACAGCGGCAAGGCGCCAGACCCGTCCGGTGAAGCTCTCAGGTTTGGCGGCCGGATGTGGGCAACAGGCCATCAGCAAGCCATAAAGACTTGAAAAGCGTCATCCACTGGTTACACCTTGCGCCCACCTGACATGACGCGGAAAGGGCGAGATGACGTCGAGCTGGATCCGGCGTGGCTTATGGGTCGTCGGCATCGCTGCGGTTGCCGCGGCGCTGATGGTGGCTGCCCTGCCCTATGTCGCATCCAACCGCATCGTTCGCGACCGCATCGCATGGGAAATGAGCCGCTGGACCGGCTACCGCGTCACCATCTCCGGCTCCCCACAGGTCGAGGTCTGGCCGCAACTGAGCGCCGTGCTGACGGAAGTCTCCATGTCACGGTGGAGCGACCCGGAGCATACCCCCGTCATCTATGCGGAGCGGGTCGAGGTCGGTCTGGCCGCCATGGCCGCACTGCGCGGCGAGGTGTCGTTTTCATCCACCCGGCTTGTGCGCCCCACGGTCAGGGTGGAGCGCACGGCATCCGGGCTCTATCTGCCCTCCCTGCCGGAAAGCGGCAGCATCGGCTATTCCATCGAACTGGCGCGCGGCATGGTCAGGTCCGGCGCGGCGGAGCCTGATCCGAAGCTCGTTCCGGGAGGCGCGCTCGGCAATATCGAAATCCGCGACGGGCGCATCGTCACCGCCATCAACGGCAAGGACAGCGAGGTTCTCAGCGGCGTCAGCGCGAAAGCCAACTGGCCCGCTCCCGGTGCAGCGGCTTCCTTTTCAGCCTCGGCGATCTGGCGCGGCGAAAACGTCACCGTCGAGGCCGCCACGCAAAAACCTCTGGCGCTGGCGGCCGGCAGTTCCGCGCCGATCAGCTTCTCCGTCAAATCGGCACCGGCAAACCTGTCGTTTGAAGGCAAGGCCGGGCTCGCCGCCAATCCTTTCATTGATGGCGATGTCAAGTTCCAGTCGCCCTCCATACGCCGTGTCATGGAATGGACAGGTATGCGGATGGCAAGCGCCACCACCATCGCGGCCATGTCGGTTTCGAGCCATGTTTCGGGCGATGCGGAACGCGTGAAACTCGACAACACCCAGATCACGCTGGGCAAGAACCCCGGCACAGGCGTGCTCGACCTTGCCTTTGGCGAAAACGGCCGGCCGACCCTTTCGGGCACGCTGGCCTTCGAGACGCTGGATCTCGGGCCCTTCGTGTCGGCGTTCACGCCGCTGGCAGCACCGGCCAGCCCCGGTGCCGACGACATCGACGCGACGCTCGCCGGCTTCATCAATCTGGACCTGCGCCTTTCGGCGGCCAAGGCCACGGCGGGGCCCATTCCGCTGAATTCTCTGGCGGCAACGGCTCAGGTAAGGGATGGCCTTTCGGTGTTCGATGTTTCGGACGCCAGCGCCTTCGGCGGCAACATCCAGACCGGCATCCGCTTCGACCGCACCCCCGGCGGCACCCAGGCCGAAATGAGACTGCTGGCATCGGATATCAATGGCGCTGCGTTCGGCGAAGCCGTGGGCATGACGCGCCTGATGCCGACGGGAAAGGGCAACATTTCCGTCATCCTGAAGGGACCGGGCAAGGGCTGGAATTCCATCATGGAGAATGCCGACGGCTCCATCTCCGCCACCTTCGGACCCGGCTCGCTTTCCGGCCTCGATCTGGCGGCTTTCGTGAAACGCAATGCCGAAGGCGGCTTTTTCCCGCTCGACGAGGTCGCCAATGGTAGCGTGCCGATCGACGGCGCAGAATTCAAGGCCAATGTCGCCAAGGGTGTGGTGCGCATCGAAAAAGCGCAGGCCAACCACGGCAATTCGCGCCTGTGGCTGACCGGCATCATGCCCTATGCCGGACGTGGCCTTGCCCTGACGGGTGGCATTTCCAGCCAGCAACCACCGCCCGCATCGAATGGTGAGAACGGCGAGACGCCCGCTCCGCCCACGAACCAGACATGGTTCTTCGTCGGAGGAAGCTGGAGCGCGCCTTTCATATCGCCGATTTCCGGCTCGGCCCCGAACTGAGCCCATGGTAGCCGTCGTTCGCGGCTGCAAATGGCTCACACGGCAAGCAGATGCTTCTTCGCGGGATCCGGGATCACCAAGATCGGGCTGCCGTCCCTGACATTGTCGTGAAGGTGGATGATGTCCTGATTGACCAGCCGGATGCAGCCGGACGACACTTCCTTGCCGATCGACCATTCCTCCGGCGAACCGTGAATGCGGTAGAGCGTGTCCTTGCCGTCCTTGTGGATATAGAGCGCCCGGGCGCCGAGCGGATTGCGCAGGCCCGGCAGCATGCCGCCATTGGCGATGCTGTAGGGTTCGAGTTCCGGCTGACACGCCACCATCTCGTCGGGCGGTGTCCAGCGCGGCCATTCGCGCCTGTAAGCCATGATTGCGCGCCCTGCCCATGAGAAGCCATCGCGTCCGACGCCGATGCCGTAGCGGGTGGCGCGCTCGCCGGACTTTACATGGTAGAGATATTTGCCGGGCGTATCGACGATCAGCGTGCCCGGTTTCTCGGGCGTCTCATAATCTATCTCCGTGCGCCAGAACCGTTCGTCAAGTTTGGCAATGTTGACGGCCGGCACGGGAAACTGCTCGTACGGCAACGCATCGTAGATCGGCGGCCTGACAGCTTTCGGCGGAGCAGGAGCCAAATTCGGCACTATTTTTTTAGGAGGCCGGGTCGACGTGCAACCGGCAAGCGTTACCGCGCCAACTCCGATAACAAACACACGGCGCGTGACGGCGGCCGGAATTCTGCTTTGATCACCCAAGGTCCGGAGTTCCTCTTCATCATTGCCTGGGCGGCGGATGAAACCGCCCTGCCTTAAGCCCACCTTAAGGCTATCTGCGGGATGCAACCTCGCGGGGGCCGCGCTTGAGGGGTTGTTAGGAATCGCAGCCTAATTTGGCCGGTAACGGAAAGTTCATCGGGGAATGATTTGGCAAGCCACGTCCGGCCATCGCCATGGGACAGCGCAACGCTGACAGCCTGCCTGCCCGCCACAGGCGTCAGGCCGGACAAGGCTGTGTCGTGGCATATAGCCGGGAGCCGATCATGTGCGGGATAGCCGGCTATCTCGGCCATCTGCCGGCTGGCGAAGCGCAGGCGCTGTTGCAGCGCATGTGCGCGGCGATCGCCCATCGTGGCCCGGACGGACAAGGCATCCATGTCGAGGCCGAGGTGGGGTTCGGGCATCGCCGGCTTGCCATCATCGACCTTTCGGAAGACGGCGCGCAGCCGATGGCCAATGACGACGGCACCGTCCGCGTCACCTACAATGGCGAGATCTTCAACCATGTGGAGCTACGCTCCATGCTGGAGGCGCGCGGGCGCCGTTTCCGCACATCCAGCGACACGGAAGTGCTGCTGCGGCTTTACGAAGAATTCGGCACGGAATGCGTGAGCCATATCAACGGCGATTTTGCCTTCGCAATATGGGACGGGGCGCGCCGCCGCCTGTTTCTGGCGCGCGACCGCATGGGTGTGCGGCCACTGTTCCACACCATGCACGAAGGCCGGTTCTATTTTGCCTCGGAGGCGAAAGCCCTGTTCGCGGTGCCGGGCATCGCGCCGGAAATCGACCCTCTGGCGCTCGACCAGATCTTTACGTTGTGGGCGCCGATCGCACCGCGCACCGCCTTCAAAGGCATTTTTGAGCTTCCGCCCGCGCATCTGATGATCGTGGAGGAAGGCAGGACCGAGCTTCGTCCCTACTGGGCGCTCTCCTTTCCCGACGCCGGCGACGGAGACAACCGCCCCAAGGCGGAACTGTCCGAAGAACTTCGCGCGCTTCTGGAGGACGCAACCCGCATCCGCCTTCGCGCCGATGTCGAGGTCGGTTCGCTTCTGTCGGGCGGTCTCGATTCTTCCGTCATCACGGCGCTTGCCGCGCAACTGGCTCCGGGGCGGCTGCGCAGCTTCGGCGTCACCTTCGATGATCCCGAATTCGACGAAAGCGCGTGGCAGCAGACCATGGCGCAGGCACTCGGCGTCACCCACCATGCCGTTGCCTGCCGGGCCGGCGATATTGCCAGCATGTTCCCCGCCGTCATCCGCCATTGCGAACGCAGCGTGCTGCGCACCGCACCGGCTCCCCTCTACCGGCTCGCCCGATCGGTGCGGGAACAATCGGTGAAAGTCGTTCTCTCAGGGGAGGGTGCGGACGAAATATTTGCCGGCTATGATATTTTCCGCGAGGCGCGCATCCGCCGCTTCTGTGGACGCCAGCCCGAATCCAGAACACGACCGCATCTGTTCCGCAGGATCTATCCCTACCTGCCCTCCCTGCAGCAGCAGTCGCCCGAATATCTGGCCGCCTTTTTCGGTGTGGGCGTGGATTCACCGGAAGACCCGCTGTTCTCGCATCGGCCCCGCTTTCGCACCACGGCGGGCGGCAAGATGTTCTTTTCGCCGGAGCTGCGCTCGACGCTAGCCGGATACGATGCCGCCGGCGAACTGGCGAGCCTTTTGCCCGACGACTTCAGGCGCTGGCATCCGCTGCATCAGGCGCAATATCTGGAAACGCGCTTCCTGCTGCCCGGCTACATAATGTCCAGCCAAGGCGACCGTATGGCCATGGCGCATGGCGTCGAAGGGCGCTTTCCCTTCCTCGATCACCGCATGGTGGAATTCGCCAGCCGGCTGCCACCCGAGGCCAAGCTCAACGGCCTGCGCGAGAAGCACATCCTGCGCGAGGCTGCCGCAGGCCTGCTGCCGCCCACCATCGCCAACCGGCCGAAGCAGCCCTACCGGGCGCCGGACAGCGCCTCCTTCCGGGAAGCGAACTATGCGGTGGACCTGCTTTCTCCCGTGGCCATATCGGCCACTGGCCTCTTCAATCCGGCCACGACCGCGAAGCTTCTTGAAAAGAGCCGGCGCAGCGGACTTTCCGGGTTCCGCGACAATGCCGCCTTCGTCGGCATTCTCTCGACCCAGCTATTGTCGAAAGACCTCCCGAAACCAGCGCCCTCCGGCGCGTGATCGTTCATGAAAGGCCAGAATTCCATGTCAGAAACCATCCACAGCCAGATCCGCACGTTCGTGGTCGACAATTTTCTGTTCGGCGACCACAGCGCACCGCTCGCCGACGACCAGTCGCTGATCGAAAACGACGTGATGGACTCCACCGGCGTGCTCGAACTGGTGTCCTTCATCGAGGAGCGCTTCGGCATCGCCATGGCGGATGCAGACATCGTGCCGGCCAATCTGGATTCGGTGGCGCGCATCGTTTCCTTCATCGAACGCAAGCGCGAACCCGTGAACTGAGCAGACCCCGTGCGCGTCGAGACCTTCCTCAGGCAAAGTGCTGCGGCCGATCCCGACAGGATCGCGATCACGGCCGGCGATACATGCCTGAGTTATGGCGCGCTCGATTCCGCCTCCGACCGTCTCGCCGCCGCGCTGATTGCACATGGCGCGAAACGCGGCGACCGCATTGCCGTGCTGATGGAAAACGTCCCCGAAGCCGCCGTCTCGATCTTCGCGGTGCTCAAGGCCGGTGCGATCTTCTGCCCCGTAAACCCGCAGCTCAGGGCTGACGGCATCGCCTTCATCCTGCGTGACGCGCGCCCGGTCGCGATCCTGACGCAGGCAAAGTTCCTGCGCGCCTGCGAGGAGGCCGCCGCCGGGCTGGACACGCCGCCGCTGCTGATCGCAACGCGCGCTCTGGCCGCCCTGCCGCAAGGCGTTCTGGCATTCGACACGGCAATGTCGGAAGCGGAACATAAGCTGCTTCCTGATCCCGGCGACGACGAAGACCTCGCCATGGTCCTCTACACATCGGGCTCGACCGGCCGCCCCAAGGGCGTGATGATGACGCATCGCGCCATGGATGCGGTGTCGGCCTCGATCGCTCTCTATCTGCGCAACAGCGCCGACGACGTGGTCCTGTGCGCGCTGCCGCTCGCCTTCACCTATGGGCTCTATCAGCTTCTGGTCTGCGTTCGCACCGGCGCACGGCTGGTGCTGGAGCGCAATTTCGCGTTTCCGCAGGCAGTGCTGGACAAGGCGCGCGCCGAAGGCGTGACCGGCCTGCCGCTGGTGCCGACCATCGCCGCCATGCTGCTGTCGATGAAGGACCTCGGCCCGCAGGCGCTGCCTGCGCTGCGCTATCTCACCAATGCGGCGGCTCCCCTGCCGCCTGCCCATGTCGACGGCCTGCAAAACCTGTTTCCGCAGGCGCAGCTCTACTGCATGTACGGGCTGACCGAATGCGCGCGGGCTGCTTATCTTGAGCCGGAGGAACTGGAGCGCCGCCAAGGTTCGGTCGGCAAGGCCATACCGGGCACCGAAGCCGTGGTCGTCGACCCGCAGGGACGCGAAGCTGCACCCGGCATTGTCGGCGAACTGGTCGTGCGCGGCCCGCATCTGATGCTGGGCTATTGGGAGAACCCGGAGGCCACCGAAGCCGTGCTCCGGCCGGACCCGCAAACCGGTCTGCCGCAGCTCCATACGGGCGACCTGTTCCGCACCGATGCGGACGGCTTCCTCTATTTCGTCGGCCGCAAGGACGACATGCTGAAGGTTCGCGGCGAGAAGGTGGCTCCGCGCGAGGTGGAGGCGGCTCTTTGCACCTGCCCCGGCGTGGTCGAGGCGGTCGTCTGGGGCGAGCCGGACCCCGTTCAGGGCACCTTGCTGCGCGCTGCCGTCGTCGCCTGCGACCCTGCCCTTGCCGAGCGCGACCTGTTGCGCCACTGCGCCCGCATCCTGCCCGATTACATGGTGCCCCGGACGATCGGGTTCCGGGAAGAATTGCCAAAGACCGCCAGCGGCAAGATCGCCCGCCGGCTGCTCGTCGAAACAGATGCCCCACCCCTCGCGCCCGCCATCGGCCCGGCTGCGAAAACCGGAGACTGAGAATGTCCGACACCAAACCCTTTTCCGCGCGCACGCTGGACATCGATCCGGAAGCCGAAACCGCGCGCATCGTCGAGGCTTTGCGCATGCAGCTGCGCACTGTGGTGCGGCGGCGTGGTCTGGTTCTGGGGCTTTCGGGGGGCATCGATTCCAGCGTCTGCGCGGCCCTTGCCGCACGCGCCGTGGGCCCGAAAAACGCCTACTGCCTGTTCATGCCTGAGCATGATTCCGACCCCGAAAGCCTGCGCCTCGGCCGGCTGGTCGCCGACACATTCGGCCTCGATGGCACCGTCGAGGACATCGGGCCGACGCTGGCCGCCATGGGCTGCTACGAGCGCCGCGACGCCTTCATCCGCGAGGTGGAGCCAGACTACGGGCCGGGCTGGAGCAACAAGATCGTGTTCGCCAACGCGCTCACCACCTCCGGCTTCAACATTTCCTCTCTGGTGGTGCAGACCCCGCAGGGCGAAATCCGCAAGCACCGCCTGCCGGCGCAGGCCTATCTCGGCATCGTCGCCGCCACCAACATGAAGCAGCGCACCCGCAAGCAGTTCGAATATTACCATGCCGACCGGCTGAACTATGCCGTCATCGGTACACCGAACCTTCTGGAATACGATCAGGGTTTCTTCGTCAAGAATGGCGACGGCGCCGCCGACGTGAAACCCATCGCCCATCTCTACAAGAGCCAGGTCTATCAGCTCGCCGAATATCTGGGCGTGCCGGAAGAGGTGCGCCGCCGCCCGCCGACCACAGACACCTATTCGCTGGCGCAGACGCAGGAGGAATTCTATTTCGCCCTGCCCTATGACCGCATGGACCTTTGCCTCTACGGGCTGAACCACGGCATTCCCACCGCAGACGTTGCGAAAGCCGTGTCGCTGACGGAGGAACAGGTAGGTCTGGTGTGGAACGACATCGCCGCCAAGCGCAAGGTGGCGCGCTACCTGCATCTGCCGCCGCAGACGGTGGTGCCTGTCTGAAGGAAGATCAGGAGGCGGGCGCGAAACGGGCGACGAGCGTGTGGTTGTCGCCCGGATAGGTCAGCCGCACGAAGGTGACCGGCCCCGCATGGCTCCAGGTGCGGCGCTCGACCACGAGGCAGGGGGTGTCCTTCGGGCGGTTGAGCAGGCGGCCGATCTCTGAGGTCGCGGCCACCGCCGATATGCGGTTTTCGGCTGCGCTCCACGGCACCTGCGCAATCAGCCAGCCGCCCGGCGCATTGACCGTAAAATCGGCCTCTGTCGCCTCCGGCACGACGCCGGCATTGATGCGGCGCTCTTCCACGCAGAACGGCTTGCCGCCGGCGAAGTGCACGGCGAGCAGGTCGATCATCGGGGTGGGCTCTGCCAGTTCCATCAGGCGCTTGTCTTCCGCGTTGGAGCGGCGCTGCTTTCTGGAGATGAGCGTGTAGCTGTAGGGCAGGCCGAGCGAGCGGACTTCCGCCTCGATGTCATGAAGCTCCAGCACGGCAGACTGGGCGCGCGGCATGATGACGAAGCTGCCGGCCTTGCGATGGCGCTCGATCAGCCCGGCCTTGGCAAGCTGGGTCATGACCTTGTTCACGGTCATGCGCGAACAGCCATAATGCTCTGCCAGATCGACCTCGAACGGCAGCCGGAAGCCCGGCGGCCATTCGCCGGACACGATGCGGCCCTCGATCTCGCTCAGGATCGTCTGGTGGAGGGTCGCATCCTTGCCGTTACCGTTTGCCACGTCGCCTTCGCTCTTGCCGCTGCCTGAGCTTCCCTATCGCATCAACAGGCTGATCGGAATCCTTTTTCCGCAACAATCAGGCCGACAGCTCGGCCATCACGTTGGCGAAGCGGGCAGCAATGGCATCGCGCCTGCGATGGCGGCCGCCCTCGACCTGCTTTGCACCGCCCACCCAGACGC
>Ga0265293_10008068_pt1 | contig 15820 bp, 12 predicted proteins | sample Munlanlewell138R_FD_192505 | JGI IMG/M metagenome (GOLD analysis project Ga0265293, IMG submission 192505) | Leachate microbial communities from a municipal landfill in Southern Ontario, Canada - Leachate well 138R | ecosystem: Engineered > Solid waste > Landfill > Unclassified | place: Canada...
TGCGAATCCATTTTGGGTGCATGGTGTCCTCCTGTGGCTAATTTTGTTTTTCAGGAGATATATCGGCCGCTTTTCAGAAAGGTTTCCTCTCAGCGCGCATTTTCTTCAAAATAAATGAAAATAATCATGAAAATAATCACTCTGAACGAGGCGAAACTGACGAGAAATCACTCTGAACCCCTGGCAATCCCCTGGCAATCTGCTGGCAATAGGCCCGGTAGGTCGCCGGGTCGAGGGGGGTGCCGCCAAAGCGCGCGGCTTCGTAGATGCCCAATATTTCTTTTAACAAGTCCGGTGTGAGGGGCGACAGCGCAGCGTCGCCGTCGATGCGCGCGATGAATTCGGCGGGGGTCTCGGCGGGGTGGCGCACAAAGCCGAGGGCCTTTAACCGGCGGGCCAATTGCTGGTACAGGCGGAGCGCGCGTTGCTGCGACAGGGTGGAGGGCGTTGCGGGGCGCGCCGTTGAGCGCGTTGCGGGGCGGCGGTGCCAACGCAAGGCAAAAAACGCGGCGAGCAAAATCCCGATGGCGAAGAGAGCTTTCAGTGGAATGTGGAAGCCGCTACCAGCGGGGCGGCGCGGCGCGACAAAGCCCTTCTTAAGGCGCCGGGCGATGTCTTGCTGGGCGCTGAAGTCGTACTGGATAATGTGGCGGCGCCAGTGGGTTTGCAGGGCGTCGAGGAGCTGGGACCAGACGTGGCTTTGGGTGGCAGCGGTGCCGCGTCCGGCGGGCGGCGTTGGGTCCATCGCGTGCCAGCGACCGTCGAGGTAGACCTCGGCCCACGCGTGGGCAGACCGGGCCCGCACCGTGTAGTACCCGCCCAGAGCGTTCCAATCGGCGCTGGCAAAGCCGGTGACCAAGCGCGCGGGAATGCCCACGACGCGCAGCATGAGCACAAAGGACGTGGCGAAGTGCTCGCAAGTGCCGCGGCGGTAATCGAACAAAAACCGCTCGACCACATCGGTGCCTGCAGCGGTGACGCGCATGTCGTCGGAGATGCGCAGGGCGTAGCGGTAGTTCGTCATCAAGTGCTGGGCGATGCGCGCGGCCTTTTGGGCGTCGGTGCCGTCTGGGGCGATGCGCGCGGCCAATTCGGCGACGCGGGGACTCTGCACCGGGGTTTGTCGAAAGGCACTGGGCGGCACAAAGCCCGCAAAGAAGTGCTCGTTGTCGGCGGTGAAGACGCGGTAGCGGATGCCCACGCCGTCGGGGTCGCGGTATTGAAAGACGCCGGTGCCGTTGACGAAGAGGGTGCGCGGCTCGGTGCGTCCCTTGCGCTGCAGGGGCTCGGGAGCAATCGCCGCGGTGCCCAAGGGGAGCAGCAGCAAGGGGGGCAAGGTGGGCTCGGCCAGGATGTCGAAGCCCGCACCGGATGCCTCGGGAAGCCCGCGCTGCAGTACGTAGCGGTTTTTGGGGCTGATGGGCAGTCGGCGGTAGCCGCCCTGGTGGACTTGCTGCCAGCCGGTGCCGTCCCAGGTGTCGTAGACCGCGCCGCGCAGCCGCAAGGCGATGCGCCGGGGTCTGTCGGGGTCGGGCGTCAACGGAAAGAGGCGCAGGTACGGGGTTTGCGACGGGGCCTCGTCGGTGAGGTCGCCGATGTCCAAGCGCTCCGAAAAGCCCGGCAGGTGCCGCGCGGGGATGCCCGGTGCCAAAAACTGGGTGCCGACCCGCGGAAAGAGGAGAAAGATGCCGCCGGCAAAGAGGAGCAGCAGGGTGCCGACCCCCGCAAAGCGCAGCAGTTGTCCGGGGCGGAGGATGCGCCGGGAGTCCAGGGCGCGCTGCACCGCGATGTGGGCATCGGCGTTGGGATGGGCGGCCCGGGAGGGTTTGGCGAAGCGCGCGGTGATCTCGGCGGCGAGGTGGGTGCTGATGAGGGCGGCGGGCACCAGCAGGGCAAAGGCGATGAAGCTCAGGGCAAAGAGCAGGTCGACCCGGGTGATGGCGGCGGCGATGAGCGCGAGGAAGGAGAGGATGAGGATGTGCTGATCGTCGGCGGGGGCGGCGCGGCTCGCGAGCTTGAGGCCCAGCAGCAGCAGCGCGTACTCGATGATGACGGTGGCGATGGGGGCACCGGTGGTGGCGCGGGCCACCTGGACGAGGGCCACGAGGACGACGAGCCCCGTGACGAGGCGGCGCAACGCGGGATGCCGGGCGTGGCGCACCGGAAGAAAGACGCCGAGCGCCCACAGCAGGACAAAGGCGAACACCACCGGTCCGGCGAGCTCTTGGGAGAGGGCGATGGGCAGGGCGCTGACCAGGGCCAAGAGCAGCATCAGCGCTTGTTGTAGCCGCGCAAAACTCATGGGGCCTCCGCGGGTGTCGGCTTCGCGGGCTTCGCCTTGGGCGGCGGCACGGGGATGCGGGTGGCGCGCATGTCGGAGCGGGCGTCGGGGCCGATGAGGCAGGCGCCGGGACGCGTGGCTTGGGGCGGCGCGCAGGTGGCGAGGGCGGCGGTGTCGAGGCGGGCCAGGTGATCGAGGAGCGGCGGTGCGGTGCGGCTCTCGGCGATGTGCGGCGCTTCGGGGCCCGCGGTGACGAGGCGGACCGGGTGCCCTTGGGCCACGATGTCTTCGATGAGCGCGGCGGCGACGCGGATGGCTTCTTCGGGGTCGGTGCGGGCGTCTCCGGGGTGGCGGGCCGCGTCCAGCACGATTTCAACGGGCGCCCCGGGGTCTTGGGTCATGTCGCGGACGACGGGTTTTTGCTGCCGGGCCGAGCTCGGCCAGTGGATGTGACGCGGGTCGTCGCCGGGCTGGTAGTCGCGCAGTTGAAAGAAGTCGTCGCCGGTGGGGCTGTGGGCGTCGGTGTCGGCGGCAGTGTCAGCGGTGGCGGCGTGCGCGCCCTTGGGCCAGCGGGGTGGCGGCTGGGACGCGGGCCACACCAGCAGGGACTCGTCCAGGGACAGCGTGTGGCGCTTTTCGAACAGGCCAAAGGGAAAGCGCGTGGCGATGCGCACCCCGGAAAAGCGAGCGGTGCCGCGGGCGGCGATGTCGCAGGGGTAGTCGATGTGGCGGGTCTGCCCCGGGTCGATCTTTAAGAAGAAACCGCTGCGGCGAAAGGGCGCGCCGTCGATGATGTCGCGGATCTCTACGGCGAGGGCGGGCAGGGCGCGTTGGCGGTTGGTCACGGCAAAGGACACGGAGAAGCGCGTGCCGGCCCGGGCGCGTCTGGGGAGCTGGCGGCGGATGTCCAGGGCGTTGAGGGCGCGTTCGGACAGGACGCCGCTGGCGATGATGAGGCCGAGCATGAGGCCGAGCATGAGGAAGAGCAGGTTGTTGCCGGTGTTGATGGCGGCGATGCCGGTGCCCAGGGTGACCAGGGTGAACACCCGCCCGCCGCGGGTGAAGGAGAGCCTGCGCTGGGGCCTGCGTTTCAGAGGGGCACTTCCAGGGTGGCCAGGATGGCGCGGATGGCGCGGATGCCAGCCTGGGTGTCGGCGCCCTGTGCGCGGTCGTTGGCGGTGGCGATGCGGTGGGCCAACACCGGCACGGCGAGGTGCTTGATGTCGTCGATGAGGGCGTAGTCGCGGCCCTGGAGCAAGGCCCAGGCGCGAGCGGTGCGGTGCAGGGACATGGCGCCCCGGGGGCTGATGCCGATGCGCAGGTCGGCGGAGGTGCGGGTGTGCGTCACCAGGCGCAGCAGGTAGTCGAGGACGGCGTCGTCCATGTGCACCGCGTCGATTTGCGCGCGGATGTCGTCGAGTTCGGCGGCGGTGAGCACTTGCGGCAGCGCAGCGGCGGGGTCTTGGTCGGCGGGGCGTCCCACGAAGCGACGCTCGGCCTCTTGGGGCGGGTAGCCGATTTCGAGGCGCATGGCGAAGCGGTCCATGAGGGACTCGGGCAAGGGGTAGGTGCCGTAGTGCTCCGCGGCATTTTGGGTGGCCACGACCATGAAGGGCCGGGGCAACGGGCGCGGGGTGCCCGCCACGGAGACCTGGGTTTCGCTCATGGCCTCGAGCAGGGCGGACTGGGTGCGGGGCGGCGCGCGGTTGATCTCGTCGGCCAGCACGATGTTGGCGAAGATGGGGCCCGGGTGGTGCTCGAATTGCTGGGCGGACGGATGCCAGATCGAGACGCCAGTGATGTCGGCGGGGAGCATGTCCGCGGTGAATTGAATGCGCCGGAAGGTGCCGCCAACGGCTTGGGCCAGGGCCTGGGCCAGGGTGGTCTTGCCCACGCCGGGGACGTCCTCGATGAGCAGGTGGCCCTCGGCGAGAAAGGCGCACACCGCCAGGGAGACTGTGTCGGTTTTGCCGAGCAGCACCTGGCTGATGGCCTCGACCATGGGGTGATTTGTTTGGGGGTGCGTCATGTGCCTCGCTGTGGGTGCTGGGGTTTTCGTGCCGCCTTAAAATTAACCACAAACAAAAGGGCCGTCCAGCCGGTGAACCCGCCGCGAGACAAAAGGCGCCCAGGCCCGTCGTGTGGCCTTCGCTGCAGTGAACATAGATTTTTTCATTGTTTCCGCACTTCGCATTTGCTTTCTGACGAAAAGTCGTCACTTTGTAAGCTGTCTGCATAATCCTGCGGCGCCAGCGATGTGCCCCCGCGCTGCATTGAAAAAAGGAGTGTCACCATGCGCCGTGTCTTGCTGTTGTCCATCGTTGTGGGAAGTCTCGTTGCCCTCGTGGCCTGTACCGGTGATGGCGCAGATGCCGCCGCAGATGGTCCGGACGCCAGTGACCCGTCCCGCGCCGACGACACGGTTGACACAGGCGACACCGACGACACCGCTGACACCGCTGACACCGATCCACCCAGCACCGACGACACCGCTGACACAAGCGACACCGCTGACACCGATCCGCCCAGTACCGACGACACCGCTGACACAAGCGACACCGACGACACCGCTGACACAAGCGACACCGACGACACCGACGACACCGGCGATGACTACGTCCCGGTGATGCCGCTCGTTTGCGAGGGGGACTTCACCGAGAGCGACCTCGAAGATCTGCAGGCCTGCACCACGATCATCGGCAGCCTCACCGTCACCAGCAGTTCCCTGGAGGAGCTGTCGTTGCCCCACCTCGTTCGCCTGGAGATCCACAGAGGCGTACAGATATTGGAGAACGACAACTTGCAGCGCATCGCAATGCCCCGCCTAGAAGAGATCGTGCCGAGTTCTTCTTCGGGCTACCAATTCGTCATCGCCGAGAATGACAACCTGCGCCACATCGACATGCCCCGCCTTCACATGCTGACTTACGAAATTCACATTTTTGATAACAAGGCGCTCGAATCACTGGACCTCAGCGGGTTGGCGCTTATGAATGAGGGGTCGGTGCATCTCACAGCAAACGAGGCGCTAACAACGCTGGACCTCAGCGCCCTGACGACCATCCTCGAAGGGGGGCTTGAAGTTTACGACCACCCCGCACTCGAATCGCTGGATCTCAGCGCGCTGACCGAAGTCTCCGGGTTCCGGTTTGGCATCGTCAACAACGGGGCGCTCACCGCGTTGGACATGGACGCCCTAACGCGTGTCAGCGGGGCTGAATTTCAGCTTCGCGGGCTCGGCGCGACGAAGTTGGCATTCCCCGCCCTAGAAACCGTTTCCGTGGAACAACGTTTTTACATCTCCGAGATGCCATCGCTTCTCACGCTGTCATTTCCCGCGCTGCGCACCGTCACCGTGAACGGTGCTTGGGACATGCAGCACAACGAGAAGCTGCACACCCTCAGTTTCCCCGCATTGACCACCATCAACGTCGCAGACATGGTTCGCGTTACCAACAACGCCATGCTTACGCTGCTGTCGCTGCCCGCGCTCACCTCATGTGACGCGTACCTGCGCATTGAGGAAAATCCCATCCTGATGACGGTCGAGATCCCCGAGATCGTCCACTGGGGCAGCCTCACATGGCACAACCTGTACATCGCGGACAACCCCAAGTTGGGCACTCTCAAGCTTCCCAAGCTGAGCTTTATAAATGGCACCATCACCGTCTCCAATACGAACGTTTTCGCGGCGTTTTCGGCACCGGAGTTGACAACCGTGGGCGCCTCGATCCGGCTGGTCAACAACGCGGTTTTGTTCGCCGTCAACGTGCCCTTGCTCCAAAGCACAGCCCTCGATCTGGAGGTGCGGCAAAACCCCGTGCTGAATTCCCTAAAGGCGGCCTCTCTTGTCATTACCGGGCGCGACTTTATCGTGGCAGACAATAAGATGCTGATGACGCTTCAGATGCCGGGGCTCATGCAGGTGGGGCGCCACTTCACCGTTTCGGACAACCCCAAGCTGTCGCAAGCAGATGTCGACGCGCTGATTGCACAAGTCGAAGCGTTTAGCGGCATTGGCGGCAACATCACCACTGACGGCAACAAGACCCCTTGAACCGTCACAACCCTTTGGGAGGCGTCATGCATTTTGCCAAGTACGTACCGCTGTTTTGGAGAGCCGCGTGGGTGGGCGTGTTGCTGCTGGGGGGCACCGGCTGTATCGATCTCATCAACAAGGAATTTGTCGCGGCCAGCGGGGACGCCACCGGTGACGACACGGGCGACCCGAACGACACGGCACCGGACACGAACCCGCCCGGCGATTCCAACAGCACGAGCGACCCAGGCGACACGAGCAACCCGGGCGACACGGATCCCACCGGTGGCGACACGAGCGACACGAGCGACACGGGCGACACGGGCGACACGGCACCGGACACGGACGACAATGTGCCGGTGGTCTGCGGCCAGGGCACCTGGGATCACGACGGCGACCCAACGACGGCCTGCGTCCCCTGGACCACCTGCGACCCGGGTCACTACATCGTCGTTCCGGGCAGCGCCACCGCCGATCCAATGTGCGTTCCCTGCGCCGCGAGCGCGTTCTCCAGCGAACCCAACCAGTCGGCCTGTGCGAACTGGACGGTGTGCGACGACAACGAATACGTCGCGACGACGCCCAGCGATGTGCGCGATCGCCTTTGCGTGCCCTGTCCCAAGCACGCCAGCAGCCAGGGGCCCAACGCCGAGGCTTGTGTGCTCGAAGCGCCGAAATTTATTAGACTGACAGCGAACGCGCACTACACCTGCGGGATTCGCATGGATACGAACGAGGCCCAATGCTGGGGGCTGAACGACGCCGGGCAGGCCACGCCGCCCGCGGGTGTGGTGTTTACCCGTATCAGTGCGGGTGGGCAGCACGTCTGCGGGATTCGCGCAGACGGCGGCGAAGTGCAGTGTTGGGGGTTGGACGACAAAGGGCAGACCACGCCGCCTGCTGACGAGGCGTTTAACAGGATCAGCGCGGGAGGGAAGCACACTTGCGGCCTCCAGTCGGGTGGCACGATGAAGTGCTGGGGCAGCAACCAAGACGAGAACGGCGTTGATGGCGTTAACCAATCCGAACCGCCAGATGGCGTGAAGTTTGATAGCCTATCGGCGGGTGGATACCACACCTGCGGAATCGATGAAAACAGCAAAGCCCAGTGCTGGGGGTGGAACGTCGACGGACAATCCCCAGTGCCCTCGTCACTGCAAGGCATGATGTTTTCGTCCTTGGCAGCGGGTACGTACCACACCTGCGGGATCCTCCAAAGTACGAAAGAAGCCCAGTGCTGGGGGTGGAACGCCGCCGGCCAAGCTCCTCTCAATACCATCATCTCTCCTCTTACAAGCTTGGCAGCGGGTACGTACCACACCTGCGGGATCGAAACGAATGGCGCGGTGCAGTGCTGGGGCGACAATACGCTGACGAACGCACCAAGCAACGTGTCGTTTTCTGCTTTGGCGGCCGGCATCAAACACACCTGCGGTCTCGAAACGAATGGCGCGGTGCAGTGCTGGGGCGCATTTGAGAGCGACAACCGCGGCGAGTCCAACCCACCTGGGGGCGAGCGCTGGCAACACCTGTCGGCGGGTACGTACCACACCTGCGGGATCCTCCGAGATACGGGCAAAGCCCAGTGCTGGGGACAAGGCGACGGCGGCCAAACGTCCCCGCCGGAAGGGGTGCTATTCTCGAGCCTGGCGGCGGGTCGGGGCCACACCTGCGGGATCGATGAGGACGGCAAAGCCCAGTGCTGGGGACAAAACAGCAGCGGCCAAACGTCCCCGCCGGAAGAGGCGATATTCTCGAGCCTAGCGGCAGGGACGGCCCACACCTGCGGAATTCTCGTGGACAAAGGCGAGGCCGCATGCTGGGGGTGGAATGGCGACGGCGAATTCATGCCGCCTTCAGGGGTGGCCTTTTCGAGCCTAGCGGCAGGGACGAGTCACACCTGCGGGATTCGCGCAGACGACGGCGAGGTCGAATGCTGGGGGGTGAATGAAAACAAGCAGTCCACGCCGCCCGAGGGTGTGGCGTTTGTCCAGCTCACCGCGGGAGACAAGCACACCTGCGGGATTCGCGCAGATACGGGCGCGGCCCAGTGCTGGGGACAAAACAATCTCGGTCAGTCCACGCCGCCCAAGGACGCGGTGTTTTCGAACCTGGCGTCGAGCGGCACCCACGTCTGCGGCATTTTGGCGGACACCGCGCAGGCCCAGTGCTGGGGGCAAAACGACGTCGGTCAGTCCACGCCGCCACAGGGGATGCGGTTCACCCAGCTCACCGCCGGTCCCCAATTCACCTGCGGCATCCGCCAAGGAGACGGCGCCGAGGTCTGCTGGGGCATCCAGGCCCGAAATCTCTGGCAATAACCCGCTGCGCCGCGCGACCAAACAACCATCAAAGCCAGTCGGCTGCGCGTCGTAAGGATTCGCAAAAATTAGGAACGGCGGCATCCCTTCCAGCAGAAGGTGCAGCACTTCTCGGCGGGCAGGTCGATGGCGGCGATGAGGTCTTCGAGGCGCTGGTAGGCCAGCGATGTGAGGCCGTTTTGCGTCTGGATGTGCTGGACCATGGCGGCGTAGCGGTCGGTGTCGGCGTCGGTGTACTGGGCCAGGACGCTGTCGTCGACGTCGCCTTCCAGCGCGTGAATGGCCTTGTAGGCGATGAACTCCATCTTGGATTTGGAGCGCGAGAAGTTGAGGTAGGGACAACTGTACAGCAGGGGCGGAGAGGCCAGCCGCATGTGCACCTCGGCGGCGCCGTAGGCGAAGAGGCGCTGGACGATGTCCTTGATTTGCGTGCCGCGGATGATGGAGTCGTCGCACAGCAACAGGCTCTTGTCGTCGATGAGCTCGCGGATGGGGATGAGCTTCATCTTGGAGACCAACGTGCGCATGCTGGACTCCTGCGGGGTGAAGCTCCGGGACCAAGTGGGGGTGTATTTGACGAAGGGGCGCTTAAAGGGAATTTTGGTCTCCATGGCGTAGCCGATGGCGTGGCCGAGGCCCGAGTCGGGGATGCCCGCCACCAGGTCGGGGGTGACGGTGTCCTTGCGCGCCAAGAAGGCACCGCAGCGATTGCGCACGTCTTCGGCGTTGCAGCCCTCGTAGGAAGAGGCGGGATAGCCGTAGTACACCCACAAGAAGGAGCAGATTTGCATCTCATCGCGGGGCGGGGCCAGGTTCTCAATGCCCTCGGGGGTGATGCGGACGATCTCGCCGGGTCCCAGCTCGCGCTCCACGGTGTAGCCCAGGTTGGGCAGGGCACAGGACTCCATCGTGACCGCGTAGGTGCGCTCGCCCTTGCGCCCGAGGATGAGCGGGGTGCGGCCGTAATGGTCGCGGGCCGCGTAGATGGCGTCCGCCGTGAGCAGCAGCAGGGTGCAGGAGCCGTCGATGGTTTGGTGCATCTTTTGGATGCCCTGGACGATGGTGGGCTCGCTGTTGATGATGGAGGCCACGAGCTCGGTGGGATTGACCTCGTTGCCCTTGAGCTCGGTGAAGTGCGTGTGGTGATTGGCCATGGCCTGGTGGGCGAGCTCCTGCGCGTTGTTGACGCGACCCACCGTGACGATGGCGTAGTTGCCGTGGTGCGAGCCGATGAGCAGCGGCTGGTCCTCGTAGTCGCTGATGACGCCGATGCCCGAGTTGCCTTCGAGCTTGTGCAAATCCTCTTCAAACTTGGTGCGGAAGGGTGTGTTGGTGATGTCGTGGATGTTGCGCTTGAAGCCATCCGTCTTGGTGACCACCATTCCGCCGCGCACGGTGCCCAGGTGTGAGTGGTAATCGGTGCCGTAGAATAAATCGTGCAAACAATTTTCTGTGGCCACCACACCGAAGAGTCCGCCCATGCCAGTACCTCCCTGTTCGCTGTTTTCAGACGGGTGTAACGCCGTCGATGATGAAACTGATGTCGGCTCCGGGGGCCGAGTGCGTAATGGCACCCACGGAGATAATGTCGACACCCGTCGCGGCGATATCTGCCACGGTTTGGCGGGAAACGCCACCAGAAGCCTCCAAAATGACGCGTTTGTTCGCCTTTTTGACGCATTCGGCCATTTGTTCCGGGCTCATGTTGTCGAGCATGATGCAGTCGGCGCCCGCCAAGAGGGCCTCGTCGAATTCGGCGGCATTTCGCACTTCGGCCTCAATGCGCAGCAGGTGCGGTGCATTTTGGCGACAGAGGGCGATGGCCCGGCCCACACCTCCCGCTGCGGCCGCGTGGTTCTCTTTAATGAGGACGCCCCCGGAGAGATCGACGCGGTGATTGTGCCCGCCGCCGTGGCGCACGGCTTCGCGTTCGAGCCAGCGCATGCCCGGGGTGGTCTTGCGGGTGTCCACCAGGCGGGTTGTCGCGTCCGGAGGCAGGGCGTCGACGAGCTCTCGGGTCAGGGTGGCGGTGCCGCTGAGGCGCTGCAAAAAGTTGAGGGCCACCCGTTCGGCCATCAGCAGCGAGGCGGTGCGCCCGTCGGTGCGCGCGATGATGTCGCCGGGCTGGGCGGATTGTCCGTCGCCGATCTCGATGTGGATGCGGGTCGCCGGGTCGACGCGTCGCATGACGGCGGCAAACACGTGGATGCCCGACACGACGAGGGATTGCTTGGCGATGAGGTGCCCCTGGGAGTGGGCGTCCTCGGGGACGGTGAGGCGGCACGTGATGTCGCCGCGGCCCAAGTCTTCTTCGAGGGCCATTTCGATGAGCTGGTTCACCAGGGGAGGGGTGCCGGGTTGCATGGGTGCTCCTGTCAGTGGGATGTCCTTGCCGTTGTCGTCTTATGGGCCGTTGCCTTGCGCTACGGGGTTAGGCCGAAGCCGGTGCGCAGCACGACCATAAAGAGGTTGGCGCTGCCGTGATAAATGACGGCCGGGGCGATGCTGCCGGTGCGCAGCCGCAGCCAGCCAAAGACCAATGCCGGAAAAAAGACTGCCAGACGGCCCGGTTGAAAATCCACCACAAAATGGCCCAGGGCAAACAAAGCCGCCTGGAGGATGAACCCGGGCCCGGCGTCGATGCCCAAGAAGCGGCGCCGCTGCGGAAGGAGATCGTCGAGGCGGCCCAGCAGGTAGCCGCGAAAGAAGAACTCCTCGGGCAGGGCGACGACGATGAAGTGCGAGAGGGCGAGGACGGCGAAGTCCGGGGGCAGGGCCAGGCGGAAGTGCTCTGGAGAGACGCCCCACAGCGCGGGGAAGGCAAAGATCGCCGCCGCGATGGGCGTGAAGGTGAGCGCCGCGGCCGCCGCAGCCCAGAGCAGTCCGGGGATGGGGCGACCGGCGTGCAGGCCGTAGCGGAGATAGGGCTTGTCGCTGCGGTCGAGGACGAGGACCGGCAGGCCGATGAAGACCGCGCCCACCAGCACGTGCACGGCGCTTTGCCAGCCGAGGCGCGCGCTCAACAAAATGATGGCGACGACCAGGGCCAGTTGTCCGCCGTATACCAGGGCGGTCTCGCGCAGCAGGCGAGCGCGGGGCAAGGGCGAAGGCGGGAGCGCAGACGGGGGCGTGGATGTGGGCGAAGAATCCATGGTTTGCATTTGCGCGCCTGTGGCGATTTGTGTCAAGCTGTGCGCTTCAACGATTGGCCATTCTGCGCCACCCAGGCCCTGCAAGGAGGCATCCCATGAGCGCGACATCTCCCCCCGAGACACCCACGACCTCTGCGGCACCTGCCGAAAAAACCGAGGTCACCTTCGAGGACATTCTGGGCAAAATCGAAGCCATCGTATCCAAACTGGAGAGCGGGAAGTTGCCCCTCGAAGAGGCCTTGCAGCAATTCGAAGAAGGCATGGCCCTAGCGCGCCAAGGCAGCCAGCGGCTCGAGGCGGCCAAGCTGCGCATCGAGGAGCTGAAGCAAGACAACACGCGCACCGAGCTGAAGGTCGACGAATGACGCGCCTCCCCGCGCTGCGTCCGCGTTCTCGTTTGTTGTGGCGCCGCGTGCCAAAGGCCCGGCGATGACCGAGCTGCTGGCACCGGCGGGCACCCTCGAAAAACTCAAGGTGGCCGTGGCCTACGGGGCCGACGCCGTCTACTTCGGTCTCAAGGCCTTCTCCCTGCGAAACTACGCGGGCAACTTCACCCTCGAAGATGCCGCCGCAGGCCTCGAATACCTGCACGCCCGCGGCAAAAAGGGATACGCCGCCCTCAACATCTTTCCCTTCGACGCCGAGTACGACGACCTGGCAAACCAAGCCCGCGCCCTCGAAAAGATGGGCGTCGACGGCCTTATCGTCGCGGACATCGGCGTGTTGACCACGCTGCGGGCCCTGGGCATTCACACCCCCATGCACATCAGCACGCAGGCCAACACCTTGAGCGGCCGCGCGGTCATGGCCTGGAAATCCCTGGGCGCCCGGCGCGTCAACCTGGCCCGCGAACTCTCGATGGCGCAAATTGAGGACCTGTCGCGGTTTGTGCGCGGCGTCGAGCTCGAGGTCTTTGTGCACGGCGCGGTGTGCATGGCCTATTCGGGGCGCTGCGCCATCAGCGATTATCTCACGGGGCGGCGCGCCAACCGCGGCGAGTGCACGCAACCCTGTCGCTGGAAGTACCGCCTCGAAGAGGAGAAGCGCCCGGGGCAGTACATGCCGGTCTCCGAAGACGCGCGCGGGCTGTATCTGTTCAACAGCCGCGACCTAGCGCTGTTCACCTACGTGCGCCAACTGCGCGACCTGGGCATCGCCTCGCTGAAAATCGAGGGGCGCATGAAGTCCATTCACTACTTGGCCACGGTGGTGTCCCTGTACCGCCGCGTCCTGGACGGCGCCGACATCGCAGAGGCCGAGGGGCTCGCCTGGCTGGGGCGCGTGATGAACCGCGGTTACAGCTACGGCTTCGCAAAGGGCGGCATTCAGCCCGAAGACTACAAGTGGCACGACGGACAACCCGCTGCCACGTCCCGGTTTTTGGGCATGGTAGAACCCGGCGAAGGCGACGCCCCGCTCCAGAAGCGCCGCATTTGGGTGGATGTGCGCAACCGCATGGTGGCGGGCGAAACCGTGGAGTATCTCACGCCCGAAGGCCGCATCGGCACGGCGACCTTGCCCGCATTGCTCAAAACCCTGGACGGCGACGAGCTGCCCGAAGTCCACCACGGCAAAACCGTGCTCCTGCCCTTCGACTGGCCCCCCTGGACCATGATCCGCCGCATCCTGTAATCCATCCCAAAATCACTCTGAACCCGTCCCGAATGACTCTGAACGCCATGTTTTTGGCCGTCCAAAACGGGACAATATCTGTCTCTCGGCGGGACAGTTTTTGGCCGAATTTCAAAAACCTAAAATAATGTGTAATGATTTCAAGGGGTTAACCTGCGCAACGTCGTGCGCACCTGTTTTCTCTCGCGCATCGAACTGCGCCCGGGTGGGTTTTGCGGCTACAAAATTTCCGCAAGGGTGGTGGCGGTTAGGATGAGAGAAAGGGCACGGGTGATTTGCTCGTGGTCGAGCTGCGCAAGGCGTTCTTTGTCGGCATCTTCAATCGCACCAAACTTCATTTCGACGAGCTTCAACAGGCTCGCCAATGCACCAAGGCGTGCAACTCGATCGCTCGTTCCAATATAACACCCTCGGTGCGCGCATGCTCAACCCGAAACAACGCCGCCACAAAGTTTTCCGGCGAGATTGTAGCGAGGTCCTTTTCTTTCAAATCCTTCATTTGGAGCAAGAAGAACGCCATCCGCGGCGAAAACCGCGAGAGCGCCGGATCCATCTCGTAAATGAGGTCGTCCACCTCGCAACTGTGCTTCCAGGGTTGTTGGCCGCTGTAGAGCACGAAGGGCAAAATCGGCGGAAAGAGTTTGCCCTTGTCAGTGTCGATCATTTGTTTGGTTTCCCGCAGGTGCTCCATCAGCAATCCCACGTACGTCATCATGCGCTGGGGCATGTAGCGGTTCGGCGTGGATTGAAACTCCATCATTAAACAGACGAGCAGCTCGCTGCCAGCGACATTCACGCGCCACACGATGTCGTGAAAACGCTTGTCCAGGCGATTGCTGATTTTCTCGGTGGGCAGCAGCCGAAGCGTGCTGAAGTCGATTTTTTCCACCCACTCGTGGCTGACAAAACCCCGGATGAGTTTTTCGATCGCCTCGGGTTGGCTGAAGATTTTTTTGAATCCCGCATCGTGGTTGGGCAAGTGGCCTCCTTTGGCGGAAGGGTAGCTGCGCGTTGCGTCGTGCTTTTCGCCACATGTTGCGTTGTAAATTTCGCTGCATGTCGCTTCGAGCTTTCACCCGCGCGTTTCCGCTACTAGATACATCGGCCGCTTTTCGGAGATGTTTCCTGCCAAGGGCAAAAAAGATTCTTTTTTCTGCCGGGCAACCCGTAATGGACGCGCGCTACCAAAAGCCTTGCGCAACAAAACGCGCTGTTTCATGCTTTGTCCTCACAACCCGCGAAATGGAGCACATCATGAACACACTGGAACAAAAATGGGCATTGGTTACGGGCGCCACCCGCGGCATCGGGAAGGTGATCGCCGAAGAGCTGGGGCGCCGGGGTTGCAACGTCATCGTACACGGCCGCACCGCGTCCGCCTGCGCCGCCACGGTAGACCGCATCACCGCCATGGGCCGCGAGTCCTTCGCCATCGCCGCCGCCCTCGAAGACGCCGCGCAGGTGCAACAGCTCATCGACACCGCGATGCAGCACACCGGGGGCGTCGACATCCTCTACAACAACGCCGGCCTGCAAAACGCCTGGCGCGAAATCAGCGACCTCACCTACGAGGACTGGCAGCACACCTTCGCGGTCAACGTGTTCGCCCCGGCCATGCTGTGCGCCGCCTTTGTGCCGGTCATGAAATCGCGCGGATTCGGCCGCATCGCCAATGTCTCCTCCGGCATCCAGGACTGCCCCCAGCTCTCGCCCTACGGCGCCGCCAAATGGGCCATCGACAAGTACACCGCCGAGCTCGCCGCCGAACTCCAAGGCACCAACGTCATGGTCAACGCCATCGATCCGGGCTGGATCAAAACCGATCTGGGCGGGCCCAACGCCGACCACGAAATCGACACCGTGCTGCCGGGCATGATGGTGCCCATCCTGGTGCAGCCGGGCGATCCCACGGGCCACAAATTCCGCGCCCAAGACTTCAAGCACCTCAAATGATCCACCGCGACCCGGCGCTGCACCGCATGCAGCTCTTGCTCGGCCCGGAGCCGCTGGCGCAGCTCGCGAAGACGCGCGTCCTGCTGGTGGGCCTGGGCGGCGTGGGTTCGTGGTGCGCCGAAGCCCTGGTGCGCAGCGGCGTGGGACACCTGCACCTGGTCGACTTCGACCGCGTACAGCCCAGCAATCTCAACCGCCAACTGCAGGCCACCACCCGCACCGTGGGGCACGCCAAAACCGCTGCCCTGCAAGCGCGCCTGCGCGACGTCATGCCCGGGGCCCACATCGACGCCACCGAGGCCATGTACACGCCCGAGGCGGCCCACCGCTTCGACTACAACGACTACGACTACGTCATCGACGCCATCGACAGCATCCCCAACAAGGCCCACCTCATCGCCCAAACGCTGACCTCGCGCGCCACGCTGTTCAGCGCCATGGG
>Ga0265293_10008069_pt1 | contig 15819 bp, 10 predicted proteins | sample Munlanlewell138R_FD_192505 | JGI IMG/M metagenome (GOLD analysis project Ga0265293, IMG submission 192505) | Leachate microbial communities from a municipal landfill in Southern Ontario, Canada - Leachate well 138R | ecosystem: Engineered > Solid waste > Landfill > Unclassified | place: Canada...
GGGTTGTGAAGCGGGTGTTTCTGCCGCCGGTATTACTCCTACGGATTTGGCAGGTGTGCTTTCTTTTCGATTCGGCTTGTGCATGATTTTAGTCATCAAAGCAATGATTGCCCAGAGCAATATTAAGACCGCAAAGGTAGTACCCATGCCCATCAGAGTGGTAATCAAGCTTCCTATTGCCTTGTCGCCGGTAGAAAGACTTTCAAATAGTGCCGGATCCGCAAAGCGTTCCATTAATCCTAATTCTTGCATTTCTGTACCTCCTATAGTGGGATGTTGCCATGCTTTTTAGCCGGAAGAGACTCTCTCTTGGAAGCCAGCATGTCAAAGGCACTGATAACGCGTTGTCTTGCGGTTGCAGGCTCAATCACATCGTCTACATAGCCCATTTCTGCTGCCCGATAGGGATTGGAAAATTTCTCTTCGTACTCAGCAATTTTCTCCTGTCTCTTGGCAATCGGGTCATCGGCATTCTTAATATCGTTCTTAAATACGATATTGGCTGCACCTTCCGCACCCATAACAGCGATTTGTGCACTGGGCCATGCTAATACCATGTCTGCTCCCAGTTCTTTGTTACACATTCCGATGTAGGCACCGCCATAGGCTTTTCTAACAATCATGGTCACCTTTGGTACGGTAGCTTCGCAATAGGCATAGAGCAACTTTGCGCCGTGGCGAATGATTCCCCCGTGCTCCTGGTCCGTTCCCGGTAAGAAGCCCGGAACGTCAACAATGGTCAGGAGAGGTATATTAAAGGCGTCGCATCTTCTGACAAACCTCGCGGCCTTGTCGGAAGCATTAACATCCAGGCATCCCGCAGCAAATTTAGGCTGGTTGGCGATAACACCCACCGTCTGGCCGTCTAAACGAATGTAGCAAGTCACGATATTCTTTGCATAATGAGGCATTACATCGAAAATTTGCCCATTGTCCGCCATCTTGCGGATGACTTCATACATATCGTAAGCTTTATTGGGATTTTCCGGAATGATCTCGTTGAATTCGGGAATCATGCGATTCACCTCATCAGAAGAGCTGTAAACCGGAGCTGTTTCCAGGTTGTTGGAGGGAAGGTAGCTGAGCAATTCCCTTACCTGCTGCAACGTATTCGCATCGTCCTTACCCATGAAATGGGCGACTCCGCTGATGGAGTTGTGCGTCATTGCTCCGCCTAATTTTTCCGGTGAAATATCCTCTCCGGTAACGGTCTTGATAACCTGTGGCCCGGTGATGAACATCTGGCTAGTCTTGTCCACCATGAACACAAAGTCCATAATTGCCGGCGAATAAACAGCGCCACCTGCGCATGGTCCCATGATGACAGAGATCTGCGGAATCACTCCTGAGGAAATCGTATTGTTGTAGAATATCTTTCCGAAACCGGAAAGGGAATTTACACCTTCTTGAATTCTTGCGCCACCGGAGTCATTAAGCCCTACGATCGGGGCTCCCATTTTCAGCGCCATGTTCTGTACCTTTACGATCTTTTCCGCATGGTATTCTCCCAATGAGCCGCCCAGTACAGTAAAGTCCTGTGCAAAGGCGTAGACCAGTCTGCCGTCTACTGTGCCGTAGCCCGTTACCACTCCATCTCCGGGAGCTTTGGTTTCGGCCATGCCGAAGTTGTTGGATCTGTGGTGGACGAAGGTGTCCATTTCCACAAAACTGCCTTCGTCAAACAGTAAGGCGATCCTTTCTCTCGCTGTCAGCTTTCCCTTTGCGTGTTGATCGTCAATCCGCTTTTGTCCGCCGCCAAGCTCGAGAGCTTCTTTTCTTTTACGAAGATCTTCAACCTTGTTCATACGATTCTCCTCCTAAGCCTAATATTATAGTAAATTTGATAAGTAAACATTTATTGTACATCTATTATTACTTTTTTACAAATCCATTCACATTCACTAACAATATATATTAACATTGATAAATTTTCAACAAGATTTGCTCTCTGTCCTTCTATCTTCTGGAAATCTTACAATGCCTTTACAACCTTTTCGATACGCTCCAAGGCCAATGCCACGATGAGCCCCGGTATCACCGTCGTTTCCATGATGTCTATACCGAGAATATCCCGTATCCTCTTCAGCCGGTACTGGATGGTGTTGCTGTGGAGGGACATAAGCTTTGCTGTCGCCGATGTTTTCATCCCTGCGTCCAATACGAAGATCTCCAAAGTATCCAACAGCTGCCGTCCCTTGGAATCCCCGGCTTTACGAAAGGGTGTCAATAGGTCCATATAGTACTTTTTGATCACGCCTCCCTTCAGGGAGATGTTGATGCAGTTTCCTGCCAAAGCCAACTCAAACTTGGTGAAGCTCTTCTTATGGGGAAATATGTATTGCATGAATGGCCATGCTTCATTGATCATCTGATAAGCATCCGTAGCAGCCTCGATGCTGTCTATGCCGTTGACGTAGAAGACTTCTTCCGCCCCGGCGGTCTCAAGAGTTTCACAGAAAACGCACTGAAGAGTCTCTCTCGGGGATGCATCCGAAGCATTTGACAGAACGGCTCCATACACCTCATCACTTTCGGCAATTTTCAAGACGCGTAGTCCCGTATCGGTTTCATACTGTGACATGGCTTTAAATGCTTCTTCTTTATCGAGACCTCCCGCGGCAAATACGGCGATTATTTCATCGTCGTCGTAATCTCCCTCTCCTTTAAGTGTGTAGGCCAGACTACGATTGCCCCGGCGCATGGCTTTCAGGAACTCGGCTGTAATATCTCTCACCGGGCTGTATTTCCACATTCCCATTGCCAGCTCGATGATTTCGGCCAATCTGGTGATTTCTTCTTTTGAATAGCTGTCCTCGTTGTCAACCAGGAGTAAAAAGTATTTGACACCACTGATCATGACCGGTCCCCAGTAAGTAAGAACACCCTCTACATTGATCATCGTGAGGGGGTCTGTACCGACGCCTCCTGCGATTCCTCTTCTGACGGCTTCCTCAACTGTAGTCCTCTGACGGGTTTCAACGGTAAAGACCGGGTTAAAATCTTCGCTGAGCACGACTAGCTGGAAGTTATTGTTGATGGCCGCCTCTCTCGCGGCAGCCTGAAAACTCCCATGCTTTTCGAAGTTCAGAAGGTGATAAATCGTGTTATTGATTAGATTGTTTGAAAAGGTCTCATTCACAGATGGTATTCCCCTTTCCCTTTAATTTCCTACTCTTGCTTGTCTTTCTCCCCGTCATCCTCTTCGTCGCCGTGGTCTTCCTCGTCATCGTCATACAGCGACCCGGTCACATCCTCATCAAAGTCATCATCGTCATCCTCATCAGCTTCCTCTGCCGCTAACTCGGCCAGGTGCTCTGCAGCTTCTTTTGCGTTGTTCTCTTCGATGGTTCTCGCTTGCTCCTGCGTATCTGCGATGAGCTCCTCCGCTGTCTTCTCTCCGGTAAAGAGCTTTTCGAACTGGGCAGCATCTAAAGTCTCAAGTTCCAGCAAGACCTTTGCTACGAGATGGAGTTTATCAATATTATCGGACAGCAGCTTTTCTGCCTTTGCAAAAGCGCCTTCAATGATATCTCGGACCTCTTCGTCAATTTCCTTGGCCATTTCCTCAGAGTAATTCTTTCTGGTAGAGAAGTCCTTGCCGAGAAATACCTCATCAGAAGAGCTGTAATTGACAGGTCCCAGGCGCTCGCTCATTCCGTACTTCGTCACCATGGCTTTGGCAATCTCCGTGGCCCGCTCGATGTCGTTGCTGGCTCCGGTGCTGATATCGTGAAGGGTAAGCTTTTCGGCGACCCTTCCACCTAACAGGTGAACGATTCTATCCTGCATATCCGTCTTCGTTTGGAAATACTTGTCTTCCTTTGGCAGAATCATAGTAAAGCCTCCTGCCAGACCCCTTGGGATGATGGTGATCTGGTGAACCGGATCTGCATTTGGAAGCAATCTGGCAACCAGAGCATGACCTGCTTCATGGTAAGCCGTCAGCTTCTTCTCCGCTTCACTGATGACCCGGCTCTTTTTCTCCGGACCTGCTATGACTTTCGTAATAGCTTCTTCGATTTCATCCATCCGTATTACTTTGCCATTCCTCCTTGCGGTGAGCAAGGCAGCTTCATTCAGCATGTTCTCTATGTCCGCAGGGGTAAAACCCGGTGTCCTTCTTGCTAAGACTTTTGGATTCACATCCTCTTGCAGAGGTTTGTTGCGGGAGTGCACGCGAAAAATAGCTTCTCTTCCCCTGATATCGGGAACGCCGATGACAACTTGACGGTCAAACCGGCCCGGCCTGAGCAAAGCCGGATCCAATATGTCAGGACGGTTGGTTGCCGCCAATATTATGATACCACTGTTATCTCCGAAACCATCCATCTCAACCAATAGTTGGTTCAGTGTCTGCTCTCTCTCGTCATGGCCGCCTCCTAAGCCTGCCCCTCTTTTACGGCCGACTGCATCTATTTCATCAATAAATACGATACAAGGAGAATTTTTCTTAGCTTGCTCGAATAAATCTCTCACACGGGATGCGCCGACGCCTACGAACATCTCGACAAAGTCCGATCCGCTGATAGTAAAGAAAGGAACACCTGCTTCACCCGCCGCTGCTCTTGAGATGTAAGTCTTTCCTGTTCCCGGAGGCCCTACTAATAGGATGCCTTTCGGGATCCTGGCGCCTAGATTTCTATATTTTTTGGGGAATTTCAGGAAGTCCACTACTTCAGCCAGCTCTTCCTTTTCCTCGTCCAGGCCTGCCACGTCACTGAATGTAACGAGTCTGCGTTCATCTTCTTTATGGAGCTTGGCTCTGCTCTTGCCAAAGGACATAACGCCTTTCCCTCCGCCCTGGCCTTGTTGCATAAAGACGAACCAGAAAAGAACAAAGATAAGTATCATTACCAAAGTAGGCAGTAGCGATAGAATCCACGAAGAGTTGGAAGGTTTTTCGCTGGTCACAACCAGCGTGCCCTCTTCTATTTGAGGGAAAATGTGTTTTTCACTCAATAGCATCAGCTCTATGTCGCTAGGGGCATAGGTTGTCACGACCTCTCCCGACCGCAGCGTACCTATAAGCTTTGGCCTTACAATTGTAAGCTCCTCAACTTGTTTTTTTTGAACGTAGGTAACGAAATCCGAAAACTCAACTTCCTTAACCTGAGTGCCCTGGTTCCCTTGATAGACCCAGGTAACACCCATAACCAACACTAGGATGATTATATAAACACCGATATTTTTGGCGACTCTATTCAACGATAAGATTCCTCCTTTTAATTACTACGAAATCATCGCAATATTGTATCATACTAATGGGACGTATTCAACACAAACTATCTCAGTTGTTGCACCCGTCGCCTTATATTTTTCATTGATTCGATATCCGACTACCCACAACACTTCCTGACCGGAGCACAGCAATGGAGTCTTATCCCGCTCTGCCTTGGGAATTTTCTCATCTACAAAAAAATCTTGCAACTTTTTTGTGCCTTTCATTCCCAGAGGAACAATGTAATCTCCCGGCCTTCTAAGTCGAATAACCATTCTATCGGTTATACCCGTTCCCGCCAAATCCAAGCAAACGTTATAGCGGTCTCGATGTGGGGGATGAGGGCATTGTTCTCTCTGTAGAATTTTAACCTTCAGTAAAGCATTTAATTCAGGTATTTGCGTATCGCCGTTCATGGGCACCGGATAAACAAAGGATCTGTTCTCCTGTGCTTCTTCTCTCCTGTCAGGTTTAGAGCCTACCTTATAGAGTTCACCCTCATTATAACTGATCCGCAATCCGTAGCCGCCGGGGAAATCCATTCGGTCGCCGGTCTTGCCCTGACGGAAAAGGTTGTCCGCTCCGTCCAGATGGACAGCGGTCATATCCTGAAGCAAACCCATTTCTTTGAAGGTTGCGGAAATGAGCCGCTTCCCCACAGCGGAATGCAGTTCTCCGTACTCTCTGCGAGGAATTTTGCAAATGCCTGCTTCCTGTGACACGATATCCTTAACTTTGTCCACTTGTTCGTAAAGGTATTCCTTATCTTCCCGGGCAATCTGAGCCAGGCGGTTCAATGCCGATAAAATGCCCTCATTATATTGGGACTGCAACAAAGGCAGTAGCTCCAGCCTAAGGCGGTTGCGAGCATACACAGGCTCAAGATTGGTCATATCTATGCGGGGGTTCAGATTGTGTGCTTCGCAGTACGCTTCAATCTCACTTCGGCTCACATTCAACAAGGGCCGGATAATCACACCGTCCCGCATATATTCCATGCCTGCCAGTCCGTCCGTTCCCGTGCCCCGGATGATGCGCATAAGAAGCGTTTCCGCCTGATCGTTCAAATTGTGCGCTACAGCAATTTTTACTTCAGGGCGGCTTGTTCCTTCTGACGGTTCAGCAGATTCAATTTCTTTTTTAATAATTTCAAACGCTTCATATCTAACCTGGCGCCCGGCCTCCTCCGTGGTAATCTTCTGTTCCGAAGCGAGAGCGCTCACGTCGTGATGAAAGACATGACAAGGGACATCTAGCCTCTGACATAGCTTTTCCGTATACAGCTGATCTTCATCCGCGTCACTTCCCCTGAGGTGGTGGTTTACGTGGACAACATGGAGGGTGAGCTGCCACTCCTCTGATAGCTCCCTAAGCATAGAAAGAAGGCACACCGAGTCCGGGCCTCCGGAGACGCCAAGAACGATATGCTCACCTTTTTCAATCAGCTTGTTCTGTATAATTACCCTTTTTACTTTGTCAGTGATCATATTGATATTATACCATATGTTCAAGCATAATCATCCTTTTTTTGTGCACTTAACCAAAAAACCAACCAGAGGGACAGACCCCGTGGGAGCACGGAATATGCTATTCAATCATCCAAAATGGCGAAATATTGGAATTTGGATGACGGACAGCTCCGGCTAGGGCCCAGTCAAGTCGGAATATGCTATTCAATCATCCAAAATGGCGAAATATTGGAATTTGGATGACGGACAGCTCCAGTTGTATGGGAGTGGAAAATGTGTATAATAAAGATGTTAAATATTGAATAAGGAGAATTACCATGAATTATACCGCATTAGCAGAAATGCTATTCCCCCATATCGACAAGACACCCGAAGATTACGAAGCCCTCTATCCGAAAAGGCAGCTTCCTCCCGAGGCCAAGGTGACCAGACTGGGCCCCAGCCCCACGGGTTTCATACATTTAGGAAACCTCTACGGCGCTTTTGTTGACGAGCGATTGGCTCACCAAAGCGGCGGGACCTTCTTCCTACGCATCGAGGACACAGACGAAAAGCGGGAAGTAGAGGGCGCTGTAGAAGCCATCATCTCCTCTTTAGAGTATTTTGGCCTGCGCTTCGATGAAGGTGTCACTATCCATGGGGAAACGGGAAGCTACGGCCCCTATTATCAGCGCCGCAGAGAAGCGATCTATCAGTGCTATGCCAAGCACCTGGTAGAAAAAGGTCTGGCCTACCCCTGCTTTTGTACCGAAGAAGAAATCCAAGCCATACGAGGGCAACAGGAAAAGAAGGGTGAAAACCCCGGCTATTACGGTCACTTTGCCAAATGTAGAGAGCTTAAATCGGATGCGGTCCGCCGGAACCTTGAGGGCGGAAAACCCTTTGTACTGCGCTTTCGCTCCACAGGAGACCCTGCCCGCAACTTCCAAATAATTGATGGCATCCGAGGCCATCTGTCCATGCCGGAGAACTTCCAGGATGTAGTGCTGCTGAAGCAGAATGGCATTCCCACCTATCACTTCGCCCACGTCATAGATGACTACCTCATGCGCACCACCCATGTGGTAAGGGGCGAAGAATGGCTTTCCTCCCTGCCCATCCACGTAGCCCTATTTGACGCACTGGAACTGCCTCTGCCCATCTATTGTCACACTACGGTTCTGATGAAGATGGAAGGTGAGAATAAGCGCAAGCTCTCCAAACGGAAGGATCCGGAGCTTTCCCTCAGCTATTACCGCAGTCAGGGCTACCATCCCAAAGCTGTGCGAGAATACCTTCTTACTATATTGAACTCGAACTATGAAGAGTGGAGGCTGGCAAATCCCGACAGCCCTATGGAGGACTTTGGTTTTACAACGGAGAAAATGAGCAGTTCAGGCACGCTCTTCGACCTGGATAAGCTCAACGACGTGAGCAAAGAGGTTCTGGTGCGCATGCCCGACGAAGAACTCTATGATTTTCTGTTTGTTTGGACACAGGAATACCGCCGCGAATTGGGCCCCCTCTTCACGGATAACAAGAATATGCTCCTTCGCATTCTGGCCATGGACAGGCACGGGGAAAAGCCTCGAAAGGACCTGGTCTACTGCGAGCAGATCTTCGATTTCATCAGCTATTTCTTCGACGATTACTTCAAGGTCGAAGATTCCTATCCGGCAGAAGTGGCACAGGGCGACATCAAACCCATATTGGAAGCCTATATCAAAGGCTATGACCACAGCGATGACGCGTCCCAATGGTTTAGCAAGATCCGCACTCTGAGCACGGACATGGGATATGCAGCCAAGCCAAAAGACTATAAGAAAAACCCGGAGCTTTACAAAGGACATGTCGGCCATGTGAGCACCGTCATCCGCATCGCACTCATGGGAAGAGCCTCCTCTCCCGACCTGTGGGAAATCCAACAGATTATGGGCGAGACCCGGGCTATGACCCGTATAAATAAAGCCATCGCATCACTATAATTTTTTCCGAAAGATGATTCACACTATAGCCTGCCCCTGAATATCCTATAATACAATCTAAATCTTGGATAGAAGCAGGTGATGAATGATGTCAGGTAGATGTGGTGGACTCCTCGGTGAAGGAGAAGGAATTGATACCAGCTTACTGTTTTTCTTCTTATTGCTGGTTATCATATTCTGCAACTGTCGTTCGTTATAAACGAAAGAGGGGCCCACAAACCTTGCGGGTAGGTGGGCCTGCTGTCTTTTTTGCAAGGTACACAAGGGGGACACACCCTCACACAATTGCCACACAATTCCCTCACAGAAGAGGAATTGTGTGGCAATTGTGTGAGGGTGCGTCCCCCTTTTTTACTATAAGTTCCAGCTGTTTAGATAGGTCTTTTGCTCCTCTGTCAGGCGATCGATGGTGATTCCCCAGGCTGCCAGCATACGCTCCGCAACCATAGTGTCGATTTCCTCCGATACGTCGATGACTCTATTTTCCAAGCTTCCCCTGTGTTCCATAATATACAGAGCGGACAGAGCCTGAACGGCGAAGCTCATATCCATAACCTCTGCCGGATGTCCGTCGGCAGCGGCTATATTTACTAGTCTTCCTTCTCCTATCACGCAAACTTGTTTTCCGTTTTTCAGCCGGTAGCCTGTAAGGTTTTTGCGCAATTCCTTTTTCTCCACTGTAGCGGCTTCCAGCCCTTCCATATCCACTTCCACGTTGAAATGCCCGGCGTTGGTTAGAATGGCCATTTCCTTCATGGTCAGCATGTGGTCTACCGTAATCACCTTTTTGTTACCAGTGGCACAGACGAATATGTCTCCGAAAGGTGCTGCCGCTTCCATGGTCATAACTTCAAAGCCGTCCATTACCGCTTCAATGGCCGCCACCGGATCGATCTCCGTAACTATAACTTTGGCCCCCAGAGCTTTGGCTCTCATAGCGATTCCTTTAGAACACCACCCGTAGCCACCTACTACAACCTGTTTGCCTGCGATAATCAAATTCGTGTTTCGCATGATGCTGTCCCAGGTGGACTGGCCGGTGCCGTATCGGTTATCAAAGAAGTGCTTGCATTTGGCATCATTTACCGCAACCATAGGGAAGTTCAAGATGCCTTCCCTCTCCATGGCCTTGATGCGAATGACACCTGTGGTGGTTTCTTCACAGCCGCCCCAGGTATCCACCGCCAGATCGGGCCTCACAGTATGAAGAGCGGTTACCAGATCTCCCCCATCGTCAATAATTATATTGGGCTTCTGCTCAAGTGCCATCTGGATATGGCTCTGATACTCTTCGTCTGTGGCTCCGTGATAAGCGTAGACACGAAGCCCCGCCGCCACCAGTGCCGCCGCCACATCGTCCTGAGTGGAAAGCACGTTGCTTCCCGTTATGGACATCTGTGCTCCCCCTGAAGCCAACACTTCGCAGAGGTAGGCCGTCTTAGCCTCCAAATGGATGGACAGTGTTATCTTTACACCTTGAAAAGGCTTGTCCTTTATAAACTGCTCCTGCAAACCTCGCAGCAGGGGCATGTGGGCCGCTACCCACTCAATTTTCTGTCTGCCCGAAGGTGCAAGGGTCAGATCTCTCACTTCATATTGTTTCAATTTATCCTCCGATACATCAGTGCAACTCACCGGTAAAAGGTTCGCCGGCACTGATATGTCCCATCAAGCTTTCCACCGTTTCGCCTTTCACCAGGAATTGGACTTTATCTATATTTGGGCCATCCTCAAATAAATGGCTGTTGTCAACAAGGGTCTGCACAATCTGTCCAATGAAAAAACCTTCCTGCAGTGATCCTCCACTGCCCCCAATGCTTCCAAGATCCAGAATCAGCAGCGTTTCATCCTCTTCACTGACAGTCACACGGTCAAAGATTACGTCCTGCCCGATAACAGTACCCATTCCTTCACTCTCAACACTCTTCAGTGCTTCCAGCATGACAATCCAGGGGTTTTCCCCTTCCGCCACCTCAATCTCCCTGCTTTCCGACAGATAGTGATCCAAGGATTCATCTCCGGTCTCCACATACTCATTGTTTGTAAAATATAAATTTATCGTATATTCTTTTGACTCAGGAAGATTCGGAACCTCGGGCGTCTCTCCTCCATTTCCCTGACCACAGCCAACTAAAGTTGCCACTAGCAGAATTGTAATCATGCCCCATAAACATACGTTTTTCCACCTATTATTCATGACTCATTCCTTCCTTGATATATCTCTAAACTTACAACGCAATATCGTTATAGCTACAAAGCGTTCGTATCTGCATGACTCTCATCCAAGATATTTTGTTCCTTATTCCACAGTAACGGACTTGGCTAGGTTCTTCGGTTTATCGATATCGCAGCCCCTGAGGCGCGCTACATGATATGCAAAGAGTTGCAGAGCCGCCACTGCAAGTATGGGGGTAAACTCATCCCTGCAGTCGGGTATATAGATCACCCGGTCCGCTTGCTTTTCCAACTGCCGACAACTCTCCTGGGCAACCCCCACTACGAAAGCCCCCCTGGCTTTTACCTCCTGTATGTTTGAAAGCATCTTCTCGAATAATTTGTTTTGGGTAGCCAAGGCGATTACCGGCGTGTCCTGTTCTATGAGCGCAATGGTTCCGTGTTTCAGCTCGCCAGCCGCCACAGCAAAGGAATTAATATAAGAAATCTCCTTTAATTTCAGAGAACCTTCATAGGATACGGCAGAGTCCGTTCCTCTCCCGATGAAAAACATTTGTGTTTTCATATACAGGTCCTTTGCGATGGATTGGATTTCACAATCCATTTCCAATATGGAGCTCAACTTCTCCGGTAGCTCAGACAGACCAGCAACGAGCTCTCGCTGCAGGTCCGGCGCAAGGCATCCCTTTTCACTTCCCATGTAGAGAGCCAGTAAATACATACAGATCAGCTGTGTGGTGTAAGCTTTGGTAGAAGCTACGGCAATCTCCGGTCCTGCCCAGGTATAGAACACGTCATCTGATTCTCTTGCCACGGAACTTCCCACCACGTTTACCACAGAAAGCACCCGGGCTCCTTTTTTCTTCGCTTCCCGCAAAGCCGCCAGTGTATCCAAGGTCTCTCCGGATTGACTGATGGCAATGAATAAGGTCTTGTCGTCTACAAAGGGTTCCCGGTATCGAAACTCCGATGCAACGTCCACTTCCACCGGTATCTGCGCGAACTTCTCAATGACGTATTTGCCCACTAGTCCTGCATGATAGGCAGTGCCGCAGGCGACGATATAAACCTTGGTAAAAGCCTCTATATCCTGTTTTGTCAACCGGATGCCGTCCAGGCATATCTGCCCCTCAGGCGACAGTCTGCGATTTAGGGTTTCTTCTATCGCTTTAGGCTGCTCGTGAATCTCCTTCAGCATGAAGTGGTCGTAACCTTCTTTTTCCGCCGACGCTGCATCCCAAGTCACATGAAATACATCCCGATTTACTTCTACTCTGTCCTTGTTGTAAATTTTAATATGGTCCTTTGTCAGAACGACTGTTTCGTTGTTTTCAATCAAATAAATCTCACGGACATGTTTCAGAAGGGCAGGAATATCAGAGGCTATGAAATTGCAGCCATTCCCGATTCCGGCAATGAGAGGGCTATCCTTTCGGACCGCTATCATCTTATCCGGTTCATGGCTGCATATAACTCCGATGGCATAGGCTCCTCTCATCTTGTCGATAGCCTTATAAACCGCATCCATCAGATCTCCATCATAGTAAATATCGATGAGATGAGCGATGACCTCCGAATCCGTTTCTGAACGAAACCGGACACCGTACTCCCCGGAAAGCCATTCTTTCAATTCTACGTAGTTCTCGATAATCCCATTGTGGACAACCGCAATGGTACCGTCCATATTTGAATGCGGATGGGCGTTGACATCTGTGGGCGCTCCATGGGTGGCCCACCTCGTATGCCCGATGCCTATATGGCTGTCATAATCCCGCTCTGCTGCCGCAGTCTCCAGGTTGGTAATCCTGCCTGCGCACTTTCTGACCTGCACCGCATTATTAAGATACAAAGCAATTCCTGCAGAATCATAACCTCGATATTCTAATTTCTTCAGTCCGTCTATTATAATCTCTTTTGCCAAGCCGTTGCCGATGTAGCCAACTATACCGCACATATACTCTCCCTAACCCATTCTCTTGGTCAGTAAGGTGGCAAGACCTTCTGCCAGTCTGGTTATATCCTCTACATCCTTGCCTTCCAGCATGACCCGAACCAGGGGCTCCGTTCCCGAGGGTCGAATCAATACCCGTCCTTCCCCCGCCATAGCATCCTCAACCCTCTTGATCTCTGCTGCGATTTCCGGGTCCTTGCTATACTTTTTCTTATTCTCATTCTTGATTCGGGCATTTTTCAATACCTGGGGATAAATCGTCACTTCATCGGCCAACTCAGAGAGCTTCTTTCCGCTAAGCTTCAAGGCATTTAAAAGCTGCAGGGCCGAAAGGATTCCATCTCCTGTAGTGCTATGGCTAAGAAATATAATATGGCCGGATTGCTCACCGCCTATGACGCAACCCGTCTTTAACATACTTTCCAGAACGTAACGATCACCCACCTGTGTCACATCTACACTTGCACCAATTTTTTCTATTGCTTTATGGAAACCCAGGTTGCTCATTACCGTTGCCGTAACCTTGTTGTCGTGGAGTTTGCCCAGCTCTTTAAGCATTTTGGCACATATGTAGATCATCTTGTCTCCGTCCACAACCCTTCCTTTTTCATCGACAGCAATGAGGCGGTCCGCGTCTCCGTCAAAGGCCAGACCGATATCCGCCTGTTCCTCAATCACTTTCTTTTGAAGATTCTCCGGATGGGTGGAACCACAGCAGGCATTGATGTTGACTCCGTCGGGTTCGTTTCCTATAACGATAACCTCAGCACCAAGATCTTTCAAAACCTTTTCCGCAACCTTATAGGAAGCACCGTTGGCACAGTCTATGACCATCTTCATCCCCGCAAGGTCTGTGTCGATGGTGCTCTTCAGAAATTCTCCGTAGAGGGTAAGCGCATCATCCTCAGCTTTGATGCACCTGCCCAGCCTGTCTCCTTCAATGTGACCGTTTACATCCATATCTCTGACGATGATATCCTCAATCTCATCCTCGATATCATCATCCAGTTTAAATCCTTTGCTATTGAAAAATTTGATTCCGTTGAATTCGTAGGTATTGTGGGATGCAGAGATCACGACGCCTGCGTCGGCCTTCATGTAGCTCACAAGATAAGCGATTGCCGGGGTCGGAAGAACTCCTACATTAATCACATTGCCACCCATGGACAAGATTCCCGAAGTAAGGGCATTCTCCAGCAGGTCTCCGGAAAGCCTCGTGTCCTTGCCGATGAGAACCAGCGGATTCGCTTTGCTCTTTCCCAGGACATAAGTTCCTATCTTGCCCAGATTAAAAGCAAGTTCCGGTGTCAACTCCGTATTGGCTACTCCTCTGACTCCATCTGTTCCGAAAAGTCTATTCATCTGCATTCTCCTGATCTGTATCTATTATCGTAATAGCGATTTCCGACGGATCCAAGGTAATACTATGCAAGGATGCCGCTGTTGATACCATGAGCGGCACAGTTTGGTCCCCTGCGGGAAGATCTGCTACTTCAATATAAAGTTCTAACTGATTTGGCTGTAGCTGGTCAACTATTTGTACCCGGCCGGTGACAAAGACTACGATATCCATCGCCTCTGTGTTCACTGTCTTTCCCTGGGTAAGACCCTCGAGAATAATATCATCTGCGGTAAATGAGAATTCTTTCGTTGCCGTCTCCTGAATATTGATCCCTGCCCTTAGAGGTGGATTTTTCTTTGACAGTTCCACGCCGTCGGGGAGCAGCAGCGTAAGGATAACATTTTTATTCTGCGTCAATCCGGCAATGTCGAGAGGCTCTGCCCGAATGAGTTCAATGTCTTTCAGGATTGCCTTTGTCCCTTTGATCAGGACCGTTTGGGGCAGATCTAATTCCACGCCGTATCCTTCATCCATGCTGCCTACCGTTTCCACAAGCAATGGCACTTCCTTTAGCTCCAACAGCCTTGCAGAAACATTTACGAAGCCGGAAGACAGCTTTACGTTTTCAACGATCATTTCCGCACTGTTCAGCGGTATCGCTTCGCCCTGGATGGTTCTCCTCTCCCTCGCAAGATCTTCGGTATCTATATACATCCTCACTTCGTGGACGGATTCTACAGCGGACTTTGCTCCTGTAACCTCAACCTCTGCAGGCCGTATCTCTACCTCTCCCTCTTCTGTACCCACAGGGAACTCTCCCCTGTAGACTACTGTCACCGGCTTAATCAGCGCAACTAAGTCTTCTATGGTCACCTGAATCTTAGTCGATCTGACGTCAACAATTTTTAGAGCAGGCGGCACCTTCACATTTACGGTAATGTAGTTTTCCCCCTTGCCCCAGCCAACAAGATCCGCTTCTGCTACTATATCCTGGCTGGTGACTTTCGCAATGTCAGCTCGCCTTCCTTCCACAACAACATCCACCATATATTCTCCATCACCGGCGATGGCTAACTCTCTCGCGGTAAGGGATTGAAGATTCAAGAGCTGTACGGGCACTCGGGGGATTAACTCTTCCTTGGTAGGATTCACCTGAATGATTACATAGGCCCAGAGCAGCAGCGCGATAACCACTGACAAGATAATCGTAATGGTACGGCCGCTATCAGGAGCTTTCTTTTTTTTACTGTCCTGCATTGCCGCCTCCATTTCTCTTAAATAGCTTTGTTATAAAATTCATTACATCATCGTCTGCCATCTGACTTAAATAAAGATTGAGCAGCGTCTTCTCCACAGTTTTAATATCTAAAAATCGGGATAATTTCCCGTCGATGGCTATGGAAATTATGCCGGTCTCCTCTGAGACGATCAAAGCTATGGCGTCAGAATGCTCTGTAATCCCAAGCCCTGCTCTGTGCCGGGTTCCCAGATCTTTGCTCAGAGCTCTGTTTTGGGTCAACGGAAGGACACAGCCTGCCGCAATCACCCGTTGTCCCCGGATAATACAAGCTCCGTCATGGAGGGGGGCTCCCGGGTAAAAGACGGAAGCCAGAAGCCTTTCCGTAATAACAGCATCCATCTCCGTTCCCGATTCAATTATATCGTTGAGAGTGGTTTCCCGCTCGATAATGATCAGTGCA
>Ga0265293_10008070_pt1 | contig 15817 bp, 13 predicted proteins | sample Munlanlewell138R_FD_192505 | JGI IMG/M metagenome (GOLD analysis project Ga0265293, IMG submission 192505) | Leachate microbial communities from a municipal landfill in Southern Ontario, Canada - Leachate well 138R | ecosystem: Engineered > Solid waste > Landfill > Unclassified | place: Canada...
TGAAGGACGTAGTTGACCTTGTCTTCAACCGGGCTGTCATCGCTGACCTTGGGCATCCGCGAGTTGGGGGCGCGAATGGTCAGCTGGCCGCCAAAACGGTTGTCGGCGTAGTCGACCTTGGCATCTTCGAGAAACGGCAGGCTGCGCTTTTCGAGATGGGCCTTGAAACCATTGAGCTCGAGGATCTGGTCGCCGTCCTTTTCATCGCCGGGGCGGCAATAGGAGATACAGGTCTCCGCTTTCGACGTACCCGGATCGCTGACGAAGATACGGATGCCGATACCTTCACAGTTCTGCTTGGCAAGAAGCTCTCCCAGGTATTTCTGGGCGCTGTCGGTAATTTCGATGCTGGAGAGAATCTGCTCGGACATGACTTCATACCTGACCAATTTAGTCATGTATTCTACCAGTTGAGCCCTTCGCCCTCAATACAAAAACCCGGGAGCGGGCCGGCTCTGGTAGAATGCCCGCGTTTCTCTCCCGGCTCCCTTGGCATTTCCAGAGAGACCTATCGCAACAGCAAGCAGGCCAGACAATTGAACCCGACAGAACACCATCGCCAGCAACGCCTCTCCCAACTCCACCAGAGCGCCAATGAGCGTATCCTGGTCATGGATGGCGCCATGGGCACCATGATACAAAACCGCAAGCTCAGCGAGGCTGATTTTCGCGGCGAGCGTTTTGGCGACTGGCCCCGGGATCTGAAGGGCAACAACGACCTGCTGATCCTGACCCAGCCGGGCATCATCCGCGATATACACACCGCCTACCTCGAGGCCGGCGCCGACATCATCGAGACCAACACCTTCAACTCCACCGCCGTCTCCCAGCTCGACTACGGCACCGAAGCCCTGGTCCGAGAGCTCAATTTCGAAGGTGCGCGCCTCGCCCGCCAGGCTGCCGACGCCGTCGCCACCGCCTCCAGGCCGCGCTGGGTAGCCGGCGTGCTCGGCCCGACCAGCCGCACCTGCTCGATCTCCCCGGATGTCAATGATCCGAGTGCCCGCAATATCACCTTCGACCAGTTGCGGGAGGACTATGAAGTCGCCACTGAAGCACTGATCGAAGGCGGCGCCGACATCATCCTGATCGAGACGGTGTTCGATACCCTGAACGCCAAGGCGGCGTTGTTCGCGGTCGAAAACAGCTTCGCCAAAACCGGCGTGCGCCTGCCGATCATTATCTCCGGCACCATAACCGACGCCAGCGGCCGCACCCTGTCGGGCCAGACGCCGGAGGCGTTCTGGAACTCCCTGCGCCACGGCCAGCTGTTTGCCATCGGCCTCAACTGCGCCCTTGGCGGCAAGCAACTGCGGCCCCATATCGAAGAGATCTCGCGGGTCGCGGACACTCTGGTGAGCGTCCACCCCAATGCCGGCCTGCCCAATGCCTTCGGCGGTTACGACGAGACACCGGAGGAAACCGCCGCCATCATCCGCGATTTCGCCGACAGCGGTTTCGTCAACATCGTCGGCGGCTGCTGCGGCACCACGCCCGATCATATCCGCGCCATCGCCACCGCGGTGGCGGACAGCCGCCCGCGCCCGATACCCGTGCTGGAGCCCGCCTGTCGCCTGGCCGGGCTCGAGGCTTTCAACATCACCGCCGACTCGCTGTTCGTCAACGTCGGCGAGCGCTGCAATGTCACCGGCTCGGCGCGCTTCAAGAAGCTGGTGATGGAAGGCGACTACAGCACTGCCCTCGAGGTCGCCAAGGAGCAGGTCGAGAACGGCGCCCAGATCATCGACGTCAATATGGACGAGGGCATGCTCGACGCGGTGGCGGCGATCACCACCTTTCTCAAGCTCATCGCATCGGAGCCGGACATTTCCCGCATCCCGATCATGGTCGACTCGTCCAAGTGGCACGTGATCGAAGCCGGCCTGAAATGCATCCAGGGCAAGCCGGTGGTGAATTCCATCAGTCTCAAGGAGGGTGAAGAGCCCTTCATCCACCAGGCTACCCTGTGCCGCCACTACGGCGCCGCCGTGGTGGTGATGGCGTTCGACGAAGATGGCCAGGCCGACAACCTCGAGCGCCGCAAGGTCATTTGCCAGCGCAGCTACGATATCCTGGTGAACCAGGTGGGCTTCGATCCCTGCGACATCATTTTCGACCCCAACGTCTTCGCCGTCGCCACCGGTATCGAGGAGCACAACAACTACGCGCGGGATTTCATCGAGGCCTGCGTCTGGATTCGCGCCAACCTCCCCGGCGCCCAGATCTCCGGCGGCATCAGCAACGTATCGTTCTCGTTCCGCGGCAACAACCGGGTGCGCGAGGCCATCCACGCGGTATTTCTCTACCACGCCATCCGCGCCGGCCTGAGCATGGGCATCGTCAACGCCGGGCAACTGGAAGTGTACGACGAGGTGCCGGCGGAGCTGCGCGACCTGGCCGAGGATGTGATTCTCAACCGCTCCCCCGAGGGTACCGAAAACCTGTTGAACGTCGCTGAGAAATACCGGGGCGGCGCGCAACGGGAAACCAATGCCCAGGACCTGGAATGGCGCAGCTGGACACCCCAGAAGCGTCTTGAGCATGCCCTGGTGAAAGGCATCAACACCTTTATCATCGACGATACCGAGGCCGCGCGGCAGCTCGCCGACAAGCCCCTCGACGTCATCGAAGGCCCGCTGATGGACGGCATGAACGTGGTCGGCGACCTGTTCAGCAGCGGCAAGATGTTCCTCCCCCAGGTCGTCAAGTCGGCGCGGGTGATGAAACAGGCGGTGGCCTACCTGCAGCCCTTCATCGAGGCGGAAAAGCAGGAAGGCGCCGAGACCAATGGCCGCATCCTGATGGCCACGGTGAAAGGCGACGTGCATGACATCGGCAAGAACATCGTCGGTGTGGTGCTGCAATGCAACAACTACGAAGTCATCGATCTCGGTGTGATGGTGCCCGCCGACAAGATCCTGCAGACCGCTGTCGAGCGCGAGGTGGATATCGTCGGCCTGTCGGGGCTGATAACGCCATCCCTCGACGAGATGGTCCATGTCGCCGCCGAGATGGAGCGCCTCGGCATGGACCTGCCGTTGCTGATCGGCGGCGCCACCACCTCCAAGGCCCACACCGCGGTGAAGATCGAACCCGCCTACCAGCGCGGCCCCACCATTTACGTCCCCGATGCCTCCCGCGCCGTTGGCGTGGCCAGCCGGCTGATCAGCCAGGTCCATCGCGGCCAATTGATCACGGAAGTGAAAGAGGAATACATCAAGGTCCGCGAGCGCAACGCCAATCGCGCGCCGCGGGGCACCACAGTGCCCTATGAACAGGCCGTGGCGCTGGGCTTTCAGGGCGATTGGGCAAACTATCGGCCCCCGGTGCCGGCCAAGACCGGCATCACCGTGTTTGAGGATTATCCCCTGGAAGAGTTGGTGGACACCATCGACTGGACGCCGTTCTTCATGACCTGGGACCTGGTGGGCAAATACCCGGCGATCTTCGATCATGCCGTGGTCGGGGAACCGGCCCGCCAGCTGTTTGACGACGCCCAGGCGATGCTCCACAAGCTGATCGCCGAAAAACGCCTCACCGCCAAGGCGGTGTTCGGCCTGTGGCCCGCCAACCGAATCGGCAGCGACGATATCGCCGTCTACGGCGACGAGAAGCGCGACCAGCCTATCGCCGTGCTCCATCAGTTGCGCCAGCAAACCCAAAAACCCGGCGCCAGCGAACTGATGCGCTCGCTGGCCGATTTCATCGCCCCGCGGGATACCGGCGTCGCCGACTACATCGGCGCCTTCGCCGTCACCGCCGGTATCGGCGCCGATCAGCTGGCCCTGGAGTACCAGCAGCAGAACGACGACTACAACGCGATCATGGTCAAGGCTTTGGCGGACCGGCTGGCGGAATCCCTGGCGGAGAAACTCCATCAGCAGGTACGCCAGCAGTTCTGGGGCTATGCCGCCGGCGAGCAGCTCAGCAACGCCGAACTGATCCGCGAGAAGTACCGCGGCATCCGCCCGGCTCCCGGCTATCCGGCCTGCCCGGATCACAGTGAGAAAACCACCCTGTTCTCGCTGCTCGATGCCACTGCGACCGCGGAAATGACACTGACCGAAAGTTTTGCCATGTTCCCGGCGGCGTCGGTGAGCGGCTTGTACTTCTCCCATCCCGACGCCCACTATTTCAACGTCGGACGGGTGCAGCGCGATCAGGTAGAATCCCTGGCCGAACGCAAGGGAGTGACAGTCGAGTACCTGGAGCGGCTGCTCAATGCCGTGCTGGGTTATTGATAGCAGCCGTTGGCTTTATTGAGGAGTCACGATGAAGAGTATGAGTGAAAAGGATCGCAAGCAGGGCTTCAAGAGCCTGGTGTTCAGTGTCCTCGCCGGCGCTCTCGGTGTCCAGAGCAACAAGAATCGCGAACGCGATTTCAAACAGGGCAAGATCAGCACCTATATTATCGCCGGCCTGGTTTTCACCGCGCTGTTCATCACTGTCGTCGTGGGGGTAGTGAAGCTCGTCCTACACAATGCCGGGATATAAGCAGAGGCTGGCAACCGTCACCCAAGCGGCTTGCCCGACCTGGTTTTTGGGGGAATTTGGGGACGGGACCATAGGGTGCGCTGACGCAGGAAGCGCACCGGCGGCATCGATCCGAGTGGTGCGCTTGCGTCAGTACAGCCTATGGAAAAAGTCGCGTCACCGCGCCACTGGGCCCTAGAAACCGCTCAGCCAGAACAGTGCGGTGAGGATGATGATGCTGATCAGCGCTGTGGCGGCCACGGCATCGACCTTGGCATTACCGTCACGGTCACTGTCGGTGGTGGTATCTGTGTCGCTCATACTGTTCTCTCCTTTGTGGCCGGTTCCCGGTGGATAAATGCAGCTCGGCATTCTACCAGCGCCGGCACCGACTGTCGTCCCCTTGTGCCGGCGGTTTTTGCCGGGGACGGGTCGGGCTTATTCCCGGACCGATAAGCGATATAGGAAAAAAGCTTTTCACATTTCAAGGCGTTATACCTATCATCACCACCTCCTGACAGGGGTTGGGCATCAGTGTATGATTCGGCCCCGAGGAAAACCCCCAGACAGTACCGGAATATCATGTATCAGTACGACGCCATCGATCACCAGCTTATACGGCAGCGGGTCGCCCAGTTTCGGGACCAGACCCGCCGCTACCTGGACGGTGAAATCACCGACCAGGAATTCCTGCCGCTGCGCCTGCAGAACGGCCTGTACATCCAGCGCCTGGCGCCGATGCTCCGCATCGCGGTGCCCTACGGCATGCTCTCTTCGGCGCAGCTGCATAGACTCGCGCATATCACCCGCACCTACGACAAGGGCTACGCCCATGTCACCACGCGCCAGAACCTCCAGCTCAACTGGCCGAATCTCGAAGATGTGCCGGACATTCTCGCCGAGTTGGCCGAGGTCCAGATGCACGCCATCCAGACCAGCGGCAACTGTATCCGCAACGTCACCTCCGACCAGTTCGCCGGCATCGCGCCGGACGAAATCGAAGATCCCCGCCCCTGGTGTGAAATCGTCCGCCAGTGGTCGACTTTCCACCCGGAGTTCGCGTTTCTGCCCCGCAAGTTCAAGATTGCCATCAGCGGCTCGGACCAGGACCGGGCGGCTATCCAGGTGCACGATATCGGCCTGCAACTGGTAAAAAATACCGAGGGCGAGACCGGTTTCGTGGTCTACGTCGGCGGCGGCCTCGGCCGCACCCCGATCATTGGCAGCGTGATTCGCGACTTCCTGCCGTGGCAGCACCTGCTCACCTATCTCGAGGCCATCCTGCGCGTTTACAATCGCTTTGGCCGCCGCGACAACAAGTTCAAGGCGCGGATCAAAATCATCGTCAAAGCCTGGACCCCGGAAGTGTTCGCCGAGCGGGTTGAAGACGAGTGGCAGCACCTGAAGGACAGCCCCTCCACCCTTACCCTGGAAGAGGTCGAGCGCACCAAGCAGTTCTTCACCCTGCCCGCCTACAAGGATTTCGATGCCGCCGAAGCGGACCGTCAGCTGGCCGTGGCCCAGGCCGACAACCTGGCGTTTACCCGGTGGCTGCAACGCAATGTAATGCCCCACCGGGTTCCCGGTTACGCCGCCGTCACCCTGTCATTGAAACCGACCGGTGTGGCGCCCGGCGATGTCACTGCCGACCAACTCGATGCCATTGCCGTGCTGGCCGACAAATACAGCTTCGGCGAGGTGCGCGCCACCCATAGCCAGAACATCGTGATGGCGGATGTCGAGAAAGCCCGACTGCTGGAGCTCTGGCAAGAGGCCAAGCCCCTCGGTTTCGCCACGCCCAATATCGGCACTCTCACCGACATGATCTGCTGTCCGGGAGGAGACTACTGCTCCCTTGCCAACGCCAAATCCATTCCGGTGGCCGAGGCCATCCAGCGCCGTTTCGACGATCTCGACTATCTCTACGATCTCGGCGATCTGACTCTCAACATTTCCGGCTGCATGAATGCCTGCGGTCACCACCACGTCGGCAACATCGGCATTCTCGGCGTCGACAAGAAGGGCGAGGAGTTTTATCAGATTCAGCTCGGCGGCAGCTCAGACCGCGATTCGCGGCTCGGCTCGGTACTCGGGCCCTCCTTCGACCAGGACGACGTGCCGGATGTGGTTGAACAGCTTCTCTCTGTCTACGTCGACAATCGCCGGGGCGATGAACAGTTTTCCGATACCTTCAGCCGTATCGGTCTCGACCCCTTCAAGGAGCGCGTGTATGCCAAAGCTCATTAAAGGCGACCGGATCATCGACAACGACTGGCAATTCATCCCCGCGGATTTCAGCGATGAACTGCCGCAGGGAAAATTGCTGGTGCCGCTGGCCCGCTGGCTCGAAAGCCGGGATGCCCCCGGTGAAGGCCGCGAGCTGGCGCCCTGGATCGACAGCGATGACGACGTCGAGGCTGTTGCCGAAGAGATATTGGGAGCGCCGCTGATTGCGGTGAACTTCCCGATGTTTACCGACGGCCGCGGCTTTTCGACCGCGCGCCTGCTGCGCGAACGCTACCGTTATCGCGGTGAGCTGCGGGCCGTCGGCTATGTCATCCAGGACCAGCTGTTTTATCTGAAACGCTGCGGTTTCGACGCCTTCGACCTGCGCGAAGGCACCAATCTGGAAGCGGCTCTCGGCTCGCTCCAGACCTTCACCGTGACGTATCAGGCAGCCACGGACAATCCGCAACCCCTGTTCCGCAACCGCTGACGACAGCGCGGCCTTTCTCTCCGGCTCCGCGCCGGGAAAGGCCTTCGCTCTCCTCACATATGCCGACCGGGGCCGGCAAGGCGCTTCACCCAGCGCAACACCAGCCCGTCGAGACTTTCTTCGGCGGCAAATCCCACCTTTTCCTGGAGGGATTTCTTGTGGGCGTAACTGATCTCGAAAATCTCGGCGCTGTCGAATCGCGCGGTGATGTACTCGTCACTGGTCATCACCTCATCGACCAGACCGAGCTCCAGGGCCCGGGTACCGAGCCACACCTCACCGGTGGCAATGGCATCGATATCCACCGCCTGGCGATGCTCGGCGACGAACGACTTGAACAGGTCGTGGGTCTGCTCTAGATCGTCGAGGAATTTTTCCCGGCCTTTATCGGTGTTTTCGCCAAACACGGTGAGCGTGCGCTTGTATTCCCCGGCGGTGAGAACCTCGTAATCGACGTCGTGCTTTTTGAGCAGGCGATGAAAGTTGGGCAGCTGCGCCACCACACCGATGGAGCCGACAAACGCGAACGGCGCGGCGATGATACGCTCCGCCACGCAGGCCATCATGTAGCCGCCGCTGGCAGCCACCTTGTCGATGCAGACGGTGAGCGGAATCCCTCCTTTGCGGATACGGTCGAGCTGGCTCGCCGCCAGCCCATAACCGTGAACCACACCGCCACCGCTTTCCAGCCGCACCACGACCTCGTCGCCGGCCCTTGCCGCGGCGAGCACGGCGGTCACTTCCTCGCGCAACGCCCGGGTCGCCGAGGCGCGCAGGTCGCCGTGGAAGTTGAGCACGAACAAGCGCTTGCCCTCCTGTCGCCGGCGCTCCTTGCGGCGCAGTTTTTCCAGTCGGTGCCGTTCCTTGAGCACGGCCTTTTTCGCGCCCGGAGCGAGCATCGCATCCGTCAGGGCATCCTTCATCCGGGCGTATTCCCGATTCAGGGATTTGACCTCGAGGTGCCCCTTGCCGCTTTTCCTGCCCCGCGCGCTCAGCGCCATTGCCGCGATCACCACCGCGAGGACAGCGATGACAAATGTCACCACCTTGGCCAGGAAAAGTCCGTAATCCACAATAAATTCCAAAGAAAACACCTCTTTTATCGAATGATCGGCGCCACCCCGGCTCAATCGCCGTGGCGCGCCCGGCGCTGGTTGACGAAGGCTCGGATCAGCTGCCCGGCCAGGGTGAACTCGCCGGGAATGGCGGGCAGGTCGCGGTAATGAAACCAGCTGGCCTCGGCAATTTCAACGTCGTCGATGCAGATTTCGCCGCCACCGTAATCAGCGAAAAAGCCTATCATCAACTGCCCGGGAAAAGGCCAGGGCTGGCTGGCATGGTAGTGAAGCGCTCCGACCTCGAGGCCGACCTCCTCCATCACTTCCCGGCGCAGTGCTTCCTCGGCGGATTCACCCGGCTCGACAAACCCCGCCAGAGCGCTGAAAAAGGGCCGCGTCCACTGCTTGTTGCGGGCCAGCAGACATTCATCCCCGCGGGTGATCAACGCCATGATACAGGGTGAAAGCCGCGGATAGAACGACTGCCCGCAAACCTTGCAGGCACGCGCCCGCTCACCGTCGAGCAAGGATGTTTCGGCGCCGCAGGTGCCGCAGAAGCGGTGGTTGCGGTACCAGTCATTGATTTGCAGGGCCCGCCCCAGAAGGCGAAACAGACCATCGGGAATCCTGCCCAGATAGTCGCGCAGGCTCACTCTAAGCAAGTCGCTCGCGGCAAACTCCGCGGCGGCAATCTCCATGGCAAAACAACGCTCGCCGTTGTACTTGCCCAGGTAGTGGACAGCGTGGCGATCATCGACCTGCCAGGGCAGTTGCCGATGGGGCCAGTAGAGCCGGCCGCCTCCCGGCGGGATCACCAGGTCGCTGCTGGCGCTGACGATGATATTGCCTTCGACCCGCTCATAGCCGGCCACTTCGCCAATCTGCAGCTTGTCATCTACGTCGTACAATGGACACCATCCCCCCGCTCAGTCAGACAATCATCGGCAATAGCCGGCACGAGATCAGTTTTAACACCACTTCCACCCGCAGGGAAGCGGTGATATCGGCGGAAACTCGCGAAACGGCGTGCGCGTCGATCCGGTTTATTTTACCGGTAGGCGCTTGAATTCTCCCATCTACCAAGATACCTTCTGCTCCTTGCCAGCGCGGGCAGTCCAAATCCAACACGATCACAGCCCTCCTGCTGCCGGTTGCCTGCCTGTTCGTTCATAAAATAATGGAGCATATCCTGCAATGAACCCACCGGTGTTTCATGCTTTCACCAAAAACTTTCTGGGTAACGCCCCCGACTGGTACAAACTGACCATTCTTGGTTTTCTGGCACTCAACGTATTGCTGGTTTTGCTGGCGGGCAAGTACATTACCGGCTGGGTGCTCGTCATCGAGTTTATCTTCACCCTGGCGATGGCACTCAAGTGCTACCCCTTGCAACCGGGCGGCCTGCTGGCCCTGGAAGCCCTGGTGCTCGGCCTCACCAGCCCCGATACGGTGTACTACGAAACGGTCGCCAATTTCGAGGTGATCCTGCTGCTGGTCTTCATGGTTGCCGGCATCTACTTCATGCGCGACCTGCTGCTGTTCACTTTTACCAAGCTGTTGGTCGGCGTCCGCTCCAAGGCCCTGCTGTCGCTGTTTTTCTCAGTACTCGGGGCATTGCTGTCGGCATTCCTTGACGCGTTGACGGTCACCGCGGTGCTGATCAGCATCGGCATCGGCTTTTACTCGGTCTACCACAAGGTGGCATCCGGAAAGAAAATCCACCATCCCGACCACGACCACGGCAACGACAGCGAGGTGATCGAACTGCATCGCGACGATCTCGAGCGCTTTCGCAGCTTTCTGCGCAGCCTGATCATGCATGGCATCGTGGGCACCGCACTCGGCGGGGTCACCACCATGGTGGGCGAACCCCAGAACCTGCTGATCGCCGAGAAGGCCGGCTGGAACTTCGCGCACTTCTTCCTGACCATGGCCCCGGTGACCATGCCGGTGCTGGCCTGCGGCCTCCTCACCTGTCTGTTGCTGGAGCTCACCGGCAAGTTCGGCTACGGCGAAAAACTACCGCCCAATGTGCATATCGTCCTCGCCGAATACAGCGCAAGCGAGGCTGAAAAACGCACCCTGCGCACCAGGGTGAGCCTCGCCGTGCAGGCGATTACCGCCGTGATTCTGGTGCTGAGCCTGGCGTTTCATATCGCCGCCGTGGGCCTGATCGGGCTGATGGTGATTATCCTGCTCACCAGCTTCAACGGTGTCATCGAAGAGCACCAGATCGGCCGCGCCTTCGAAGAGGCGCTGCCTTTTACCGCGCTGCTGGTGGTCTTTTTCTCGATCGTCTCGGTGATCCACGACCAGCACCTGTTCACCCCCATCATCACTTGGGTGCTGGCACAGGACACCGGGGTCCAGCCAGTGCTGTTGTTTGCCGCCAACGGCCTGCTTTCCGCCATCAGCGACAATGTGTTCGTGGCCACCATCTACATCAATGAAGTCAAGGCGGCGCTCGACGCCGGGCAGATCACCCGCGAACACTTCGACGTTCTCGCGGTGGCCGTCAATACCGGCACCAACCTGCCGAGTGTGGCCACGCCCAACGGCCAGGCCGCCTTTCTGTTCCTGCTGACCTCGGCGCTGGCACCTCTGATACGTCTATCCTACGGGCGCATGGTGTGGATGGCACTGCCCTACACTATCGTACTCTGCGTCGTCGGCGGCCTGTCCGTCGTCTACCTGCTGTAAACCCGGTCGACGCCGGCCCTGAAGATCAGTGGCCGGCGTCGACTGCCTCATCCCGCCACAGGCAGTTGCCGCCCGACTGTTCGCCGAGACGCAGGACAAACGCCTGGTGGGCCGCCAGTTCCGCCGCTGTCGGCGCGATCACCTTGAGCGCCGGGCGCTCTGCCGCCAGCCGCCGAATACCCTGGGAACCGGCACTGCTACCTTCATCGAACGCCCCCTTGAGGCCGAGATCGACCTGGCCTCCGGTCATCGCCAGGTAAACGTCGGCAAGAATCTCGGCGTCGAGCAGCCCCCCGTGAAGGTCGCGCTGCGAATTGTCCACGTGGTAGCGCCGGCACAGCGCATCGAGATTGTTTTTCTGTCCGGGATGGAGCTTGCGCGCCATCGCCAGGGTGTCGATCACCGAGCAGTGGTCCTGAACGCGCCCGTAGGCCCCGCCCAGCTTGCCGAACTCGTGATTGAGAAAGCCGACGTCAAAGGGCGCGTTGTGGATGACCAACTGGGCGCCGCGAACGAACTCGAGGAACTCCCCGGCAATATGGGCAAACAGCGGCTTGTCGGCGAGGAACTCGTTGCTGATGCCGTGGACCTGGAATGCGCCTTCATCCACCTCGCGCTCGGGATTGACGTAACGGTGGAAATGACGGCCGGTGAGGCGCCGGTTGACCAGTTCGACGGCACCGATTTCGATCACCCGGTGGTTCTGGCTGACCTCGATGCCGGTGGTCTCGGTATCGAGCACGATCTGTCTCATAATGCCTCCATAGCATCGATGCCGCGGTTGGCGAGACCGTCGGCAATGTCGTTTTCGCGGTGGCCGCTGTGACCTTTCACCCAGCGCCATTCGACTCGGTGCCGACTGGCCTCGGCATCCAGAGCCTGCCACAGATCGACGTTCTTTACCGGCTGCCGGGCGGCCGTCATCCAGCCTTTTTTCTTCCAGCCGTTGAGCCACAGGGTGATGCCCTGGCGCACATACTGCGAATCCGTGGTCAGCACCACATCACAAGGCTGCTTGAGCGCTGCCAGTGCCTCGATGGCCGCGGTCAGCTCCATGCGATTGTTGGTGGTCAGGGGCTCGCCCCCGTAGAGTTTCTTTTCCTGGTCACCGTAGCGCAGCAGCGCACCCCAGCCCCCCGGACCCGGGTTGCCACGGCAGGCGCCATCGGTGAATATTTCGACTTTCTTCAAGACTGCAACCTTTTCCTCGGAACTCGTGTCGACGACCGCTGCCGGCGCCTGATCCGGACACTATTGCCCAGGCGGGCGGGTTTGATGCTCCGCGGCAACCATCCCGCCGGCTGCGGCGTGACTGGGCGGGCCATCTGTTTGCGGGCGACAATCATATAGTACCCGCCGAAAGGCAGGCCAGTTTTGCGCCAGAAACTTTCGCTGCGACCGAACAGCGCCTGCAATCTGCGGGACTGGAGCGGCGGGCCGAAGGCGCCGTGGCGCACCATCTCGATCTGGAACCCGAGCAGCCTCAACCAGTCGGCCAGCCGCCAGGGGGTCAGCATCCGGCAGTGCCACAGGCTGTTCGACGTCAGCAAGCGCATCGGCCACTTGGCCAACCCCATCCAGCTGAACGGATTGAAGCCGAAGATCGCCAGATGGCCGGCGGGGGCGACCACGCGGGCGGCTTCCTGCAGCGCCTCGTGGGGCAGCGGGCAGTAGTCCAGCACGTGGTGCATGAGCACCACATCGATGATATTGGACGGCAGCGGCAGTGCGTCAAAATCACTGACCGCCGAGCAGTCGCCATCGAGCAGATTGGTCACCGAAAACTTGTGCAGGTGCGGGCTGTCGTCAAGCAGCTCCAGCCGGTCGGTAACCTGCAGCAGCATCGCCCGGAAACCCCGGTGCAGATGCAGCGACTGGATCGACGCGTCGCGCTCCATGGCGAGCAGAGCTTCGCCAGCGGGCGTGCCGTACCAGGCCGCGAGGGACTCGGCGAGATCACTGGGACAGGGGGACCGAGTCAGTGCTGACATACCCGATATCATCTGTTTGAACGAGGATCTGGACACTAGCGCTGCCGTGACTCCAAGACTGCAAGCCTTTATGATGAGTCATCCGGACAGACGACACAACACGGGCCGCCATGAGCTACAGTATTCACACCCTTCCTGCATTCAATGACAACTACCTATGGCTGGTAGCCGACACCCGATCCCGGCAGGCCCTGGTGGTGGACCCAGGGGATGCCGTCCCGGTTCTGGCGGCGCTGGACAGCCTCCAACTGGAGCTGGCAGCGATTCTCGTCACCCACCATCACAGCGACCACGTCGGGGGCGTGGGGGAACTGGTGGCCAGATATGGCGCGCCGGTATACGGCCCGCCCTCCGCGCGGATCCCCCAGGTGACCCACCCCCTGCGCGAAGGCGACCGGCCCACCGTCCTCGGCCTCGCGTTCGAGATCCTGGCCGTCCCGGGCCATACCCTCGACCATATCGCCTACGTCACCAGGGACATCGGCCCCCAGCCGGTGTTGTTCTGCGGTGACACCCTGTTCGCCGGAGGTTGCGGCCGGCTGTTCGAAGGCACACCGGCGCAGATGTATGAGTCGCTGTCGAAACTGTCGGCTCTGCCGGCCGATACGCTGGTCTACTGCGCCCATGAATACACCCTCGCCAATCTGCGCTTTGCGACTCTGGTCGAACCCGATAATCCGGACCTCCAGCAACGCCTGGCTGCCGTGATCCAGCTGCGGCGCGACGACCGCCCCACCGTGCCCTCGCGACTGGCCGACGAACTGGCCACCAATCCATTCCTGCGCTGCCGGGCGCCCAGCCTTGCCGAAGCTGCCGCCAGGCACAGCGGCGCCGCTCCGTCGAGCGCGGCGGAAACCCTGGGCATCATTCGCCGCTGGAAAGACAATGCCTAGATGCCGGTGAAGGTTGGGCGCCGCCGCCGGGACATTTGTTGTTTACCCCGGTCAAGGTCGGAGGGTAGAATCGCTCTTTTGCTATTTGCTTGATCTAAGAGTGAGTACTCATTGATGAGAATAACCCTTCTCTTGGTGGCAAGTTTATTATTGATCCTCACCGGCTGCGCGCAGCAATCACCATCTCCGGGGAAAGATGCCACCACCCGCAAAAACAAGGATGCCCTCGCCAGCCGTCCACTCAGATTCAACCCCAAGCGCCAAGCCCAGGCCGATGATATCTGGAAAATCATCGAGGACGGCCTGACCTTCGCCCACGAGGTGCCCGATCACCGTGTCGAACGCTATCTCGACTGGTACAGCGGCAACGAAAGCTACTTCACCCGTACCCTGGCCAGGGCCGACACGTACATGCCCTATGTGGTCGAGAAGATCCAGGAAAGCGGCCTCCCCATGGAAGTGGCCCTGCTGCCCTTCATCGAGAGCGCCTACAATCCCTTCGCCTATTCCCACAGCCACGCCTCCGGTCTCTGGCAGTTTATCCCCAGTACCGGCCAATCCCTCGGCCTCAAGCAGGATTGGTGGTACGAAGGCCGCCGCGATATCGTCGACTCCACCGACGCCGCGATCCGCTACCTCCAGACGCTCAACGATCTGTTCGACGGTGACTGGCTGCTTACCCTGGCCGCCTACAACGGTGGCCAGGGCACCATCAGCCGCGCCATGGAAGCCAATCGCCAGCAAGGCAAGCCGACGGATTTCTGGTCGCTGCCACTGCGCGAGGAAACCCGGGCCTATGTGCCGCGGCTGATCGCGTTGTCGAAGGTGCTGGCCAATCCCGACGATTACCAGGTCGACCGTCGCTCCATTCCGGTCAAGCCGCCCTTTTCGATCGTCGAGGTGAAAGACCAGATCGACCTGTCACAGGCGGCCAAACTGGCCAACATCAGCGCCGAGGAAATACACCACCTCAATCCCGGCTTCAGCCGCTGGGTAACGCCGCCCTCCGGACCGTATCGCCTGCTCCTCCCCAGCGAGCGGGTGCCGGGCTTTCTCGACCGGCTTGCCAGCACCCCGCGCGAGAGCTGGCGCCCGACCGGTGAATATGTGGTCAAGGCGGGCGACACCCTGGGCCGTATCGCCACCAGTCAGAACATCAGCCTTCAGGATCTCACCCAGCTGAACCAACTCACTTCCAGCAACATCAGGGTTGGCCAGGTATTGCGTATTCCCGGCTCCGCAAGCGCGAGCGGCAATCTGCCTGTCGCCAGCAGCGGCGCCAAGTCTGCGCCGGCGGCAACCCGCTACCAGGTCAAGCGCGGCGACAGCCTGTGGGGCATCGCCCGCCAGCACAATATCAAGGTCGACCAACTGCTGGCCTGGAACAAGCTGAAGAAGGACGCAGTGCTGTCCCCGGGCCAACAACTGCAGATCCATAGCAGCACTTCGCGCGCCGACTCCCTGGTCAACTACCAGGTCAGGCAGGGTGACTCGCTGTACGAAATCGCCCGACGCTTCAAGGTCGAAGTGAAGGATATCCTCGCCTGGAACGACCTGGAGATTCGCCAGCTGATCCAGCCCGGGCAGAACCTCACCCTGTATCCGGGCAACTGAGCCAGGCGACCCTCGATGAGCACATCCGGATCCATAGGGTGTTCTGAAGAATGAAGCGCATCGGGGAATCCGTCAGACACTGCCGGTGCGCCTCCTCCGTCGGCACACCCTATGGCCACACGTCAATCTTCCCCCTTGAGCCTCGCGCCCGGCGCCATAGGGTGCGCTGAGGAACGAAGCGCATCGGGGAATCCGTCAGACACTGCCGGTGCGCCTCCCCCGTCGGCACACCTTTATGGCCACACGCCAACCTTCCCCCTTGAGCCTCGCGCCCGGCGCCATAGGGTGCGCTGAGGAACGAAGCGCACCGGGGGAACCCGCAAAATATCCCCCGCCGCGATGCATAAAAAAACCCCGACCGAGAGGCCGGGG
>Ga0265293_10008071_pt1 | contig 15813 bp, 7 predicted proteins | sample Munlanlewell138R_FD_192505 | JGI IMG/M metagenome (GOLD analysis project Ga0265293, IMG submission 192505) | Leachate microbial communities from a municipal landfill in Southern Ontario, Canada - Leachate well 138R | ecosystem: Engineered > Solid waste > Landfill > Unclassified | place: Canada...
TTTAGGTTTAATATAATATTTAAATCCATTTCTTTGTCCCTTAGTTGTGTATAACTGTGTACCATTATATTGATCTGATCCGTGATAAATTTCTTTATCACTATTTAAAATTTCTTGATATCTTCCCGCTCTTGGAACACCAATCTCATAGGTATGATGGACATTTGGTGTCATATTTAATACAACTACTAAAATCTCATCATCACTAGATCTTATATATGCAAAGACTGACTGGTCTTTATCATCAACAACTGACCATGAAAATCCTTTAGGATGATGATCATATTGATAAAGCGCATTATGATGACGATAAACTTGTGCTAAATCTTTAAAAAAGCGGTGTTGTTTTTGATGTTCTATTTGATCTAGATTGTGCCAATCTAGTTCTTTTTGAAATGCCCATTCACTAAAGGTTGCGAACTCTTGTCCCATGAAAAGCAGTTTTTTGCCTGGATGAGTCATCCATAACGTCATTAAAAGTCTCCAATTAGCAAACTTTCTCCATAATTCACCTGGCATTTTGTTTGCTAGGCTTCCTTTCATATGAACGACTTCGTCATGTGAAAACGGTAGGACAAATTGTTCATTAAAAGCGTATACTAAGCCAAATGTAATTTTTTCATGATGAAATTTACGATGAATGGAATCTTCTTTAAAATATCTTAGGATATCATTCATAAATCCCATATTCCATTTATAATTAAATCCAATACCACCCACATCGACAGGATGTGTGACTTGTGGATAATCTGTAGAATCTTCAGCCATAAATAAGAAGCGATCATCTTTTCCAAACAAATGGTATGAGCATTGTCTTAAAAATCCAATAGCATCATGATTAACACCCTCATTTTTATTTCCTAAATAATATATAAGATTGGATACTGCATCAATTCTATAACCATCAATGTGGAAATAATCCATCCAAAAAGTTAATGCAGATAACATAAAGCTTCTAGTAATACCTTTTGAAAAATCAAGATTATCAGTGCCCCATGTCACATTTTCTCTATGATGCGAGTCATTAAACTCATATAATGGTGTGCCATCAAAAAAGCTTAATCCATGTGCATCTTTACAAATATGACCTAAAACCCAATCCATAATCACACCAATACCTGCTTGGTGAAGTCTATCGATTAAATACATGTAATCTTTAGGTGATCCATATCTTGATGTGGCAGCAAAATACCCAGTTCCTTGATAACCCCAAGAATCATCTAAAGGGTGTTCATAAACAGGTAAAAATTCAACATGCGTAAAGCCACATTCTAAAACGTATTTTATTAACTCATCTGCAATTTCATTATAATTTTTAAATGCGCCAAATTTTCTTTGCCATGAGCCTAGATGAACTTCATAGATTAATACTGGTTCTTGATAAGGTTTCTTCTTCTCATAAAACCATTTTTGATCTTTCCAGTCATATCCGTCAATATCATATACTTTAGACCCTGTTTGTGGCCTAACTTCACTAAAATATCCAAAAGGATCGGTTTTGTGTAAGACTCTACCATCAAACGTATGGATTTCAAATTTATAAATCTGCCATTCGTGATTTCCAGGAATCTCAATACGATAGATGCCTTGATAATGAATTTTTGTTAAGACGTGTTTCCAGCCTTCATATCCATTAAACTCAGCAATCAATCTTACTTCTTTCGCGTTTGGGGCATAAACAGTATATTCAGTTGCGTAAATGTGACCTTCTTCATCTTTTAATAAATGCGATCCAAAGTATTTAAATGCATGATCTGATAGACCATTTAAAAACAAATTCACTTCATGATCTGAGATTTGACGCATAAGACCTCTCCTTTATTTTTTGATGTGAACGATATAAATGCCTGGCTGATCAATATAAATTGCATGCGATTCAGAAATTGCTTTTTGTGAAGGGAAAATAAGTTTTCCTTCAGCTAAAGGTAATTTTTCTAATTCATAATAATTTTTTATATAATGAATTAATATATTTTTTTCATCTTCTAAGCGATAAACAATGAGTTTTTTATCTTTAATGATAGTCACATTGTCTTTATATGTTGTTTGACGATATAATTTAAATTTCTTTCTAAGCTTTAATAATGCTTTTAATTTTTGAACTGAGTCTTCTCGAACACGCCATATGATTTGATTAATGTCATCTGGTGAATTATAAGAGTTTTCAACACCTTTTTTCGTGCGATAAAACTCTTGTCCTGCATGATAAAAAGGTATGCCTTGTGAGATTGCTATTAAATGATTAGCGAAATCTTGAGCAATTTTAAAATCAGGTAGTTCAAATCCATGTGATAAAACCATTTTGTCATAGAATGTTAAATTATCATGGCATTCTACATAATTAATGGATTGATTTGGTGTTTCAAACATATCTGGTGAGCCTATAATGGCATGCATAGCTTTTTGACTTAAGTGATGATTTCCCATTGTGTAGCCTAACCCTTCACCGTGAAGTTCACCTTTCATCGTGTTACGATAAAAATCATTGAAATGAGCATAACTTGGAAATGCTTTTTGGTTATGCATATTAGATCTTAATTTTGGCTTAACTTCTGTCTGCATATTCCATCCTTCACCATATAACATGATGTAAGGATTAATTTTTTTAAGTGTTGATTCTATCTCTAACATAGTATCTAAGTCTAGTAAGCCCATAAGATCAAATCTAAATCCATCAATTTTATATTCACTCACAAAGTGAACTAAACTATCAATAATAAGCTTTCTTACCATATAATTTCTAGATTCCACATCATTACCACAATAAGATCCATTGGTCATTTTGAAATTTTTATCATGGCGATAAAAATATCCAGGAACAATATCATCATATGGGAATGTTTTATGATCAAAAACATGATTATAAACAACATCCATATTTATACCTAATTTTAAGTGATGTGCGTGATCAACAATTTTCTTTAATCCATTAATTCGATCAAGTGGATCAGAAGGATCTTTAGAAAACCAACCTTCAACAGAAAAATATAGACTAGGATTATATCCCCAATTATATTTTAAATGTTTATTTTCATCATAAACATCATCAAAATCATAAACTGGAAGTAACTGTAAGTGCGTCATTCCAAGGTTTTTAATATATTTTAAGACATTAGAACCTAATATCTTACTATCTTCTAATAAGCCTTCAAATAAGCCTTTATGTTTAACATCAAGTGCAATAGACATATCTCTTACATGACCTTCATAGATGACTGCATCGACATAATTTTTTACCTTAATAGGTGTCTTATCAAGCTTGATACTTTGATTAAAATCAAAAACATGTGATCCTTTTGAGGATGCAGCTTTCGTATATGGATCTTTGACTTTCTTAAATTCATCCACTAGTTTAATGTCATAAATGTAGAGTTTGTTATGAAGATCACCTTCAACTTTTACATGCCAAATTGGCTCTTGATAAGTCATTTCATATCTTTTTTCTTCAATTTCTACAAAGACTTGTTTTGCTACTGGTGAAAAAAGATAAAAATCGGTGTGATCTTTATCATAGATTGCTCCTAATGGTCCATCATATCTAAATCGCTTTTCAAATTCTGGCGTTAAAGTCACAATGCCAATTTGAAGTGGGTATGATTTCCCGTTAATTTCAATTACATCATCTAGATGAAGTTTTATATCTTCCTTAGTCGTAAAAAACTGACTGTTTCCGTCATTTTTTTGCCATGAGATCTCATGATTATTCATTTTAATTTCATGGATATATTCATTTGATTCTATACGTATTAATTTAAAACCATCTATAAAAATATTCATCGTTTTTGTCCTTTATCAGTCATAATTATGATAGGCTTGTTCCCTAATTTTATTTTACCATGTTTAACTGTGATTTTTTCTAAAGAAAGGAAATCTTCATAATCACCATCTTTTAATGAAACATCAACGATATCTTTGTTTTCTAAGTTGAATATTCCTAACATATAACGATCTTTATCATCATATGAGAATACTGCAATATCATCTTTTGGTTCTAAATGGAAATTTCCATCAATAAATATAGAATCTTTTTTCATTAAAATGAGTTTCTTAACATAAGATTCTAATGATTTTTCTTTATTCCAATCAATGAGATCATTTTCAAATAAATCAGGTAGATGATCAGCTTCATATTCCATACCAGCAAAAACAAATGCAGTTCCTTTTAAGAAAAACATCATGGTAAGCATTTGGATGAAATGATTGTGATCTCTAACTTTACTTCTTAGACGTTGTTGATCATGATTTTCAAAATTTCTAAGTTTGATATAATTTTTAGGATAAATCATTTCTTGTCTATAAATTTCTTCTAACCATCTTGATAATTTTGATCCATCTTTTAAATATGCATCCATAAAATCAAAAATATCATAATCATAACAAATATCAAAAGCTTGATACATTTGTGAATCTGATGATGCATCATAGCCTAAATCTCTAATATATTTGATAAATTGTGGATGTACTGATTCTGTTAACCAAATATGCTTTGGATTTACTTTGTCAACTGCTTTTCTAGCTTCAATCCAAAAATCAATCGGTAATAATGGCGCAACATCACAACGATATCCATCAACATATTTTGCCCAATACGTTAAAACATCAATAAAATAGGTTCTAACATCTTCTAAATCATAATTTAGATCAGTGATATCACTCCAGTCACCAACTCTGTTTGCGAAACTTCCATCAGGCTTTTTATAAAACCACTCTGGGTGTTCTTTTGTAAGTACGGAATCTCTTGACGTATGATTAATCACGATATCCATCATAACTTTCATACCTCTTTGATGTGCTTCGTCAACTAAAAGTTTTAAATCTTCAAGTGTTCCTAAATCCTTATGAATTTGATAGAAGTCTACTATAGAATAAGGGCTCCCTTGAGCCCCTTTTCTATCTTTTTCTCCAATAGGATGAAAAGGAAGTAAATATATAATATCTACTCCCATATCTTTAATTCTATCTAAATCATCAATAACACCTAAAAAATTTTGTTTTTTAGAGTGTTGTCTAGGAAACACTTGATAAATGGTTTGTCCTCTTAAACTAAGGTCTGTTTGTTTAGCCATTTTTATCATTTCCTTTCAATATTATTGATTAAATTTAATTTTTTCTAAATGCCAAATATCTTTATTGTAATTTTCAATCGTACGATCAGATGTGAAGAATCCTGAATGTGCGATATTCATAATGGATTTATGCAACCAACCTTCACGATCTTTATAATATTCATTTGCGATTTCATGTGCTTTAACATATTGATCAAAATCTTTTAAGACTAGGAAGTAATCACTATTAAGTAAGTTACTTAAAATATAGTCAAAATGTGCAGGATTTTGATTTATAGTTCTAATAAATGAAAATACATCTTTTAATCTTTGATCTTTTTCATAAATTTCTCTTGGTTTATACCCATTATTTTCATAAATCTTAGTTACTTCTGCTGCAGTTAATCCAAAGATGATATTATTTTCTTTTCCAGCTTCTCTAACAATTTCAACATTAGCACCATCAAGCGTACCAATCGTTAATGCTCCATTCATCATGAACTTCATATTTCCTGTACCACTAGCTTCTTTAGTAGCTGTAGATATTTGTTCTGATAAGTCAGCTGCAGGCATAATATATTCTGCATAAGTGACGTTATAATTTCTAACAAAAACAACTTTTAATAAATGATTTGTATCTTGATCTTCATTAATCATATCTGCTACAATATCAATAAGTTCTATAACAGCCTTAGCCATTTGATAACTTGGTGCTGATTTAGCACCAAAGATAAATGAATGTGGGTAATAGTTTTGTTTGAATGTTGGATCATTTTTAAGTCTTTGATAAACATAGATGATATGTAGAATATTCATTAATTGACGTTTATATTCATGTAATCTTTTAACTTGAATATCGAAGATAGAATTAACATCTAGTTTAACACCTTGATCTTTAAAAATGCGATCAGCTAAAGCTTGTTTCTTAGCTTTTTTCATGTCATCAACACGTTTTTGTGTATCTTTATCATCTTTAAATGGATCTAGAAGTTCTAGTTTTGTTAAATCTTTTCTCCATGATGTACCAATTTTATCATCTAAAATCTCTACTAATTCTTTATTTGTATGGATTAACCATCTACGATGTGTAATCCCATTAGTCTTATTATTAAACTTATTTGGATATAGTGTATAAAAATCCTTCATTTCATTTTCTTTTAAGATATCTGTATGAAGTGCTGCTACACCATTAACACTAAATGAACCATAAATACAAATATGAGCCATTCTAACATGATTGTGTCCAATAAGTCCCATTAAATAAATTTGTTCTTTATTAAATCTTCCATCATCTTCTAAGACTTTTTTAAATCTGCGATTCATTTCTAAAACGATCTCATAGATTCTAGGTAACAAGTTTCTAAATATGTCTTTACCCCATTTTTCTAATGCTTCAGCTAAAATAGTATGGTTTGTAAATGCACAAGTGTTCGTTGTGATTTCCCATGCTTCATCATATCCAATACCTTCTTCATCCATAAGAATTCTCATCATTTCAGGAATGACAAGTGTTGGATGTGTATCATTAATTTGGAATGTATAGTATTTATGAAAATCGCGTGTATTTCTACCTAATGCTTTATGTTCTTTAATTGCGTGTTTAACACCTGCAGCACTAAAGATATAAGATTGAAGTAATCTGATCGTTTTTCCATCTTGAGTTGAATCATCTGGATATAATTGATCATCAACACCATCTACGATTTTTTTGTAATCTTCGCCTTGATGTTTTTGTAATTCTGATGGTTCAGTAGCCCATAATCTTAAAGATGTTACCACACCATTTTGATCACCAACGATTTTTACATCATAAGGCACCGCTTTAATCCAAACTGGATTAATTAATTTAGTATGTTCAACGTATCCAAATAATGGAATATTAATTGCATTTTCTTCATCTTTTGTTTCCCAAATAAATGGTTTTTCTAACCATGGATCTGGATGTTCTACTTGTTTATGATTCTTAATTTCTTGAACAAAAAATCCGTGTTTATAACGAATAGAATTACCATATAAAGGTAGTGAAATAGATGCTGCAGAATCCATAAAACATGCAGCAAGTCTACCAAGACCACCATTACCAAGGCCGGCGTCTTCTTCAGCGTGTTCAACTTCATTTAAATCAATTTTTAAATCATTAAAAGCATCTTTTACAACATCATAATAACCGCTATTTTGAAGGTTATTTGTTATTAAACGTCCCATCAAAAATTCCATTGAAAAATAAATGGTTTTCTTTAATTGATTTTCTTTGACATAGTTATTGGTATTTTCAAAATCTTTAGTTAAACTTTTGTCCAATAATTCTGCTAAAACAGTATATCTTTGATAGACTGTTGATGTGTTAACATCAGCATTAAAATGATCTTTTAAACCCTTTATAAAAGCTTCCTTAAAGCTATCTTTATTATTAAATACATTTTGCATATTGTGTATTCTCCTTACATAGTTTGTCTATTATATTTTACCATGAATTGATACAAATAAACCATTGGTACCGTTTACACAAAATACATTTTTTACAAAGAAAAAAGGGTGAAGAATTCACCCTTTGACTTAATTTTGAAATAAAATATAAATTAACCTTTTGTTGCACCTGCCATAATACCTTCGATAAGGTATTTTTGGAACGCCATATATAAAGCTGTAATAGGTACCCCAACAAAGATTGCACCTGCTGCAAACGCACTATAATGTTGATAATTTAGGTCATTAATAAATCTAAATAAACCAACCGCAAGTGTCCATTGCTGTGTAATATCATAATCAGGAAGTGCACCTTCTGGCTTAAATCTTAATAGGTATCCTGGAAGCATATAATCCATCCATGGTCCCATAAACATCGATACCGCAACAAACGTTAAAATAGGAATAGCAAGCGGTAAGATGATCTTAACAAATATTTGTAATTTATTAGCACCATCAATCATCGCAGATTCATCTAAATCCTTTGGAATTTGAGATAAGAACCCTTTGATAAGCCATAAGTTACCAGGTATCGAACCACCAATATAAAGGATGGATAACGCTGTTGGTTTTCCTAATAAACCAAACTTCCAAAATAAAACATACATCGCAATTAGTCCCATAAATGAAGGGAATGCTTGAAGTACTAAGATCGTTAATAATCCAGCTTTCTTACCTTTGAAACTAAATCTTGCAAATACATATGCAGCACCAGTAATTAAAATAGTACCGACAAACATATTAATTAACGCAATCTTTAATGTATTCCAATACCATCTTGTGAAGTTTGTTTCTTCAAATAAATAATTGAAAGCTCCAAATGATGGATTTTCTGGCCAAATTGCTTGTGGAATATCAGTTCTAAGATTTGCAAATGCCATACCAAAGATATAAATAACTGGAACAATAACAATGATCGCAACCAATGTAATTTCACCATAAATTAAAATTCTTTGGATAAAATTAGAAAGACTAAATACTTCTTTTAAACCTTGTTTAGAAACATTACGTTTCTTCTTTAAATTCCTGTAATGGATAAATCCATAAACAGGAATTAAACCAATAAGACCAACCATAGTGCCTTCATAACCTTTTTTACGTGCATAATCAACGACTGTACCTTGGTGAATGAAAAGCAATAAGATAACAATAAATACAATAAATAACGTTTGTAACAAGTTATTTTGAAGTGATAAGTAAATTAAGATTGCTACTGGTATAAACACAATAAACCCGAGTAAAACCAATAACATATAAAGCATAATTCTCTTAAATAAGACTTCAAAACTCCATAAATGGTTAAGTTCTACATCAGAAACATGAACTCTAGATTTAAGTTTCTTTGCATACATGTATCCATAAATAGGAACCAAGCATCTTAGAAGATGTTTTCTACCTTCATAACCTTTTTTAACTGCATGATCGTATGCTGTTCCCCATAATACGGCTATGATAACGATTGCTATATAAGCAATTAATAAGTATATTAATAACATATCTTAATCCTCCTGGAATGCTCTTGTTCTTGATAGGTTCCATGCAGTTAAAGTCCCTACAAACAAGAATATTAATACAGAGAACACCGATGCCATGTTGAAGATTGAATAATCAACAGTTAATGTATACATCCATGATATCAAGATATCTGTATCTCCAGCAAACCCCCGACTGGCAACCCCAGAGTTTGGTCCACCACCAGTAATGAAGTAGATCACCCCAAAGTTATTAAAATTACCAGAGAAAGTCATAATTAAAATTGGAGCAGTTGAATATAGAACAAGTGGCATCGTAATCTTACCAATCTTTTGCATATTAGATGCGCCATCGATATCTGCTGCTTCATATAAAGTTTTATCAATTGCAGTCATAACACCAGTCATTAATGCCATAAAATATGGGAATCCTAACCAAATATTAACTACGATTAATGTTGTTTTAACAAAAGTTGGATTAAATGGATTACTAAACCATTGAATGTTTGATTCACCTAAATATAATAATTTAGAAAAACCAGTAAGGCTTTCATAACTTACACCTAACATATTAAGGTTTCTTAAAATTTCATAAATTCCAATATCTTGTAAGAAATTATTGATAAAGCCTATTTCATTAAACATAACTGAAAATACCATTTGTGAAAGTAGAGCAGGAATCGCCCATGGAAGAATTAAAATCGTTCTCCATAGTTTTCTAAATACAACTTTTTCACTATTTAAAATAAGTGCTTGTAAGAATCCACCAAAGAACACGGTTCCTGTAGATAATACAGCCCAAATAACAGTCCATCCTAAAACTCTCCAGAATGCTAGACCAAATGAAGCACCAAGACCAGATGTAAAGTTAAATAGTGCTAAAAAGTTTGTGAGTCCTACCCAATCAAAGGTATTCATCATAGATTCATTTCCTGAAATACTTGTAAATGCAATAACAAATCCAAATGCGATTGGCATAATAGAAATAAATGCTAATACAAAAATCGCAGGAGATAAGACGATATATTCAAAACTTTCTTCATATACGTTTTTGAAATATGCGCCATCTTTTAATACTTTTTGTTTCATACGTTTCTTTTCACTTGTAATATAAGCATCTCTTATGCCCCAAGCCATAATAATGAAGAAAAAGAATGATAGAATAACGCCAATTAAACCTTCTAAGAGTAGCATGGTTGAAACATGTCCTTGGATAGGAACCGTCTCAGAAATGGTAAGTGTCGAATAGAGAGAAAAATCACTATCTAGCGTACCAACCATCGCATCCATTAGACCCATATGTCCACTGATGTTTAATTTTTGTGCTGTTCCTAATGTTAAAACAGCCCAATAACCCCTTACAAATAGACCACCTTGATCATAGAAGAAATTATTGTATGATTCTTCAAAACTTAATTTAATATCAGGGTTTAATTCATGATAAACCTTGATCATTAATTTTGTATAATCTACTGCGTTATATTCGTTCCAAGCATATGAGAATGTATAGCTCATTGCTTGTCTAAATGTAACTAAAAATTCTGTTTCTTTATATTGAATACGTTTTGAATTATAAATTAGACTTGGTTCATAATATTCATAAACTTGACCATCTAAACGATATAGTGGCCCTTCAATAGGTACTTTTGTTGGAGATTCTACACTTATAATCTCTTCAGTGTGAAGATCAACATATTTAGGTGTTACACCATCTGTAACTTTTAGATAGTATTTATCATCTGCGGTATAGATTTCACCTGATTTAACAAACATGGTTAAATCATCAACGTTTGTTAATATATTATCTTCATTAAATTGATCCGTTAATACTGTAGTTTCTACAAATTCTTTTTTGTTGCTTCCGTCTTCTTGAGTTACATTTCTTTCTCTGTAGAATCGACCTGCTTCATCTTTATACAATGTTTGTTTTCTCACCAAATGAATAAGATCCTCTTCATTATAATCATTGTTAAAGTCTTCTACTAAAATATCTTCACTTGTAACTAGATTTGTGTATCTGATAGGATTATTTTTACTTAAATCTTGAGCTAAAAATTTAATGAAAAGTTCTTCGGTTAAGTTTTCTGCTCCACCAATTTCATCGATATATAGGTCAAAATCTTCGTAGGTTACGCCATCCACGAGTTTGTTATAATTATATTCTGCCATAAAGCCGTTGACATACCAATCATCCCCGATATCTTTACCAGGTATCTTATCATAAGCATTGATTTCATCTTGATAATGACTTGTGCCAAACTCAATACCTATAAATAAGGCAAAAACGACAAAAAAGAATAGAAACTTAAAAAATTGTCCGTTTAATAATTGTCCTAGGCCCCATATTATCCCAGAAGCAATCGCCTTTATAATGCTAAAAAATTTCATTGAGCCCTCCATATATATATAAACTAAATGAGGACGGCATAAATATTATGCCGCCTCACATCAGTTTAAAGTTTATTTCACAATTTAAATATTAACCAGCTAACCCTACACGAGTTCTATATGATTCTTCAGCTGTTGCAGCTGCAGTTGTTGGAGTAACATTGTTATTCCATACATCAATAATCATAACTTCACCTGGTCCCCAGTAATAAGTTACTTGAGGAATTGTAGGCATTGGAACTGATGTTTCTAATTGATCAGCCATAGCTAATAATAATGTATCAGTACTTACACCTTCAATGTCACTTAAAAATTCAGTCTTGAGTGCAGGTAATTTACCTTTGTATTCATACATTAATTCCATTGCGATATCTGAAGCTAAGAATTCAACAAATTTAATTGCATCTTCTCTATTTTCAGAATATTTGTATACTGCTGCCATTTGAGCACCAGCAAATGTTTGAGTTTCTTTAGCAACACCATTAACTTCAATTGTTGGCATTGGAGCAATTGCAAAGTTTAATTCAGCATCTTTATATGCTTCAATATTCCATGGTCCAGCAATGATATAAGGAATGTCTCCTAACTCAAAGTTAGCGCCAGCACCAATTGAATTGTGAGAACCTGTACCAGTTGTACGAGGTTTAAGTTCGTCTTTCATCCATTCTAAAGCAGGAACTGCATTTTCAAATCCTACTGCTGATGGATCATCTAAATTAACACCAAATGGATAGAATCCAAATGCTGAATAGATTGCTTGAACAAAGTAGCTATCTGCCCAGTGACTAGATGTACCTAAGTAATATAGACCAGCTTCTGCATTAGTTCTACCTGAATCGTCATCAGCAAGTGTAGCATTCCAAACGTCTGCAGCAGCAAACAATTCTTCAAAAGTTGCAGCTGGAGTTTCTACTAAATCAGTATTATAGTATAAACCAACTGATTCTAATGACATTGGAACTGCATATAATCTTTCAACTGCATTTTCACTTTCAGGATCAAATGAGTTATTTGTTTCATCATAAGTTAATGTAGCAATTTGTAACCCTAGTTCAGCTGAACGTTCAGATAATGCTGTACGTGTAGCTTCTGGAAGTGGATATACTAAATCTTCTAATACTGCTTGTGCTAAATGGTCATGTGGGAATTGGAATACGTCAGCACCATTTCCTGATGGACCAAAAGTTTTAAGAAGTTCACGAGCATCAACGCTACCCATGTGTTCATGTTCAACAACGATATCTGGATAAACTTTATTGAATTCTGCAATAACAGCTTGCATATATTCACCGTTTTCATCATCAATCCAAACACGGATTTTTGATTTTTGAGTAAATCTATCAGCAAAGTCAATAAGTTCACCATTATTGTTTGGATCAGTTGGATCTGTTGGATCTGTTGGATCTGTTGGATCTTCTGTATCTTTACATGCAGCAAGAGATAAGCCACCAAGAATTACGAATAATATTAATAGAAATTTTTTCATCGTTGGCCTCCTTAACCTTTCACTACTCTGAATGTGAATGTTTCTTCTGTAACATTACCCCATTCATCAACAACACGCAATACGATTACATAATCGCCTTCAGTTCTTGTATCAAGTACTGAATTTTCACCTTTAGGTACGAATACGAATGATGTTAAGTCACCATCACGGTTATCTGTAGCTCTAAATCTTGGGAATAAGTTTTGATTAAATGGAGCTCCCCAAGGCACTTCAATAATTCTATCTTCAGCATCTTTACCAACGATTGCTGTTGGTGAGATAAATGTTAATACTGGAGCTTCAGTATCCATTGCTAATTCGATATCAGCTTGAACAGTTTCGTTATCGAAGAATAATGTATATTCTGCTTCGTTAACTAATGGTTGTTTTAAGATAATAACAAATGAATTTAATGTTTCGTTTGTAGTCGCAAAGTCAACACGTTCAATAGTAACTGCTGAACCGTATTCACCATCACCTAAGTTAGCTCTAACTTCAAACCAACCTTCGATTTCTTTTTGTGCTAAGTATTTTTGATCAGCATCTGGATATGGAGATTCAACTAAAGCACTTGTCTTAACAATGATTGTTGTTGGATCAACTGCATAAGTACCATCTTTTTCTTCCGCATTATATTCTTTTAACTTAAATGTAAATGCTTCTTCTGAAAATGCTGAAGGATCGTTATAATATACATTATCTCCAGCTGTATAAGCATTTCCTTTACTTACTACATAAGATACACCTGTATCTCCTACTACTGGAGTTTCAGGTAGTGCGTCCGCTAAATTAACATCACCAGTTTTTTTAGTAGCGTCATCACCAGCATAAATTAATAAACCGTCATCAGCTGTTGTAGACTGAATCATCGCTGCTTTAACAACCATACCATCAGTTGTTTTACCAGCTGTACTAAATATTTGTGCAGGAGTTCCCCATACACCATAGTTAGTTCCATAAGCTTCTGCATCATTAACCCATTCGCCCCAAGCATGAACGCCTAAAGTTTCTTCATATGCGCCAGATGGATCAAAATAAACTAATAATAAATTATAGTGATCATTTGAAGCTATAAATACTTTCGAAGCTAAATCAGCATCTTTAGAGTCTGCACCTTGGAAAATGTAAACATGAACTGTTTCACCTTCGATAATTGTATCATTAGGAATTAAAACATCACCTGTTAATTTTCTATCCCAATTTTGTGCGCCATCTTTCCAATAGACAGCAATAAACCCTACTTCTGTACCAACAGCAACATCATCATAATTCCAGTACGCACCAAATGCATCTGTGCCATCTGCTATTTTAGGTGTTGCAGTACTACCCCAAGCATGTGAACCTAAATCTGTATAGTCGCCATCCCAAGCTTGGAAATGGATAACTAAATCACCTGTACCAGCAGCTGATGCTTTGACTCCGAAAATAGCAGCAACTGATAATACTAAGAAAAAGGCTAATAAAACTTTTTTCATTTTCTTCCTCCTATATTTTTAAGAATTTCAATATAATTCTTGACACTTAAATTCTATCACATAAGTGAAAATAATGTAAACGCTTTTAACCGTATGCAATTGTGCAACCGTTTTCTTTTTGTAATCGCTAACACGTTATTAACATTTTAACAAAAATACGTGTTATATTTGTATTATGAGGAGGAATTTGAAATGAAAAAAATATTAACATTATTATTGTTTATAATTACATCAATAGCATTTGGACTTTCAGCGATTGCTGCTGATTTACCAACAACACTTGTTATTCATTATTATAGATACGACGAAACATATACTGGATTTAATTTCCATATGTGGGAAAAAGAACCTGGTGATTTACCAGGAACGGATCATGCATTTGATGTCAATCAAACGGATGAACACGGGGTATACTTTGAAATGGATTTAACCACTGAATATCCAACAGCAACCCTTTTAGGTATTATTATCAAACAAGGCGGTTGGGATGGTTACCGCGAACCAGGTGGAGATCGTTTCATTAATTTAGAAACTATTGAAGTTATTGGCGGTGTTGCTCACGCTTATTTTGTTGAAGGTGATGTTAGAATCGGCATGTCAAATAGCGATCTAGAAAATAACATTCCAGATTATCGAGCTAAAATATTATCAGCTGCGTTTAATCAAACACAACAAATCGTTTTAAAAACAACGCATATCCCAACTGAAGGATATGAAGTTTATGAAAATGATGTCTTAGTATTATCAGGGACAACAACATCAAAAACTACAACAATTACAGTACCTAACATTGATATCTCAAAAACGTATAAAGTAAAAGCGCTTTTTGATACTGAATTATCAAGTGAATCTGTTGTGTCTTTACAAAACATTTATGACACACAAGCATTTGAAGATTTATATACATATGATGGCACTCTTGGTGTTAGTTTTGAAGATGAGTTTACAGTCTTTAGATTATGGGCTCCACTTAGTGAATCAGTTACACTAAACTTATATAATCAAGGTCATCCAAATTATGATAACGAAGGCAATTCAAGTAATGAGTTAACACCTTATCAATCTGAACCAATGTATAAGATTGAAAGTGGTGCATGGGAAATCAAACTTACAGGAGATTATGCTTTTAAATACTACACATTTTCTGTCGTAAACAATAGTCAAACCTTTGAAGTTACAGATCCATATGCTTATTCTACTGGTGCTAATGGTCAAAGAGGTATGATCGTTGATTTTGATGAAACAAATCCAAACGGATGGACTTATGATGATAGACCAGATACAATCACAAATTTAACTGACTATATCGTCTATGAATTACATGTTAGAGATTTAACGACACATAACACGTGGAACGGAACTGAAACATATCGCGGCAAGTTCTTAGGTTTAACTGAAACTGATACAACATATACTGATGGTATCAACACAGTTACAACCGGTCTTGACCATATTGAAGAATTAGGGGTTAACGCTGTTCA
>Ga0265293_10008073_pt1 | contig 15812 bp, 14 predicted proteins | sample Munlanlewell138R_FD_192505 | JGI IMG/M metagenome (GOLD analysis project Ga0265293, IMG submission 192505) | Leachate microbial communities from a municipal landfill in Southern Ontario, Canada - Leachate well 138R | ecosystem: Engineered > Solid waste > Landfill > Unclassified | place: Canada...
TCTCTTGCAGGTTTAGCCATCATTAATACCTCATCTTAGTTATTATATCATTATATGATATTTTCTGTTTATTTTAATATTTCATTAAATTCTTTAGGCATGTTTGCTTTAAAGTTCAGCATTTTACCACTTATTGGATGTTTGACCTTTAATTCATAAGCGTGTAGGCAAAGTCTTTTAATTGGTGATCTTTCGCCATCATACTTTTTGTCACCGACAATTGGGAAGCCTAAGTCTTTTAAGTGCACTCTAATTTGATTTTTACGTCCTGTTAGAATATTAACATCCACAAGTGAATAAACCTCACCTTTTTTAATGATTTTATAATGGGTCTCGGCAAACTTTCCCGTTTTAGTGCGATGTCCGCTGTACATTTCGTTCGTTTTTGATTTATGTAAATAAGACTTAATGATGCCTTTTTCTTCTAATGGACTTCCTTTGATAATGGCGTAATATCCTCTTTTAGAAACAATGTCGTTCCATACCTTTTGAAACGCATTTTGGATTTCGACGCTTTTCGCAAACATTAAAACTCCGCTTGTGTCTTGGTCAAGGCGGTGGACAATAAATATTCTGGCATTTTTATCAGTGGCCTGTACGTGTTCATTAACAAGCCGATACGCTGTGTTTACTTTTTCTTTATCAGTGGCAATGGTTAAAAGACCACTTGGTTTATTAATAACAATCATTTCATCGTTTTCAAAGATTACTTTTAGTTTATTACCACGGGTTGCGGTTACTTTCTTATTCATAAAGGGGGTAATCTTGATTTCATCACCTTTATAAAGGGCAAAATCAAATTGGCTCACTGGAACATCATTTACTAAAACTTGCTTCCTTGTTAATAAACTTTTAATGTTATTACGCGAATAACCAGGAATTGTAAGCAAGAAGGCTAAAAGTTCCCCTTTTTCCTTGACACTAAAAGCTCGTGTTTTACTACTTTGTTTCCGACTATTTTTATACATACTCTTTTTTCCTTCCAAATCCTAGAATGAATAAGAAGAAACCACCAAATAAAGTAGGGGTCGCTAAAAGTGGCCATAATAAATTCATTGTCTTTGTAGGTTCATGCGGTAATTTTTCCGCATTATAATTAGCGACATTAATAAAATCAATGAGCCCAATAGTTAAAAAGGTAAGACCTACAACAAGTAATACTATTCCTAAAATCTTGTATAAAAGTTTATTCTTTTCCATCTTTTTCCTTGAGCTCAGTATATTTATCTTTTCGCCCTTTAGCAGCGCTTAAAGGGTATTTTTGAGCGTTCTTTTCGATTTTATTTAGTAAGATTTCATTAACATCAAGTTTATATTTATCAGCGAACAAAATTGCGTACATTATAATATCAGCGAGTTCTTCCTTCATTGCCTCAATTTTTTCAGGGACATTTAAGTCATCCGCGGACCATTGAAATATTTCTAATAGTTCACTTGCTTCTAAGTTTAAAGAAATCGCTAAGTCTTTACCATTATGAAATTGGCGCCAGTCACGTTCATCACGAAACGCTAATATTTTTGCAATGACTTTGTCACTAATCATCTTAGAAAAGTCTTTTCTTTAGTTCATAACGATGGGAGACAACAAAGCTTTGCCCATCATATTCACTAAGTTCAACGGCAACAACTCGGCCCTTGAAAGGTTTAAAGACACTTAAATAATGATCATGCATTTCTCTAACGTCTTCACCCGGGTTATAGTAAATCGAAATATGCGGTACATATTTTCCGGAATCAGGATCCGTCCATTCATCAGATTTATAAGGTACTAATTCGTGTAGTTTACGATGTACTTTATTTAGTTTTTCGCTTTCAGCAAAGGTTAAAACCATTAAGTATTCTGTAAACATTTCAACATTATTAATGTCAATTTCAAAACTATTCGTCATCCGTGACATTTTCTTCATCGCTTTAATAATTTCATGTTTATCCGCTTGTAAGAAGCGTCCAATATTAATATGGGGATAGAAATTACGGTATGGAACCTTAAAATCTTTATCAGTTAGTTTTAGGGTTCTTACTCTTAATGATGTTTCATCATCAAGCACTAAGATAACGAAGTAATCTTTTAAGTTTTGTGGCATATAAGAAATCCTCCTAATTTTTGGATTCACTGATATTATACTATAAAGTATAAATATTAAAAAATTATTCTAAATATATTGATATTAATGATTGTTCGATGGAGTGTATGATTTAACAACAGTGGCAATAAACTCTTTTGTCTCCTCGGGTGAAAAGAATTCAAATACTTCATTAATTTTATCCATTTCAAGATTTTCCATTTTGACATCTGGTTGAACTTCAACAAAAATTAGATCATTGCTTGTTTTAATATGGTTTTCACTATTTAAATCAACAAGTAATTCTTCATATAATTTTTCACCAGGTCTTAATCCAGTAAAAACAATGTTTATATCGTCGTATGGTTTAAATCCACTTAAGGAAATCATCTTTTCGGCAAGATCAAGAATTTTAACAGGTTCACCCATATCTAAAACAAATATTTCGCCCCCATCAGCGTATACAGCTGCTTGAAGAATTAAACTAACCGCCTCGGGTATAGTCATAAAAAACCTTGTTATTTCTGGGTCTGTTACTGTTACGGGACCACCATCCGCAATTTGCTTACTGAATAAGGGAATAACGCTCCCGTTACTTCCTAAAACGTTGCCAAAACGAACAGCGCTAAATTTAGTTACTTCACTATGTCCTTGTTGTTCTTGAATAACCATCTCAGCAAAACGTTTAGTTGCTCCCATTACGTTGGTGCTTCTAACTGCTTTATCGCTACTAACTAAAATAAATTTTTTCACTTTGTATTCATTTGCTAGTTTTGCAGTGTTATATGTTCCTATTACATTCGTTCTAATTGCTTCTTTAGGGCTGTCTTCCATAAGCGGAACATGTTTATATGCTGCTGCATGGAACACAAGGGTGGGTTTATAATCAATAAACACCTCTTCTAAACGCTTATAGTTATATACACTGCCAATTAACACAACGAGATTTAAGTCTCTTCCCTCTTTTTTAAATTTTCTTATTAATTCTTGTTGAATTTCATAGGCATTGTTTTCGTAAATATCAAAAATGATTAAACATTTTGGATTTAACTCTGCAATTTGCCGGCAAAGTTCACTTCCAATTGAACCTCCGCCACCCGTAACTAGCACAACTTCATCACTTATAAAATCACGGATTCGTTCATTTTCTAATCCGATTGGGTCTCTATTTAATAAATCTTCAATATTAAAACCAGTTGTATATAGGTGTTCTCCATCCACCTCTTCAATTCCAGAAAACTTTTTAACTTTAATATTATATTTTGCAGAAACACCATATATTTCTCTAACTTTTTTTATTGGAAAATTACTAATAGCTATTACAACTTCAGTAATTTTATGTTCTTTTATAACTTCTTCAAGCAATGAAATTGGTCCAAGAATTTTTGCTCCCATCAGTCTTTGTTTTGTTTTTTCAACATCATCATCAAGAAAACCGACAATACTTTTTGTGTTTTGGGGATTTTTAAACATGTCTTTTATTACTTTTTCGCCAACGTAACCCGCACCTAGAATTAATACTCGCTCATTGAGTTTCTTTTCACCTTTAATCATTCTTTTGATATTTCTATATAATCTTTTACGTACTCTAGGTAGTAAAAATAGAACAATTTGATAGAAAACAAGTGCTGTATAGAGTGAAGGGGCCATAAATTTAAAGCCAAGACTAGCACTAATAAATGAAGAAATAATTAGAATTACATTAATTCCTACTATAAGTAAAATCATCTTTAGAGAATCTTCAAAACCAAAGTATTCAATAAGAATTCGATATATTCCAAAAACGATGAATACGATTAAGTGAATCGCAACAATAAAAGGGAATGCAATCAACAGATTGTAAATGTTGAATGGTAACTCATTAAAAGGAGTAAGATTAAACGTGGTGATTATAGATAAAAAATATGATAAAAATATAATTAATATGTCATAGGCCATGTATGTTAAATATGTACGAAGTCTTTGCTTTCTCTTCAAAATTAGATCCCCCTATGCTTTAATAGTCCATTTCATAGATTACTGTGTTTATTATATCAAATTCCAATGAACAATTGATTTTTACCACCATCTTACTGGTTGTCTAATAAAACCACGAAAGAGTATGTAGTCGCACTAATAATTTATGATACTTTTTTTATAATCTCAATGCCTTAATATAGATTTTTCGAATTGCTTCCTTATCAAGCCGCATTGGGTTATTACTTAATCTTTCAACGTTTACTGATTCTACTAGTTCATCAAGTTCTTCTTCACTTACTTTTGGAATTTCTAATTCAAAATAATTTAGTATATATTTAAACTTTTCCACTAAGTCTTCTAGTTCAACTCTAAATATTTTAGCGAGGTTTTCTAATCTTTCACGAAGTTCTTTATTATCTCCAAGGTTTTCAATCATATACTCTAAAACATACGGTAATGTTAAGCTTACCGCGTGACCATGAGCGATACCTTTAAGTGAAGTTAACTTATAACTCATCGCATGCGGAGCAGTCGTAGTTGCAATATTAATTGATTGTCCCGCAAGATAGGCAGATCTCATTACTCTATTATAAATATAAGGATGCTCCATCATATATGGGCGGTATGAGACTAAGAATAAAATTATTGCTTTTCGACTATATTCTCTTGATGCTTCAGTTGATCTTTTCGCCCAATATCCTTCCACTGCTTGACAAAAAGCATCTAAAATAGTGGCTTTTCGATGGTATTCGGGAAGATTATCTAAAAACGATGGGTCAACGATAACAAGGTTAGGGAAGATTGAATCATGCACTAGTGATTGCTTTTCACCTTTATAATAAATTACAGAATATCTTGTTGCTTCGCTACCCGTTCCCGCTGTAGTTGGCACTGCAATTAGGGGAATCGTAGCAAATCTTGGCTTCTGTTCTAAATAATTTGTATTTGGATCAAGGACGGAAAAGAGTTTAATGGCTTTTGCAACATCCATACAAGAACCGCCACCAATTGCAATAATAGCGTCACAATTATTTTCTTTAAATAGCTTTAATCCTTCTAATACTTCTTCATATTTTGGATTAGATGAATAGCCGTTAAATCCTACAAATTCATGTTTATCTTTATATTTAATATATTCAGGATTCTTCTTTGCGGCTCGACTAAAGACAACAAAAGGTTTTTTATATTTATATTGATTAATCACCTTATCAATCATTACAACATAATCACCTTCAAGCATTATTTGCTTATCAAAGTCGTAATTTCTTATTTCTTCACTTACCCGATGGTAATCTTCTAAATTATCGATTTCTTCTAAATAATTATTTTTATATTCTATAAACTTTACATTTTCATAAGGTAAATATTTATTTAAGGCAGCTTCAGCGTATACATTAACATTATCTTCTTTAATAAACGGCTTCATTTCGTCAAACCAATGATAAATTGTTTCCCATCTTAGTTTGTATAGAGGTTGTAAGGCAAAATCGCTTTCACCCGAAAGATTAACTGAAATATGTTTTAAATGCCCATCTTTATCGATTCTTCCTTTGAAATCTTTCTCGGGTTTAGGAATTGATTTATTAATACATGCGAGGTCCCAATATTTATGTTCGACTAATTTTCTTAATATACCTTCATCAAACACTAGGTCACCATGCATAATGACGCAGGCACTGTTATACATTTCCTTTTGGGCTAGCCACATTGAATAAATGCTATTTGTTTCCGCATAACGTGGGTTAAACACAAAAGAAAAGTTTAGTTCGGGGAATTCACTTAGGCAAAACTCTTCAATTTTTTCGGCTTGATAACCAGTAGAAATAATAACATCTTTAATTCCTACTGTTTTAAGAAGTCTTAATTGCCGCCCTAAAATTGTCTCCCCACTTTTTAGTTTAACTAGGGCTTTAGGAAGGTCTTTTGTTAAATCACCTAACCGTGATCCAACACCGCTATTAAAGATAAATGCTTTCATTACTTCCGTGTTCTCCTTAAGAATTTCATTAAGTCTTCTTTATTTTCAATTGGGGTTCTTGTTGGTCTTCCTAAATCTTCACGACTTCCTTGATTAACATATAAGACTAACGCGGCCTTATGTTTGCGGTTGAATTTAGGAAACTCTTTTTCTATTTCTTCTAAAGTGCGGGCTTCGTAAATTTTGCTATAGCCTAAACCCTCTAATATTTTCTTAATGTTTAAGTCTAACGCAATCGTTGGTTGACCTCCTACTGATTCATGCGCACCATTATTAATAACTATATATTTAAAGTTTTTGGGAGCGTTACTTGCCGCTACACCTAGACCCCCTAAGTGCATAAGCATGGCGCCATCACCATCAATACAATATACTTTTTTCTTATTGCCAAGGGCAATACCAAGGGCTATGGAACTTGCGTGCCCCATAGAACCTACAGTTAAAAAGTCACGTTCATGCGTGTCACCGTTTCGTTCGCGGACTTCAAAAACTTCGCGACTCGTTTTCCCAGTAGTGCTTACAATAACACTCTTTTTATCAATTTGCTCCATAATAGCACTTAACGCTTCTTCACGGGATAAAGTAAATAAATCAGGCGGTAATTGCAACTTAACCTTGCTAAAAGCACCTTTTTTTACAACAATTGCTACTGATTTTTTTGTCTTTTTCATATAATCAAGCGCTTCATTAATAGCTTTTTCGTAATCATCTTCTAATACAATTACTTTTACATCTAATGTCTCTAATGTGCTAATTGTAATCTTGCCTTGTTTTACATGTTGCGGTTCATCTTTAACACCGGGTTGTCCGCGCCATCCAACCATGAATAAAATAGGAATATTATAAACATCTTCATCTGCTAATGAAATAAGCGGATTAACAATGTTACCTAAGCCACTATTTTGTAGATAAACCATTGCTGGTTTACCAGTTGCTAAATAATGACCAGCGGCTAACGCTACAGCGTTACCTTCGTTCGCGGTAATAATATGTTTTTCTGGGGTTGTATTTTGGGTAATATAAGCACAAATATCTTTTAATAATGAATCAGGAACGCCAAAGAAAGTGTCAATCCCTTTTTCAATTAAATAATCATAAAAACTTTTGGTGTCAATCATCTTTATTCACCTCCTGGAATTAAGCGCAATACTTTTTTAATTGGTAGACAGAATTCATCAGCTTCTTTGCTGCGACCATTTTCTAAAATAGTTTCCGCTGCTTTAACCATCGCAGGATAGGCTGCTCTTAATAAATGGTTCGCATGAATTATAATATTTGCGCCTTTTTCCGCTAATTCTTTTTCCGTAAATTGGTTATAAGAAGTTGGAACAAGGACAATGGGAATATCTTTACTATATTCTCTAAATCTACGAATGAATTCAAAAATATCTTCACCGGTTTTATTTTTAGAGTGAATCATAACGCCATCCGCCCCTGCTTCAACGTAAAGCTTCGCCCGCATCATTGCGTCATCAACATCTTTACCGGCGATTAAACTTTCAAGCCGGGCAAAAATAAGGAAGTCACGTGTTGTTAAAGCTTGTTTCCCAGATCTTATTTTATGGGCGAAAGTTTCCGGATCTTCTAATTTTTGTTCAACATCAGTACCAAAAAGTGAATTTTTCTTTAAGCCCGTTTTATCTTCAACAATAATTGCGGAAACACCTATTCTTTCTAATGTTTTAACATTAAAGACAAAGTGTTCAACTTTACCACCAGTGTCGCCATCTAAAATAATAGGCTTAGTGGTTACTTCCATTATTTCATTAATAGTGTTTAATCTACTTGTTAAGTCTACAAGTTCAATATCAGGTTTACCTTTAAAGGTTGAGTCACAGAGCGAAGAAATCCACATCGCATCAAATGATTTTGGTAATCCGGTTTCTTTATCAATAACGCTTGTGTTTTCAACAATTAATCCCGAAAGTCCGTTTGATGCTTCCATAACCGTCACAAAAGGTTTTAAATGGAGCATTTTCTTTAATAATCCACGGCGATAATCAGGTGCTTTTAAGTCTTTTGTAACTTCAGCGTGGGCTTCACTAGCACTTAAACCGTGCGTGTACGGGACTTCAATTAATTCACCACCCCATTCTTTTAAAACATCAATTACTTTTTGGCGAACGAGTTGTTGAACACCTTCTCGCCAATCATCACCATGAACAACATAATCAGGTCTGATCTTTCTCAAATTATCAGTGTAATCAAGTGTTTCCTGTTTTACTACTTCACTTACATTTTTTAAATTGCTAAAAATACCTTTTCTTACTTCAAAAGGATAAATTGGGATTCTTTTATAGGAGGCAATTGCTTCATCAGAAAGTAATCCTACAATTACCTTTCCGTACTCTGCTCCTTTATTAATGACATTAATGTGTCCAGGATGGAGAATGTCTGCTCCAATTGCAATATATACTTTTTTCATGGTTTTACCTCTCAATTCATAATTGAAAATATTTCTATTTTCCATATACCTTTCTTTTAATATAATCTGTATAACTAATGATGATTTTCACAACCTTATCGGATACATTGGGAACCTTATAATCTTTTACATCAAGAACATTAGAGAATTCTTTTTCTTCGAGTATGGTTAGGGCCTGTAAAATACGTTCTTTATTCATCCCAACCATCATTACTGCGCCTTCTTCCATTGCTTCTGGTCTTTCGTGGGCTTCACGAATGTTGAGGGCCTTGAATTTTAATATTGATGATTCTTCGCTTATTGTGCCAGAGTCACTCAATACACATTTTGCATCTATTTGTAAATTGTTATAATCAATAAACCCAAGTGGCTTTAATAATTGAATTAGTGGATGGAATTTTACACCTTTAGAATCGATCATTTTTTGAGTACGTGGATGTGTGGAAACAATTATTGGATATTTATATTTTTCGGCAATAGTATTCAATGTATCAACTAGCGCAAAGAAATTTTCTGAATTTATATTTTCTTCACGATGAGCGGAAACAAGAAAATACTGTCCGGTAGTTAGGCCCAGATGTTTTTTAATCTCTGAACTTTCAATTGCCGCTTTTTTATCCATTAATACTTCATACATTGGACTTCCAGTTTTAATGACTCGGTCAGGACTTATTCCTTCACGTAACAAATAATCTCGTGCAATAGTGCTATATGGCAGATTTATATCTGCTATATGATCAACAATTTTTCTATTGGTCTCTTCTGGTACACGTTGATCAAAACAACGATTACCAGCCTCCATATGAAAAATGGGAATATGCCGTCTTTTTGCTGCTATTGCTGATAAACAACTATTAGTATCCCCCAACACTAGAAATGCATCGGGCTGAATTTTTTCAAGTATCGGATCAATTTTGATTAATAAATTACCGATTGTTTCAATCGCATTGCCTGTAGCTGAATCAAGAAAATAATCGGGTTTTCTCAGATTTAAATCCTTGAAGAAAACTTCGTTTAATTCGTAGTCATAATTTTGTCCAGTATGGATTAAAACATGCTCAATCGCCTTTGTTTCATTTAATTTTTTTATAACTGCTGACAATCTAATTATTTCCGGTCTAGTACCGACAACAGTAACAACCTTGAATTTTTTCATAAGACTATACCTCCTCAAAAATGGTGTCAGGATTATTCGGGTCGTAAACTTCATTTGCCCACATTATTGTGACCATATCAGTACTCCCAATATTTTCAATATTATGGGTATAACCTGGCGGAATATCAATAACAACTAGTTTATGACCACTTACATTATACTCAATCACTTCTTTTTCACCTGGTTTGCGGAATCGAATGATACCTTCCCCACTTACTACCAAAAATTTTTCGTTTTTTGTGTTATGCCAATGATTGCCTTTAATAATACCTGGTCTAGAAATATTAACTGATACTTGTCCGCGTTCTTTGGTTTTAAAAAACTCGGTAAAAGAACCGCGACTATCAATATTCATTTTTAAATCATATGCGAACTCATTACTAGGTAAATAACTTAGGTATGTTGCGTATAGTTTTTTTGAAAATTCGTTTTCCATATTTGGTATTTGTAAAGATTGACGTGACAATTTAAAAGATTCAAGTAAGTCGGCAACTTTTCCAACCGTCGTTTCATATATTGGCAAAACATAACATAATCCATCTTTTCTATTTTCTTTGCCAACAAGTGCGTTTGCTAATTCTTTCACTAAATCATCTATGTAAATTAATCTTAGCAGTGCATTATAATCATTTACTACTATGGGTATTCCATTTGCAATATTGTGAGAAAATGTTGCCACAACACTATTATAATTTGGTCTTGACCACTTACCGAAAACATTTGGAAATCTATAAATAAGTACTTTAGCTCCTGTCCGCTTTCCATACTCAATTATTATTTCCTCGCCTGCTTTTTTACTTTCTCCATATGGATTAGATAACTCCGCTTGGATTGAAGAAGAAATCATTATTGGGCACTTATTGTTCGCTCTTTCTAATTTATCAAGTAAGACAGATGTAAAACCAAAATTACCTTCCATAAACTCTTTGGTGTCTTTTGGTCTGTTAACTCCCGCTAAGTGAAAGACAAAATCACATTTTCTCGTGTATTGATCCAATTCTTCAATCGTCGACTTTAGATCATATTCAAGAATTTCATAACCACCTAAATATTTTAAATATGCGATTAAGTTTTTTCCTATAAACCCGTTGGCCCCAGTTATTAATATTTTCATTTTTTTCTCCAAGTAAGTAACTCATTCTTAACATAATCTAGTTCCAGCAATTTTTCTTTAATTTGCGGAATTGTTAAGCGGGTTGTGTTGTGAGAATTGTATTCTTCACCAGTAAAGTTCGGATTACCTTCAAAAAAGTATTTGTCGTAGTTCAAGTCTCTTTTATCCGCGGGGACTCTAAAGAAACCACCTAAGTCTTCGGCTGAATGAAATTCTTCTTTAGTTAATAGCGTTTCATATAATTTTTCGCCGTGACGGGTGCCAATTATTTTAATGTTATTCTTTGCTTCAAATAATTCAAGTAAGGCCTTAGCAAGATCACCAATTGTGGATGCGCTTGATTTTTGAACGAGTAAGTCGCCTGAATTACCATTTTCAAATGCATAGAGCACTAATTCAACAGCCTCATCTAAATTCATTAAGAAGCGGGTCATATTTGGTTCAGTAACAGTTAAATCTTCACCATTTTTGATTTGCTCGATGAAAAGAGGGATAACCGAACCCCTGGAAGCCATTACATTTCCATATCGAGTGCCACAAATCATTGTTTTTTCTTGCGAAACAGTACGTGATTTAGCTACAAACACTTTCTCCATCATCGCCTTTGAAATACCCATCGCATTAATAGGGTATGCAGCTTTATCAGTGGAGAGACAAATAATCTTTTTTACACCTGAATGTATTCCGGCATTTAAAACATTTTCAGTTCCTAATACATTTGTTTTAACAGCTTCCACTGGGAAAAATTCACAAGACGGAACTTGCTTTAATGCGGCCGCGTGAAAAACAAAATCAACGCCGTGCATCGCGTTCATTACACTATTGTAATCGCGCACATCACCGATGTAAAACTTTAACTTGTCATTTTTATATCGTTTTCTCATATCATCTTGTTTTTTCTCGTCTCGCGAAAAAATTCTAATTTCCTTTATTTCTGTATTTAATAAACGCTTCATCACCGCATTTCCAAATGATCCAGTTCCGCCTGTAATCAATAGTACTTTATCTTTAAACATCGCTCTTCTCCTTTTTCCTTCTGTTAAATATTTTGCCGATAATTCGTTTGATAATCGAAACAAATAATGTTTTCTCTTCTTTGTTTAAGAAGGTGAGCCAGGCGCTTAAAACAAAGATTAAGAATACTATTATTATTTTAACAAATAACCATAGCCAGCGCCCGGTTGGAATATAATAAATGGACATAAATCCTAAAACTAGTGTAATAATCGTTGTAGGGATAAAGCGTAAATGAACTTGACTAAAGAAACTGCCCAAGTTTATATTTAATTTCTTTGCATAAACATAGTTCATGTAAATTACATTGCCAATCAATTGGCCAAAAAAGATACTAATTCCAACCCCTAAAGCGCCAAGACTTTTAGCGAGTAGCAGTGAACCAAGTAAACTTATTGTTCCCATAATCAATGTGCCAATTGCTCTATATTTTATATCGCCCTTCGCTACTAAACTTGTTTTAGCAATATCTTGAGTAATAGAGATAATTTGCATAATGATAATAAGTAACGTAATTAGATACGCCTCTTGGAAATCAGGTCCGACCCAACGCAAAATAAATTCTTGCCCGACTAACGTAAAACCAATAATAATTAAACCGACAATAAAAAGCTGAATGCGACCTATTTTTATCATCAGTCCAAGGATTTTTTTCTCATTATCTCCCTGTTTTAAAAGTCGCGTTACTTTAGCCAAAAAGAGACCGCTTAAGGCCGTTGCCACAGTCCAGGTATATCCTTCAAGTGTAGAAGCAATTGCAAAAATTGATATTTGTGTACTTCCAGAAAACGCTGCAATAATTGATGGCGATACATTAAATATGAGACGTTGTGTTAGGGCGATTAGCGTTGTCCAAACAGAAAACTTAATGACACCTTTCATTAATTCTTTGTCTTTTTCTTTTGTTCGATAATTAATTATTTTGTGCTTGAATCCATACACTAGTTTAATGATAACAAGTAATAATCCTGTGGCAGCGTTCACAATTATTAAACCCATCAGGTCAAAGCCTAATACCAATACCAAAATTGTGCTGCCGATTGTTAATAATCGATGTATTAAAACTGCTGATTTAAAAAATATGAATCTTTCGTGAGCAAATAAAATCCCATCAACCGGTTTAAAAGGAAAAGAAACTACTGCAAATAATGCGGCAATTATAAAGACTTGTTTGAAACTATGTAATTCCTGAGGTGTTAACTCAACATATATTTTATCTGCGAGAAAATAAACTCCCATAAAAATAACAAATATTGCAATACTAACATAGCCAAAAAACTTGAAAATTGAATTTAAAAATATTGCCTCTTTGCGCTTATCTCCTTCAACAACAAACTTCGAAACATAACGTGTGATTGCTTCACCAAGTCCAAAATCAAATGTGAATAAAGCAATAATCGACATTGCTAATGTATATAGTCCATAATGAGATTTACCGATTTGATCGATCATCCATGGTGTATAAATCAAACCTGCGATAATATTAATCGCAATAGTAATGTATGATATTATCGCTGCCGTTGTTATTTGTCTTGAACTTTCATTCATCGTCTTATCCTGCAATTCCTATAATAACCGAATAGTCCCAAAAGAAGTTATAGTTCGGTATTGACGTTAAAAAATTAATTAAAATAAGAACAAAGAAAGATGCATATACTAAAGCTTTTTCTTGATGTTTGAACCTTTCGAAAAGTAAGGGTATTAAAACCATTAAGAATACTGAAAAGTACATTACAACCCTCATTGCGCTAGGATTAACCCAACTGATTGGTAATAGCAATAGCGCTAATATTGTTGCGTTAATGTACGAGTTTGTTTTTGGGTTATTTTCATTAAAATCTATTTTCCATATTATTAAAAGAATAATACCTGCTAGTAAAAGTGTAAATACTTTCGGTCCTCCACTAGCGTAAACATCATAATTATCAAAGCCTCCGGCCATAGCAAGAATTTTAAAATATTGATTTCTAAAGATCATTAAGAAACCGAACATAAGGAGTGCCATATAAAGATGCCATCTTTGTGATTTCACGTTACTTAAAAAGTAAAATGGCACAAATACAATTGCGGATTTATGAATTGTAAATGCGATAAAGGATATAATTAAGAACGGTATTAATTTACGTTTTAGTACAAAACGATAGCCAATAAAAACAATTAAAACCATTGCTAGAGTTTGCCTTATTCCAGTAATTGCAAAAAAAGAGAAAAATAATACATTAAATACCATAAAAGAAGTAAGAGGCTCTTTTGAATTTTTATGTATCCATATTGAAAGTGGAACAATTGTAATTATTGCAATGATAAATAAAAACACTTGATAATCAAGAGAAATAAGTTGAATGGTCTTCACGATTAATTCGTAACCGGGATCACGCCCTTGCGCACGACTAGAGAACATTTTTAAGAAAAAGCCAAATATTTCATTCCATGATGTAAAAGAAGTTCGTTCAAACATGTTTTTATAATTTATTGTGTCTGCGCCAACATTTAATGCTCGAAAGCCTGACAAAAATATCCAATTTATAGCACTAACAATTATTATTATTCTATTAATTAATTTATTATCGACTTTTAGATATTTTAAAAATATAAATAAAAATAATATAAGCGTAATATTTATAAAATATGGATTTAAGAAAATAGAAAGCATGTTTATATTATTTCCTCTTTTCCTCTACTATTTGCTCATACATATTATGCATTTGCTCTATATTGTGTTCACGCTGATGACTTAATTCCGCTTTTGCAATTGCATTTTTAGAAAGGGTTAAACATAATTCATCATTTTCAATCAATTCAATAATCCTCGTCGCTAAATATTCAACTTCTGGAAAATCATAGAGAAAACCATCAACCTTATTAGTTATGTAATCAGCCATTCCGCCTCTAAAGCTCGCTATTGAGGGTACGCCCAGATACATTGCTTCCCTTAATATTAAGGAAACAGTTTCAATTGCTGAAGGAATAACAACCATCCGGGAATTAAGCATATTACTAATCATTTCTGATTCGTTTAAACCACCAAGGAAAGTAATGTTATTTTCTAAATTAAGTTTTTTTATTAAGTATTTTATATATTTTGAATATCCTGATGTAACTTTTAATACACCATTACTATGATTAAACCCCGGCACTCTTAACTGAATGCTTGGATATGATCTTTTTACAATGTTAATTGCATATAGCAACTTATGTAATCCTTTTAATGGGGTGCCACCTGGATTAGTAAAAATTGTTAGTCTATTGTCAGTGTCAAGTTTCCATTTTGGAGAATTATAGAAACCATTTCGCAAGTTATACTCCAGCTGGAAAATATTTATATTTGGATTAATGTTTAACGTTATTGATTCTTGATAAGTATTAACACAGTTTGCGTAGCCTACACTGCGTATTATTTCACTCTCATACTTCGCATTTTTCTTATGCAACATTCGCATTTCAATAATTCCATTAAATTTAAGATACTCTTTAAAAGTGCGAAATCTTAACACTTCACAAGTTGTCATCTCACCATAATAAATATCTTTTATTCTATTAAGTGTTCCTTGAATAGAAACTACAGTAGGAATATTATGATTTCCACGTAAGTAAGAAATACTATGGGTGTATTCGGTCCCGTGAATATGTACAATATGAGGCTTTTCATCCTTAATTATTAAATTCCAGTATTTTTTAAGTTTTTTATTATAAAACAAGAAATCACGACTTGTTCCAGGAATTAAATAATATGTAATATTATTAATTTTTATTTTTTTGAATTCCTTCCCATAAACGCACGCTATTGAAAGATTCACACTGCCTTTTTTGGAAAGTTTTTGGGAGGCATCTTCCATCCAACTACCACTCAAACTTGTTTTGACATTTAAATGTTGCGCAATTTCCGGAAGCAACATATTTACAATCCAAAGTACTCTCATTTTTTTACCTCCTTCATCTCCACTACATAATTTATTTTTTTAATTAATATACTGTGATTTTTAATAAAATCATCCTCTGTATAATTCCTTATTTGCTGTTCAACATTTCTAATATTCAAAATTCCTTCTTTAAAAATTGGTCTTAAGTTATTAAAATCTTCCGCTTTGTGAGCGTCACAAAAA
>Ga0265293_10008074_pt1 | contig 15812 bp, 11 predicted proteins | sample Munlanlewell138R_FD_192505 | JGI IMG/M metagenome (GOLD analysis project Ga0265293, IMG submission 192505) | Leachate microbial communities from a municipal landfill in Southern Ontario, Canada - Leachate well 138R | ecosystem: Engineered > Solid waste > Landfill > Unclassified | place: Canada...
TAATACTATCATTGATCATGCGATAAAATATGATTATGGGTTAACTGTGGCAACCCATGAACGCAAAATAGCTCAAGCTAAGGTTGTCGAACTAATCAATGTATATAACGGACGCTGGGGATCAACAGTGCGTACAATGACCAGCTATGTTCAGAATGTGATTGGTAAACAAGCTGAAAAGCTCGACGTACGGATTGACTATGACAGGTTTATCAATTCATATTATAACCCAGCATTAAATAGAATCGAAAAGCCGTGGAGTGGGAGCTTCAAGTTCCGTATTTTATTCATTACGATCCGAATTCCTAAAGAATGGTTTAAGCTAGGAACGGTAGCTGAGCGATATTTTGATGATGAGAAGTATGCCTTGTTTAATGCATTAATTGAGCGTGACAAATCTATTGATGCAGAAAACGATGTACGAGAGAACTTAACACAGCAGGTGAAGGATACATACTTTACGCTTAAACAAGTGGAAGCTGCTAATATCGATGCTGCTAGTAATCTTGAAAAGGCAAAGAATAACTATGATTTAAGCATCAAGGAGAATAAGCTTGGATTGTTGCCTTTCCAGGAGCTATACGCAGAGAAGATTAGGTTTTATGATCAACAGGATGCTAACTATGAAGCGCTGTTAGATTATGGAAAAACAATCGCCATGTTCAATCTGTTGAGTAGCGATTATTTAGCTGTACAAAGTGCTTCAAACCAAACTACTTCTTTAACGGATGGAGATTCGTGGATAAGTGAAAGTGCCGATGAGGCAACATGGTATATCGAAACCTTACTGACAGATTATAAATTTACATTTGGACTAAATATTCCAGAGTCTGTCCGTGCAACTCATTATGAGCTATATACTGCTAATCATGTACAAATTGGTGAACGTACAGAAACTAGTAATACGATTAGCCACTTACCATTAAGCTATGAGGAAAGTAGCGCTTTATATGTAAAGCTATTCCAAGACGATGAGCTAAAGTTCGTCGCTGAATTGGATGGGTTTGGGGTAACTGGACCATTATTGATTAAGGAAGCTAATGAAGACGTTCTGCCAGTGTCTATGGAAACACCTGTGGGAGTGTGGAGAGTTACCGATGACAATCAGTTCCGTACAAATTTTGAAATGACCATCATAGAAGAGGATATACTCTGGGATGAATATGAGCTCATTTATGTTGAGACAGATCAACTACAAATAGGTAATAGAAGATTCGAGCCAGGCGCTGTCATAACACATTTGCCTAGTACTTTCTCTGAACCTGAGAAGCTGAAGGTTCGACTGTATAACGGTGGTACAATAATTAAAGAGTTAACAATGCAAATAGTTGAAGATAATCAAGGTGTTTTCATTGATTCAGCGAATCGCTAGGGAGGAAGTAAACCATGGCAAACAACAGCAACAAATATAAAAAGCTGATAATTATTGGGTCTATAATGCTACTGATACTTCTCGGAGTTGGTTATAACCAAACAATGCATGTAGATGCCAGTGTGCGCCCTTCTGCTAGCGAAATTCCGGATGGGACCCTAATAATTGGTACGCATTTAATTGCTTTGGAGGCATTGCAGCAAGAGAATCTTGATATTGCCTTACGGAGTGTGGATGATATGCGTACTCGTGAGGATGGGATTGTTCAAGATCAAGTCTACTATAAATCAGACTTAAATCAAGGCATATGGTACGACATCACTAATGCTGAACGAATTAATGATATTAGCCTATCAACTAATTATGCTGTCAGTAATGAAGTCATTGATAAACTCATATTGACTCATTGGACTAAGAGTGATGGTATTACTATTGAGCTAGCAACAGGTAAGCAACTGAGCTTGCAGGAGATTTATGACATGACAGAACCTAGCAACATGCCGGAAGTAGCATTGCTTGCTATTGAGAAGGATGTTCAGGAAGGTAAGCTGAAAGCATTGCAGGTGGAAGCGAAAGACAAGGATGAGGAAGATGAAGGGTACGAAGAGCTCAAAAGCCAAATTGAACAAACAAAAGAAAAGATTAATAGCATTGAACGTATTATGGCACCATTGTTTGATCAGAAAATTGTGAAAGCAGAGCAGCTATTAGATAAGTACGATGATTTTATACAAAATTTAAGAAATGACAAGAAGGCTCCCGATTCCCTAATAAATTTAGCGACTGAAGAAAAGGCATTAGTTAAGGCAGGTAGAGATGCCATCACATACGAAATGATGATCGAACGTGTCAATGATGAAACAATCGTCGCTAGCATGCTAGAGGATGGCGATTTACTGAATAAATACGGTTCTGCTGTCAATGAATTACAGCAGTCATTAACAGATGCATCATTAGCAGCAGATGTTGGTGAATCAGAAAAAACGCTTGATATAATGAATCAGGATTTTGCCAAACAAATGCTGGAACAGATAAATGGAAATAACAATCAAGCAGCCTATAATAATTTAATAAAAATGCAAGCTATCAAGAGCATATACGATAATCGGATTCTTGATCGTCCATTGGAAATAGAAATCTTAGAGCAATCAATGGATATGCTAACGGGTGAAATTGAGAAAGCTGCGAAGAACACAGATATTGAAGAATCAGAAAATACATCAACATTACAAGATAGACTAAAGGAAATGGAAGAGTTACTTGACTATTATATATTTCGTATTGACAGTGGATTTCATGAACAGGCAGTGCAAGCTTGTTTAGAACAGGTTCGTGAGCTTGAAGACGATGTTAACTTTGACGAAGGAATTGATGAAAAACTGAAGAAACAATTGCTCGACGTAATTCAAGATAGTGAAGCAGCGTTAAGCAAGGGGCTCGCAGAGATTAAAGCAAAACAGTCGCCGATAATGTCAAATCAGCTTAATGAACAAAATCGTTTACAAAAGCTAGAAGATGAATTGCAGGAGCAATATTTTGCTGCTGCCGAACAGGGCGATTTAGCTGCTATGGAACGCGTGAAAGAGCAGTTAGATGCAGCTAATGCACTCCTTCAAAGTGAGCAGGATAAAGCAGCAGAGCAGTACAAGGATCTATTAGACGAAATGCGTAATTTGGAAGATAAGCTAGTGAAGGCTACGAGTGATAGAGACAAAAAACAACTACGTGCTGAGGCTGATCAGATTCTTATGCAGATGGCTGGCTTAGAGGGATTACTAGATGGCAAGTCTCTTAACGGCCTTGAACAACTAGCTGAATTGCAGGCAGAGATAAAAGACGGAATTAATAATAATGAATTAAGCAATGCTAGCCAATTGACAGGTGAACTGATAGATTTATTAGCATTGCTTCCAGATAATTTAATGGGTGCTGAGCAGAAACATCAGGAACTACAAAATGTCTTAAATCAGATGCAAGATAAGACGGAACAATATGATTCCCAAGGTAATAATGGGGCAGCCAACAACCTGCTGACAATTGCCGACCAATTGACCGATCTAGCATTAGATAAGGGAATTGGTGGAACAAAGCCCGTCATAACACTGCCGACAATTAGTCCATATTCGATTATCTTTGTCGATCGTGGGGTTAATGTTCGTGAACCAGTAACATATAAAAATGATACTGCTTATGTTGTGGGTAGGAGGATTTTTGAAGCATTAGGAGCTAATGTACAGTGGCAGCCAGACCGTCAGCATATCGTAGCACAAGACCCCAAATATGCCATGCTGGTTGAATATACTGCTTACAAGGACGTGGTGTATGTTAACAATCGTCGAGTTAGACTACAACATCCAGTAGAGATTATAGACGGGCACACCTATATTCCGTTACAGATAATTCTTGATGCCTATAGAATGGATTCAGAGCTTAGGGATGGAGTAATTTACGCTCATACTAGACAGTAAGTCTGTTGGTAGAACATAGAGAGGTAGGTGATGGTAGTGGACAGTTATGAAGTGATTGCTGATGTCAGTCGCACATTAGTCAATTTATTACGCAAAAAAATGACACCAGAACCAATTGCCAAGGAGGAGCAAATCGGACTATGCCCTCCGGCGGATTCAGGAAACTTCATCCTCGGATTGCATTTGTATAATATAGAAGAAAAACAAAACATGGGTGCGCAGCGGATGATAAATATTCGCCCTGGGGTTCAACAAGACCCTCCAACGCCGCTTTTATTATATTATATGTTAACAGTTTATTCGAAAACAGAAATCAATAATCGGGCGATTGATGAACAGCGAATCATGGGACGTGCCATTCAAATATTTACAGATAACGCCAAGCTAGATAAAACGGTATTACCTGATTCAATGCAAAACAGCACACCCTATCTTGAAATTACGAGCCTGAGCCTTGGGATGGATGATAAGGCTAAAATTTGGTCGTTATTTAATCAACCATACCAATTGTCAGTCTATTATTCTGTTGGACCTGTCTATCTTGAATCTGACAATATCCGTGATACTAGACCTGTTGTTGATTTTCAAGTTGATATACAGAAAAAGTGAAAATAAGGTGATTTAATGTCAATTAAGAGCTCTGCTATCATTGCTGGAAAATTAAATAAGCGGGTATCTGTGGTCTTTTACCTAACGGATAATTTTACTGGTAACGTAATAAATCATGCACGGATCCGTTTAATAGAGTCACCACTGACTGGAGCAGCTATAAATAAAGGTGATGGACATTATGTTTTCATAAACCTTGAACCAGCAGCTTATACTTTTCTGATTGAATGTGAGTCATATATGACAATAGAGCAAGAGGTTTCTATCTCTGCTAATATTGCACAAATCTATCATCTTCAGATGCAGCATACAACTAATAGCAAGCTACTAGAGGGAATTACCTGCATCAAGATGATATTCAAAGATTCAAAAGGTAAACTTATAGATGCTGGCGAAAAGCGTAATGTTGTAGTGGTTGGTTCGTCTAACTTGATTCGTACAGTTGAACCGTTAGTAATTGGTCAGCAACAGCTGCGGTTGTATAGTAATCATGGTTATCGCCTAGAAGGTAAACAATGGCTATTGTACGGTGAGCATAAGGAAAATATCAAAACCCAAACTTATCAGGTAAGGGAAGATTGTTATTTGCTAGAACAACCATTACTGTACGAGCATCAATCGGGAGAACCGCTATATCCAATGTCAACACTTATATTGGATGAACAGGGAGCGGCTATATTACCACTGGCAAATTATCAGGTATTGAGACAAGAATTAGTAGAGATATTAGTAATGAATAAACAGCAGGAAATGTCTTATAAGGTTAAGATTGAGTATGGGAATAAAGTAATATTAGAATGTGAGGAGCTAATCTAATGGCACTTGTTGTTTGTGGTGGAGCTATGTGTCAGTGTTCATTTGGAGCGGCACCATCAGCTTTGCAGGTGCCTCCAGTTAGTAAAGTTATGACAACGCAAGGCATAGCTAATATAATGGATAACAAACCGATGGTCAATATCATGCCCTTTGGCATGTGTACTTCTATGGCGAATCCACAAGTAGCAGCAGCAACGGCAGCAGCCTTAGGTGTATTGACGCCACAACCATGCATGCCAGTTATTAGTGGACCTTGGGTACCAGGGTCTCCTACAGTACTCATTGCTAATAAACCAGCACTCAATAACAGCTCGAAGCTGATGTGCAACTGGGCAGGAGTTATTCAAATCGTACAGCCTGGACAGATGGGCATTATGGTTCCATAGGGGGAGGCACTTATGACTACTATTCTTGAGAAATGCATAAATGAAAGATTATTAGAAACACCTTATCAGAATAACCGAGAGTATATCGAAGATTGGATAGCGTATGTTGATTATAAAATCTCGTTTTTTCTAACTCGTATTCTTAATATTTATAATACAGATAGTAAGGCTGATCAATATAAGGGGCTCATCATTCGTAGAGATGAGATAGTAAGTATAGTTGATGCTATGTCTATAAACAGTTCTTCGCTTGAACATGAAATTTTGCAGGAACATTATGACATTAGTGATAGGATTGAACATTATATACATATTAGAGAAGTGATGTCGGTTGAAGAAGGTAGCTTTCTACCCTTTGCCTATGTGCGTCATATGCTAAAGCTAAATTCCTTTGAACAGTTCTGTGTTGCATTAGCGCTTATATCCCAAATTGACAAAAGGTATGAACGGATCTTTGGATATATTCAAGAGGATATTACTAAGAAGCTACCGACGGCAGAAATAGCAATAAAGGTTTACTATCCTGCTGTTCAGTCGATTCAGTTAACAGAAGTGTTAGCTGCAATGGAACAAAAGCTCTTCCGCTGTGTACTCCCAGAATTTCAACAAACAGCCAATACATTTGACCGTATATTGTTTGTCGATCATAGGCTGCGTAATTTTATCATGGATGTGCCTATTGACGATAAATTTGACAATAACAGCATGGAAATGTTCTATCCTGGCGACTCAGTAGAACCAATTATTGTACAAGCTGAGTGGCAAAACAAATTAAAACAGATATTAGAGGGACGAGAACAATGTCCTCTTATTTGTTTTTTACATGGTGATGCTGGCAGTGGCAAAAAGCTGCAACTAAAAACAGTTGCCAATCAATTGAAGCGGGCGGTTGTCTTCGTAAAGGCAAAATCATTGTTTCATAAGGAAGGCGTACTAGAACAACGGCAAATCAGCAAGGTGATTCGCGAGGTTATCCTGCATGGCTCGATTCTATGTATGCTGGAATTAGAAAGTATTCCTAGCTATGGAACGGAGCAGCTTCGTCATCGGATGCAGGAATTTTTTAATTCAATATCTGGTCTGATTGAGAATGTTTTTTTGCTTTCAAATGTAAGTCCTGCCGATGCAGGCCTAGCTAATCTAGACAGCAAACCGTACCAATGGATAGATTTAGAAATCCCCTTGCCTAATCGTAAACAGAGAAAGCAGATATGGGAGCACATGACTAAGGGATTAGCATTATCGGCAGAGATAGAAATGTATGAGTTAGCTAATAAATTTGAACTAACATCTGGACAGATTAATAATGCAATTAGAGAAGCAAGTGAGCAGCTAGAATGGCAAGGTATGTCTACTATTGATGCAGGTACTTTATACAAGGCTTGCTTTGGCCAAATTACACATAGATTAGACACCTTAGCGACAGTTGTTTTGACAAAATACACACTGAATGACTTGATTTTGCCAGCAGATCAAAAGCAAGTTTTAATTAATGCGTGTAATCATGTGAAGTATCGACACATTGTTTTGGATGAATGGGGATTTGATGATAAGCTTGCCTATGGTAAGGGTTTGAGCATGATGTTTGGTGGTCCGCCTGGGACTGGTAAAACAATGGCTGCTCAAGTTATAGCCCACGAACTAGGCCTAGAAATGTATAAGATTGATTTATCACAATTAATATCTAAATATATTGGCGAAACAGAGAAAAATCTAAAGGAAGTATTTCAAGAGGCTCGCAAGAGTAATGCTATATTATTCTTTGATGAATGTGATGCGATTTTTGGAAAGCGTACGGAAGTAAAAGATTCCCATGATCGATATGCCAACATGGAAACAGCGTATCTTTTGCAGAAAATTGAAGAATATTCAGGTGTCAGCGTTTTGGCAACAAACTATGTTTCTAACATAGATTCTGCATTTCTGAGAAGAATTCAATATGTTATCAATTTTCCGTTTCCTGATGAACAATCAAGGGAGCAGATTTGGATGACAGTTTTCCCAGACAAGACGCCTATTGCTAATGATGTTGATTTTGGATTTTTGGCAAAACAGTTTGAACTAGCTGGTGGCAATATCAAGAATATTGCTGTTAATGCGTCTTTTCTTGCTGCGGCAGAGAACAGTGGGGTAACGATGTCCCACTTGATTAAGTCTACGAAGGATGAGGTAACAAAGCAGGGGAAGGTTGTGGTAGCTAGTGACTTTGGAGAATACGGCTTCTATTTACGCTCGTAGCAAAGCATTGTCGATTGTAGTCGTGCTCTTAATTGTCATTATGAGCTTTTCAGGTTTTATGAACTATATGACATTTGCTGATAATTACAACAACTCGCTTGCGAATACTTATGCAGTAGCAGGTCAGGAGTTCGTTCGTAACATTGAATATGCCGTTCAGTATGGCAAGCCAATCGACAACTACTACGGTATGAATGATATCTTACGCGAGTTACAGGAAACCGTTCCTGAAGCTCAGGGCGTATATGTAATTAATACAGAAGGTAAATATCTTTACAGTGTGGATGGTTTTGTTAGTGATAGGCATATTACGCCATCGTTATTACAAGCAGCAACTTATCAAGAACATATTATAGGTAATAATATCAGCTTTCAAAGTGATGGTGGACAAGCCAATTTATTCATTGGAATTCAGGATCACTCTTCCGAGCTGGTTGCTAGTTTAATGATGGTATTTGTCGATGAAGCATTCATTCGCTGGGATAGTCAGCCAACAATTCAGCTGGCAACAATCTTAGCTATAATTAGTATTTTGTTAGTAATTATTTTGGCAGTTTTATTTTTCCGTCGTGGGATTTTTGATGGTGCTTATAATATAAATAAAAAGCGTCTAATGGTAACTTTGTTAGTTTTGCTTGGATTTGCCCAAATATCATATAGTATTGCTAATTATAAAATTTTCAAGGATGCATATATGGAAATGGCTGAGACGAGCGGTCATTTCGTAGAAAAAATTGTAACAAACAATTTGCAAAGCATATACGATAAAGGGATTACACTAGAGAATATCACTGGTTTTGAAGAGTATCTAGATTCAATTCCGGTAAGTTTACCACAGATTAAAGCGGTAACAGAGACGAACGGAATAATTGCTGTAGAAATATCAAATAAATTTATTCAACGGCAAATGAATCAGATTATGCTTGATATGGCAACGGTGACGGTAATATCAATATTTTTCATGGTAGAGATGACACTATTAGTAATTTTATTGCTAACGGCAAACAATCACGGTAGCAACACAGTAACTAGGGCACATGGGCTATCGCGTTCCTTAGCATTCTTTATTAATTTCAGTGCTTTTATGCCAATGACCTTTATAGCAGTCTATATGCAACATGTTTATGTTCCTATAGGTAATTTATCTAAGGACGTAGTGCTAGGACTGCCACTTTCTGCAGAAATGTTTGGGGGAGTGCTTGCGATTGTAATGGCAAGCAGGCTGATTGCCAGAGTCGGCTGGCGCAATGTGTTTTATCTTGGGATTCTCGCGATAATTGCTGGTAATGCATTATCATATTATAGTGCTGATGGCTATGTATTTGTTATGGCGAGAGGAATTGCGGGTCTAGGAATCGGATATATTATGATGACGATGCGTAGCTTAGTTGTTTCGATGCCAGAGAATAACGCTGGTATTGCTGCTTTTTCTGCCGGTGGGATAGCTGGGCTTAACTGTGGTGCTGTAATGGGGGGAATGTTAGTTGACAGGATTGGCTACGAATTTGTCTTTTTGATTGCGGCATTAATGGCAATCCTTCCGTTTTATTTTGTACGAAAATTTATGACAGGCTATGAAATTGTAAAAAGAGAAACTGGCTCACACAGTATAAATCAGCTACTACGTAAATTTATAATCAACCGTAAGACAGTATTATTTCTTGGATGTTTATTTATACCGTACTTTATAGGCGGGGCATTTCTAGATTACTTTTTTCCATTGTTAGCTTCTAGTAATGGACTCACCCAGAGTGATATAAGCCGAGGTGTCTTAATCAATGGCTTGATGATAATATATGCAGGACCGTTACTAACTAATTATATCAATAAGCGCTTTGGAGAAAAAAACGGCATATTGCTTTCGGTGGCAACGGTAATGCTAGCTTTGGCTGTGTATTCTGTATGGGGTACCGTCGCAGCTGCCTTTGTAACTGTAATGTTATTGGGTGTGGCAGAGAGCTTTGGAGTTTCGATGAAGACTACACACTTTTTGCAATTGGAAGGAATTCGTGATATGGAAGTAAGTCAGGGAGTTGCTGGGTTTAGTATTATGGTTAATTTAAGTCGCATGGCTGGTCCAATTGTATTCGGAGTGGTTCTATCATTAGGGGCAAGGACAGGAATCGGAATTATTGTTATAGCAATGGTTACATTATTGGCAATATTTTTGATAACAGAACGAAAAACAACAATCGGAGGTAATCATGGTACTACATCAGCACAATAGCAGTGGTTTACTTGAAACAGGAGAAACTATATATCAAGGGGAAATTATAAACTTAGGGATAAAAGACATAGCCGAAATTTTAGATTTACAAACAGAAATATTACAGGATTTAGAAAAACAAGAGCTTAGCGTTCCGATTAGCGAGGATGAGTTGGAGTTTATCATGTCAGGGCACGGTCAGTGTGTTGGGTTTGTCAAAGATGGCCGATTACTCGCTGCTTGCGCTATACTGTATGATGTCGATGACTCTATCAATATGGCTATGGAACTAGGATTTAATAGTAGCAAGCGGAGTCAGGTAATGCAATTAGAGATGGCGTTAGTTCATAAAAGCACGCGCGGGTTTAAATTACAGCATAAGCTAGCAGCAATATTAGTTGAACAAGCTAAAGGCAAACAGGACAAGCGTTATCTGCTGTCAACCGTATCACCAATTAATTACCCTAGCGTACAAACAGTTACAAGATTGGGATTATACATTGTCAAATTAACTAGAATGTACAATGATTGGGATCGTTATGTCGTATATAGAGACTTAATAGAGCCATTAAATATAGACGAGCAATCGGCAGTTCATGTAGCTGTTGAAGATTTTAGCCGGCAGCAGCAGCTACTATCAGCAGGATATGTTGGAATTTCACAGGAACGAATAGATGGTAACGCACAGATTATATTCGCCAAGATAATAGGAATGGAATTACCTAACACACTTCCAGATCAATAGGTAAAGAAGGGGTTATAAATGATGAATCGAACTAAAATATCGCTTATAGCTGTGTTTTGTTTAATCGCAATCATTGGTATTTTAGGCATATCTAATTTCTCAAACAGTATAATTCCAGTTGCTATATCAGCCAATGTTTTGGCAGAGTTAAGTGATGCGTCAGCCACTAATCAGCAAACACTAATTGATAAAATACCAATTGATAAAATACCAATTGATAAAATACCAATTGATAAAATACCAATTAAGAAAAAACAAATAGCCTATTTAGAGAGTGAAACATTTACAGCCTATCCAGAAACTTTAATTGCTATCATTGATGGTTTAATAGAGAATGGTTGGATGGATAAATTGGACCAGCAGCAATGGAAATCGATAGTCGCTACGAACGATAGTCGAGTCATATGGCAATGGCTAGTTAATAATGATGTAAGTGATCGCATAGAGTTTGTAGATACAGGTTTCCATAATTTGCGTGACATTGATTTTGACAGGGAAGAATATATCCTATGGATACAGCAAAATCAGCAGCTAGACGTCATATTGGCAATGGGTGCAGCGGCTGGACATCTACTTGCTACATCAGACCATCAAATTAACACCTTTGTATTCGCAGCTTCTAATGCGGTGCGCTCTGGAATTATAAACTCTAGCGATGATTCCGGACAAGATCATATTTGGGCACACATGGATGGATATCGATTTGAACGTCAGCTAAAGGCTTTTTACGATATATTTGAATTTAAAAGACTAGGAATAGTGTATGAAGATTCGGATGCAGCAAGAGTATATTCTGCTATCAATGAACTAGAAGCTTTGGCAGAGGAGAAGGGATTTACGATCATACATAGGCATGTGCCAGAGCCATTATTAGTGGAGGATTTTGAACAATATTACCAGCAGGTAAAGGCAGCGTATGCGGAATTAGCAGATGAAGTGGATGTATTTTATCTTAGTATAGCATCGATTCAACCAGAGTGGTTGCCTGAGCTACTTATGTCTTTTTATGAAAACGATGTACCTGTATTCTCGCAAATGGGGAATCTAGAAGTAGAGTATGGGGCACTATTAACAGTTTCGGTAATGGACTATACGAATATCGGGAGATTCGGGGCAGATAATATCATACATTGCCTACAAGGTGAAAAGCCAAGAGATTTACAGCAAACATTTCAAAGTGCACCACAAATTAGTATTAATGTAGAGGTTGCAAAAATGATTGGCTATAAATTGCCGTATGATTTGGTTATGGCGGTTGATCGCGCATATTAATAACTAAATATATTTCTAAAGACGTTCTAGAATGTGAGGCAATAAGCTAATCATTCTTTTCTTTTTTGCTTTCGATAAGATGCTTAATAGCAATGATAGGGTGATGGAATATCATTTTAGGCCCACTATATCTCATAACTGTTCTTATTTGTTCTTTCATATCACTTTTGTAGCAATGTACTTTACAATTTTGGCAAAAGGTTTTTGTTTCCATAAACGGACAATTATCTACACGCCTACATGAATAATCAAGCAAGTCTTGGCAATCTGGGCAAAGTCCATCAGGACTGTGCTTATTCCCTTTGCAATATAAACGAATCATCAATTCAAGGACATTCTTTTCAGTTTTCCTCTTGGAATCTATATGTTTTAAATCTTTTACGGAATTATCATGAGAATATTGGTCGTTCATTATAAAGATTCTCCTTTAGTTAATAGTAAGTTTCAATTCTCGCTTAAAAGCAGATGTTTATTCTACATAAGTATATTAGTATATATTATTATATATCATCAAGATAAAAATAGCCTTAAATATGCTTTATTAGTATAATACAGCCTATGATACAGTCTATGATTTGCAGCATGTTAGTGCATTCTAAGGTCAGATGTTATAATATATATCAACATATATAGAAGCAAAACGCAGAATGGACAAAGATGCGAGGTGGCTTAATGGATCAGAACAAATTTATTTTATACCTTATATATGGAATGGTTTTTATAATTATGGGGGCTTTTGCATCTAGTAAGAAAGATAAAGAAGTTAGTCATATACCGCTGGTAAGATCCTTAAAATATTTAGGGGTTTTTGGCATAACTCATGGAATATCTGAGTGGATTGCGATGATTATGATTATTGACTTATATCATGGTCAATACCAATACTTATACTTAATAAACCAACTATTAAAAGCGGTTTCATTTGCTTTTTTGATGTATTTTGGTATTAGTTTGTTACCTAAAGAGACTAGATTCAAGAGCATTTTGAATAAATTACCTGTTGCTTTATTTATCATTTGGTTTACTTATGTAATTAGCATTATAGTTCAGAATGGAATAGCCTATCTAATTGACAACCCCAATATTAGTATATTTATATTGCGTTATTGTATGGCAGCGACAGGGAGTATTATTTCTGCTGTTGCTTTATACAAGAATGCTAAATTAATGAGGGAAATATTCAGCCAAGAAATTGAAATTAGATACATGCGATTGGCTAATATTTTCCTGATATATGGATTAATTGACGGCTTGCTAATCAAGGAAAGGGATTTTTTTCCTGCGAATATTATTAACAACTCATTTCTTGCAGAGTATAGTTTTTATATCAAATTTATCAATATTGCAGTTGGACTAGGTGTAATTTATTTATTATCTAAAGTCATGCAAACCTTTGACTGGGAACAAAAAGAGAAACTAAAGCATATACAGCAACAGAAGATAGTTAATGAGGAAAGAAGAAAACTTGGCTTAGAAATTCATGATGGCATAATACAATATATTTATGCGGCAAGCTTGAAATTACAATATGTTCTGCAAAATTATCAGCTAGAGACAACTACTCAAGATTTATTAAAAGAGATAAGAGGAGATTTAGGAGATACTATCAAGAAAACTAGAGAGTTTATTTCGAAAACAACGCTAGAAACGGTACAATTAGAAGACTTAAAAGCCCAAATTGAACATTTGGTAAAGGTATTTAATGATAATCAAAATATAGTGTTCACATTAAAAACAAGTGCGGATTTATCGACATTGAGACGGTTGCCTAGCAAAAAATCAAGTCATGTATACTATATTGTGCAGGAGGCAATCAATAATGTTGTTAAGCATTCGGGGGCTAAACGCGCAAAAATACTACTAGATTTCAAAACCGAATATTTACACATTAAGATTATTGATGATGGGATAGGTATTTCGTATGATGAATTAAATAGTACAGATAAATATGGCATCCAGTCGATGAAAGAGAGAACTCAACAAATAGATGGATTATTTCGGATAAAAAAGCTAATTCAAGGAACGGAGGTAGAATTAAGTGTGCCCTATGAACAAGGGAATGGGAAAAAAGATTAAAGTATTACTTGTCGATGATCACTGTGTAGTTAGAAAAGGTCTCAAATTATTTTTGGCAGCTAATGAACGATTAGAGGTATGTTCAGAAGCGGCAACTTTAAAAGAAGCCATGGTCATGGTTGCTAATTACAAGCCAGATGTTGTTTTGTTGGACTATAAGCTACCAGACGGTGATGGTATAATTGGCTGCACAAACATCAAGGTACAATTTCCTGCAATCAAAATTATAATTTTAACAGCTTATACTGATGATAGTGTGGTAATAGATTCTATTCGTGCTGGCGCAGATGCCTACTTGTTAAAGGATATCGAAGGTGATAAGTTGATCGACACGATTATATCAGTATATGAAGGCGAAAATGTTTTAAGTACTTCTGCAATAGAGGATATTTTTAACCATTTGAGAATCAGTAATAGTAAAAGCAATATAAATCGTGATGATAATTTAAGTAATCAAGAAACAAAAATATTACAAATGATTGCTCTTGGTAGGATTAATAAGGAGATTGCCTTGGAAATGGGGATCTCAGAAAATACTGTTCGCAATTATATAAGTAGGATTTTTAAGAAAATCAATGTATCTAATAGAACAGAAGCAGCCAGTTATTGGTTTAGAAAAAGTCACTAAATAGGTACATTTGTACCTATTTAGTGACAAAAGTAATCATATTGCATTCTCTTTTTCAATGTTAAGCTAATGTATGTGGAAGCTTAAATAAGTATATATAAAAAGGGAGGCAAATATTTAATGAAGAAAATTTTATTATTAGCACTTACTGTATTACTAATAAGTACATTATCGCTTGTTGGTTGTGAAGAATTAGAACAGGCTGCTCCAGCTAATGGAGAACAGCAAGGCCAAGCTACGGATGCAAATACTGCAGATGGCGCTGAAGCTGAGGAGTTACAGTTAGTTGATGGGATTTATAGAGGTACTTATGACGATGAAGTTACGGCTAGATTTAAAGTAATAGACAACAAGATTGATAGTATGATGCTTATGACTTTAGCGCATAAGGGTACTAATTATAAGGAACTTAAAGAAGGAGATCCACTATATCCGGTTCTTCAACAATATAATCAAATGTTAGAGCATTTGAAAGGCAAGACTGTTTCAACAGCGCTTGTTGAACTTGAGAAGCCTGGTGATTTCATCTCTGATGTTGATGGTTTTACAGGAGCAACGCTAAGAACATCTAAAGTTAAGTCTGCTATGCATGATGCTTTAAACAGAGGCGTTTACGGACCAGAGAATGTTGCTGACGTTAGCGTTAATGATAAGAAATATGCAGATGGTGCTTATAGAGGTTATTTCGAGGGTCAAACAACAGTATGGTTTACTTTAGAAAACAACACTTTTGTTAAATTAAGTTATAGAGACCTAGCACATGGTGGTACTAATTACCTTGAAGTTAAAGAAGGCGATGAAAAGTATCCAATAGTTCAGCAACAAGAACAGATATTAGAGTATTTAATGGGTAAAACAGTATCTCAACTTAACGATTTATATACTCCTGCTAATTTTGTCGATGATATCGATGGGTTTAGTGGAGCGACTATTAGATCAGCTAAAGTACTTTCTTCTATCAATGATGGTTTGAATAGAGGACCTTATAAGCCAGCA
>Ga0265293_10008075_pt1 | contig 15807 bp, 11 predicted proteins | sample Munlanlewell138R_FD_192505 | JGI IMG/M metagenome (GOLD analysis project Ga0265293, IMG submission 192505) | Leachate microbial communities from a municipal landfill in Southern Ontario, Canada - Leachate well 138R | ecosystem: Engineered > Solid waste > Landfill > Unclassified | place: Canada...
TCGCCAGCGTCACCCACTGGAAATGCGCGCGCACCCAGGCCGTGTTGCCGAACAGGTAGCCGATCATGGACAGCCCGACCACCCACAGCGTGGCGCCAACCACGTTGTACAGCGCGAAACGCGGGTAACTCATCCGGGCGACGCCGGCCACGAAGGGCGCAAAAGTCCGCACGAAAGGCAGGAAACGGGCCACGACGATCGTGATCGGTCCGTGGCGCTCGTAGAAGGCATGGGTGCGATCGAAGGCGGCGCGATCGAAGAAGCGTGATTTTTCCCAGCGGAACACCTTCGGACCGATCCAGTGTCCGGCTGAATAATTGACGGCATCGCCAAGCACCGCGGCCAGCAGCAGCAGCAGGATGAGGGCCATGATATCGAGACCGCCGACCGCCGCCAGCGCGCCGGCGACGAACAGCAGCGAATCGCCCGGCAGGAACGGCATGACCACCAGGCCGGTCTCGACGAAGATGATGGCGAACAGGATCGCGTACACCCAGATCCCGTATTGCGCCACGACAGCGGCCAGATGCCGGTCCAGGTGCATGAAAACGTCGAGTAACTGTGCGGGATCCATCGGGCGGGATGGTACACGCCGGGCGCACACCGGCGGCGGGAACGCACCACGGGATCGACGCCCGGATCAGGCCCGCTTCCGTGCGCAGCGCGGCCCGGCCCGGCGCCGCTGCTGCTTCTATAATCCGTCGATGCCGTTGCCTGACTCTGCCGCCGGGATGCATGACGCTCCCGCTCCGATTGCCCGGCTCGACGACCGGCTGGTCAGCCAGATCGCGGCCGGAGAAGTCGTCGAGCGGCCGGCGTCGGTCGTGCGCGAACTCGTCGAGAATGCACTCGACGCCGGCGCCGGGCGAATCCAGATACGGATCGAGGACGGCGGCATGCGCCGCATCGTCGTGAGCGACGACGGCATCGGCATCGCGCACGACGAGTTGCCGCACGCGCTCGAGCGTCATGCGACCAGCAAGATCGCCACCCTGGCCGAACTGGAACGGGTCGATACGCTGGGGTTTCGCGGCGAGGCGCTGGCGGCGATCGCCTCGGTCGCCACCCTCCGGCTGAGCAGTCGCACGGCAGCGGCGGACTGCGCCTGGTGCATCGACTCGGCCAGCGGGGAGATCACGCCGGCGCCCGGTGGCCGTGGCACCCGTGTGGAGGTGCTCGATCTGTTCTCGGCCACGCCGGCGAGACGCAAGTTCCTGCGCAGCGCCGCCACCGAAGGCGCACACTGCGCCGAGGCGGTCCGACGCATCGCACTGGCACACGAAGCGGTTGCCTTCGAGTTGCAGGCGGACGATCGGCGCGCCGTCCGCTTCGAGCCGGAGCACTGGACGCAGCGTGCGCTGGCCGCGCTCGGCGACGAATACCGGGCGGCGCACCGCATCGTCGACGTCGGCGCCGGCGCCCTGCACGTGCGCGCCGTACTGGGCGCCCCCACCCTGCACCGCGCACGCGGCGACCGGCAGTTCCTGTATGTGAACGGCCGCTTCATCCGTGACCGCATGCTCGGCCATGCGCTGAAGCAGGCGTATGCCGATCTGATGCACGGCAACCGGCATGCCACCTGGGCCGTGTTCGTAACGATCGATCCGTCTCAGGTCGACGTCAATGTGCATCCGGCCAAGAGCGAAGTCCGTTTCCGCGATCCGGCCGGAGTGCGCTCGTTCGTGTTCCACGCCGTCGAAGCAGGCCTGCGCGCGGCCATGAACGCCGACGCCGGTCCGGATCGGGCAGCCGGCCGCCGGCCTGCACCGGCACCTGCTCCGTCCGCTTCGGATGTGGCGGCCTCGCTGCGTACGCTGGAGGCCCTGTTCGGCCCGGAGCAACGTCCGGTCGCTGCCGGGCCCGCCCGCAGCCATCACGCCGCGGAGCCAGAACCGCAGCGCGGGCTGGCACCGATCGGCGGCGCCGGTCACGAGGATGCCCACAGCCGGACCGATGCCCTGCGCACCGTGGCAGCCAGCCGGCCGTCACCGGAAGGCGGCAACGCCGGCCTGGTCGAAGAGCACCGCCTCGGCCATGCCATCGGGCAGCTGCATGGAATCTTCGTGCTCGCACAGAACCGGCATGGCCTGGTCGTCATCGACATGCATGCGGCACACGAACGCGTCGTCTACGAGGAGATGAAGCAATCGCTGGCGACGCGTTCGATGGCCACCCAGGCTCTGCTCGTGCCGGTGGTCTTCGCGGCCGATGCATTCGAGCGCGCCCTGGTCGAGGAACAGGCGCCGGCCATCCAGGCGCTCGGCCTCGACCTGGCTCTGTATTCGGAGCGTTCGGTGGCCGTACGCGCGATTCCGGCGGCACTCACCGGCGCCGACGTCGAGGCTCTCGCCCGCGCGGTACTGGCCGAACTGCGTGAACACGACGTTGCACATGCGATCACCGAACGCAGCAATGCACTGCTGGCGACCATGGCCTGTCACGCCGCCGTCCGTGCCAACCGGTTGCTGTCGCTCGCCGACATGAATGCACTGCTGCGCCGGATGGAAGCCACGCCGGCGGCCGACCAGTGCAATCACGGACGCCCGACCTGGGTGCAGATTCCGCTGGCCGACCTCGATCGCTGGTTCCTGCGCGGACGCTGAACCCGCCTCGAAATCCGGTCATGACGACGACCTCGACCACGCCCGCGACAGCCGCTCCTCCCGTCCTTCTGCTGCTCGGCCCGACGGCATCGGGCAAGAGCGCCATCGCGATGGAACTGGCGCGCCGCCTGCCGATCGAAATCGTCAGCGTGGACTCGGCCCAGGTCTATCGCGGCCTCGACATCGGTACGGCCAAGCCGGGTGCCGGCGAGCGAATGGCCGTCCGCCACCATCTGATCGACCTCGTCGACCCGTCGGCCGGTTATTCGGCCGCGCGCTTTGCCGCGGAGGCGCGCACGGCGATCGCCAGCATCCGGGCACGCGCGCGCATTCCGCTGCTGGTCGGCGGCACGATGCTGTATGCACGCGCACTCACGGACGGCCTGCACAGTCTGCCAGCGGCCGACGCGGCCGTACGCGCCCGCCTCGACGAGGAGGCGCAGCGCGACGGACTGGCGGCGCTGCATGCACGGCTCGCCGTCGTCGACCCGGCCGCGGCGGCACGCATCGACCCGGCCGATCGGCAGCGCATCCAGCGCGCACTGGAAATCCTCGAACTCACCGGCCGCCCGATGTCGGACTGGCTGACACGCCCGGCGCCGCGTCGGGACACCGGACCGATCGTGCGCATCACCCTCGAACCGGCCGACCGCGGCCTGCTGCACGAACGCATCGCCGCCCGTTTCGAGCAGATGCTGCAAGCCGGCTTCATCGACGAGGTGCGCGGTCTGCGCGCGCGCGGCGATCTGCACGCGGAACTGCCGTCGATGCGCACGGTCGGCTACCGGCAGGCCTGGCAGTGGCTGGACCGCGACGCGCCGCTGGCCGATCTGCGCGCAAGAGCGGTGGCGGCGACCCGGCAACTCGCCAAGCGTCAGCTGACCTGGCTGCGTGCCATGAGCGATCGCCATTCGATCGACCCGTTTTCAGCCGACGCGCTGCAGCAGGTCGAGCGGATCGTCCGCGCCGCCGAAGCGCCCGGCACAGAGCTATTGACAGCGCCGCCGGGCGAGGCCAACTGATGCTGCGACGCGTCGGCAGGCGGAGCCAGTCGACTTCAGGTGCCCTCAGAGAACGTGTGAAGCAATCGGCCGCGGCTGATTGCTTCACACGTTCTCAACGCTGCCAGCGACGACGCGGGCCGCTCCAGTCGAACGAAAACGAGTAGAGCAGATCGAGCGCCGTGTCGGTGCCGGCCTGCGCCTGCAGCGACAGCCGGCGGGTGATCGCATACTGGATGCGGAAAATGTTCCAGACGCCGTGCAGACCCTGCTCGTACGTCACCATCAGCCGCGAGCCCAGGCGCTTGCCGATCGCCAGGACGTCACCGGTGGCGCTGGCGTCGGGCACCGCCCCACCCGTCTGGCCCGGGAAACTGGCACCGAAGTCCTGGTTGAACCCGCTGCCGGTACTGGCGCTGCGGATCGTGAGCACATCGAGCCCGAGCGCATGCGTGAGCCCGCCCGATTCGCCGCCGCTGCCCAGCAGGGTGGCGGCCGCCGCCTGCAGGGCAGCCATCTGCGCGCCGCTGCCGGCATCATCGAAACCGACGCCCAGCACGAGCCAGGACAGCTTCTCGGCATCGGGCACGTCCGGGTCGGAGACCAGTTGCACGCGCGGCGAAAGGACCGTTCCGGTCACACTGACACCGGCTTCGACCGGCTGGTCCCGGCGCATGGCGACGATGTCGAGCACCGGGTTGTCGATCGGCCCGTCGAAGATCACCCGGCCCCGGGTGATCTGCAGGGTCTGCCCCCAGGCCGTATAGGTTCCTCTGAACACCCGCACGGTTCCGTGGGCAAGCGGATTTTCCGGCAGGCTGCCCCCGAGGGTCAGCGATCCGGCCAGCCGGAGATCGGCACCACTGCCGCGGATGCGCAATTCGCGACCGAGATCGAGTTCGAGATCCGCCAGAACGCGCAGGCCTTCAGGCTGCGCGTCCGCATCCTCGCCATCGGGGGCCGCCGTCTGCGCACCGTGCCCCGGCGCCGGCTCGTGGCCGATGATCACGACATCGTCAGGCCGGGCCGGGACTTCGCCGCCGCGCAGCTCGATCAGGCCCTCGTCGACACGAAGCTTGCCGCGCCACTGCAGGGCCGCCTGTCGGCTCGTGATCGTCGTCGTGCCGGAGACGACCAGGCGTTCTCCGGGACCCAGCGGCACCGTCAGCCGATCGGCCCGCAGATCGAAGTCACCGCGCAGACCTTCGAGCTGCAGCGCGCCGCTGAGCACGATGGCCCCTTCGCCGGACTCGAGCCGCAGTTCGTGCAGAACCAGTCGGTCTCCGTCGAAATCGGCCCGCAGGCTGCCCTGGTCGAGCCGCCAGCCCAGTTCATGCTGGGTGAGCGCGAGCGACTGCCCGGTGAGCGTCCCGTCGAGAAGCGGAGCCATCACGGTGCCGCGCAGTCGTCCGTCGAAACGGGTCTGTCCGGCAACGCTCCATGCCGGCCCGAGTGCGCGATCGACAAAGGCCAGCGTCGGAATGTGCAGACTCACCCGCCCGTCGAGCCGGCCTTCGTCCAGGGTGAGATCGATGCGCCCATGTTCTTCGGAACCGACCGCGCCGGGCAGGTCGATGCGCACCTGTCCGCCCGGCCGCAGCGGGTCGTCACCATGCACGTCCCATTGGGCGTCGACGTGCAGCGCCGCCAGTTCGGCCCGGGCAGCCCGGGTGGTCTCGTCCTCCTGTGGCACGGCGAAGCGGCTCAGCCAGGCACCCATCGGTACGTCCCGGGCCTGCCCGCGCACGACGTAATGCCCGTCGGTCCAGGCGAGTTCCTCCAGACGCAGGCGGGCCTCATCGTAGAAATGCACGTCACCGGCCGCCGTCACGTGAGCGGACCGCTCCGTCCGGTCGGCCGGCGTCGCGTGGGCGGACCGCTCCGTCCCGCCGGCCGGCTCCGCGTCGCCGGCACCTCTGGCACCGCCGATGCGCCAGTCCGATCCGCCCAGCGAAAATCCGTGTGGATCCACGTGCAGACCGGTCGGCACGTCCAGACGCAAGGCCAGTCGTTCGTCGCGAACGAGAACGTGACTGGCATCCGCCTGCAGCAGACGCCCGTCCCAGGACCAGGCCGCTGCCCCCTCGTGCCCGGACGGCATGGGTGCGAGCGAACCCGCGGCACGCAACGAGGCCGCACGCTGCGGATCGGACAGCGCAATGTCGATCGTGTGTGCATCCTGATCGCCCGATAGCGCCAGATCCAGTCGATCGATCCGGTTGTCCGCCGCCACGAGTCCCTGTGCCCGGAACGCCGCCTGGACGGATCCGGACGGCCGGGCACTGTTCGCCGCATTGGCTGGTCCGGTGGCTGCCCGGGTGCCGGACAGCCAGTCCGCCAGCTTCCAGTCCTTCAGTTCGAGTTCCCCATCCAGGGAATCCAGCTGCACGTCCTGCTCCCAGGCAAGTGCATTGGCCGAAACCTTCATCCGCGCGCTCAGCGGCACCCGCGTCCAGCCGCCCGTCAATTCTGCGGTCAGCGCCAGCGTACCCTTTGCACGCACATCGAGTTCATCGAGCGCGCCGGCGCGCAAGGCAACGGTCAGACGGTCGGAGGCACGCCCCAGCGCACCGTTTGCGCGTGCCCGCAGATGGCCGAATCCGACGACGGCCGCGACGTTCTCGATGTACTGCATCGTCAGATCGGCACGCCAGTCCAGCTGCACGTTTCTGCCGGCGAGCGTTCCGGGGGCAACCGTCAGACGCGTGGCCAGTTGCGGATCGGGCCAGGCGCGACCGCGAGCGCCCCAGGTGCCGTCCAGACGACCGTGCCAGTCGGCAGGCAGCGCCGCCTCCGACAGCCCGGCCTGGGCGAGCAGCGCACCGAACCCGGCCGGATCGAGCGCAGAAAAGCGTCCATCGAGATCAACGCGCCAGGGTGCCGCCAGCGTTGCGCTGCCGCGCGCTTCGAGCGTCCCCGCGTCAGTCTTCAGGCGCGCGCTGCCGATCTGCAGCTGCTCGTCATCGAAGCGCACGGCCAGCGTCAGTCCGGCACCCGGGACGAACCGGCCGGTATCAGCGATATCGGCCTGCAGCCGATCGCGCTCGACGCGCACCGACCCCGCCAGCCGCGTCGATGCCCAGTCGCCATGCAGCGCCGACAGATCCACGTCGCCAAGTTGCACCTGTCCCTGCATGACGGGAAGACCGACTTTCGCCCATGCCATGCGCTCACTGAAATCCAGCGTCAGATTGCCCTGCAGCAGGGCTTCGTCCGGCAGCGTCAGCTGCAGTTCAGCGATGTGCAGATGCGCCGGGTCGCCGGTGAACGACAGCCGCACATCACGCACGGGGATCCGCTCATCATCGATCCTGCCGGGTCGGGTATTGGTCAGATGCAGTTCGCCCGAAAAGCGGTCTTCAGCGTCCAGCCGCAAGCTGGCCCGTCCCGACACGCGCAGTTCGGGGACGTCCTGCAGGCCGAACGGACCGGGTTCGACCGCATCGAGTTGCACGTCGACCGGATCGAGCATTTCCGCCACGGTCGAGGCGAACGGACGCACCTGGGTCCGGACACCGATCCATCCGGCCGGACGCGGCGCATGCATCACTGCCGGTGCCTGCCCACCTGCCCCAGGGGCCGCGGGGGCTTCCGTCTCCTTGCCCGTGCCGGTCCCGATGCCGGTGTCCGGGTTCCGTGCGCCCCCGCCTTCGGGCAGCATCTGCTGCCGCGCCATGTCCACACCCGTCGGCGAGCGCGGCGGCCGGGAGGACGCCATCGGCTGCGGCAGAACCTGTGCAGCAATCGACAGTTCGGTCAACGGACCGTCAACGGTCGCTTCGACCCTCGGCGGCCTCCATTGCGGCTGCCCGGCGAGCACAAACTGCGGTGCCGCTTCGAGCACGAATCCGGTCTGGTACGGAACACCGGCCTGCAGCGTGCCCCGTGCCTGCAGTGCGCCCCAGGGAGAGGAGAAAGCCAGACGGTCGATCCGGTAGCGGCCGTCGCGATAAGCGGCGCTCAGCGACAACTCGCGCAGGTCGGCCAGATCCGTCACCGCGCCTGCTGCATCATCCGGCGCGGACGCCTGTGTCCGTGCCACCCGCAACCGGCCGATGTCGAGGGCATCGATGCGCACCGCCAGCGGCAGGCCGAGCGAATCCGGCAACTGCACTTCACTGGCCTCTTCCGTCGGATGCAGCACGACGCGCACGTCGGCCGCCACGATCTGCGGCAGATGCAATTCGCCGCGCAACAGCGCGTCCGCTCGCAATCGTGCCCGCAGGTCGTCGATCGTGACATCGCGCGCGCCGTCGCTCCAGCGTACGGAATCGAGCCGGAAGCCGCCCAGCAGGGTGCCCTGGACGCGGCCGACGTGCAGGGACCCATGGCTGGCGGCAACCGCGCGCGCCAGCGACCAGCGCAGGAACGAATCGGTCTGCCCGACCCACCACAGAAGGACGGTCACTGCCACCAGCGCGAACGCAAACAGCCCTGCCAGCATGCGCAGGAACCGGCGCGACATCGTTCGCGTAGCCATCAGAATGCGTACCCGACCGTGAAGTGCAGCCGCCAGGCGCGCACTGCTTCGCCGTAGGCCAGGTCGAGGTTCACCGGTCCGACCGGCGAACGCCAGCGCAGACCGATCCCGTAACCGGCCACCGGATCGTAACGCCCCCAGGTGTCGGCGGCGTCACCGATATCGAAGAATGCCGCTGCATACCAGTCGCGCCGTACCGGATGCTGGTATTCGACGCTGCCCAGCGCCAGCACCCGTCCGCCGACCACGGCCCGGCCTTCGCGCACGCCGAGCGACAGGAAATCGTAGCCGCGAACCGTACTGGCGCCGCCGGTCCGAAACAGGTTCTCCGACGGAATGCCGTCCCGGGCCGCCGCGAACACCTGTCCGACCTCGGCCATGCCGACCAGAATTCCGCCTTCGAGCCAGGTCTCGTCCGGCATCGGCCAGAATCCCATGACGCGCGAGTGCGCGCGCACGAAACTGCGATCGCTGAGCACCGACTCCGAAGCACCGGACAGCGACGCACTGACCGAATAGCCGCGATGCGGATCGATCAGCGAGTCGAGGCGCCGGGTGCTCCAGGTCCAGGCGAGCGTGAGCGCACGCGACGAGCCGATGGGCCCCAGACCGCGCACGCGGCGATCCTCGGTCTGGTACTGCAGCGAAAGGAAGCGCACGGCATTGCCGGCACGCTTGCCTTCGCCGAAGAAAGCGGTTTTCTTGTTCGTGCGTTCGCCCTGCACGTCGAACTGCTCGAGACGCACCCCCCCCTGGTAATAGTGGCCACTGGCCTTCTGCGGCGTGCGCACGCTGGCGAACACGCGCCGGCGCACGCTTTGCAGCAGCACGCCCGATTCGAGCTGCCAGGCACGGCCGAACAGGTCACGGTGGTCGTAGCCGAGCAGCGCACGCGCCCCTTCGTCGGTGCTCACGCCGACGCCCATGGTCACATGCTGCGCCGGCCGCTCGCTCAGTCGAACCCGGATCGGCACGGTCGTGCGCGCCGGATCGGCCAGTACGGCCGCAAAATCCGGCAGCACTTCCACGGATCCGAAGTAGCCGGATTCACGCAGCCGCCCCTGAAAGGCGAGCAGTTCGTCAAAGTCGTAGGGAAGCAGTGCCCGCGGCGCGGCGTCTTCCGCACCCGTCGCCGAAGCCTGCCCGGGTCGGTCGTCCCGATCGTCCCGGTCGCCCCCGCCGCCCCCGCCGCCCTTCTCCCAGGGCGCCAGTGCGCGGACGATCGATTCGTCATACCGTGCCAGCCCCTCGATCGTCATCGGACCGAAATCCAGGCGCGGACCGGTGCGTACCCGCAGGCTCAGCGCCGCAGTCGTGTTCTCCGGATCGACGCGGGCTTCGCTGGCCACGATCCGCGCGCGCACGTAGCCGCGCTGCTGCAATGCATCGATCAGCAGGCGCTTGCCCGAGGTCCACTCCGTGCTGCGGAAAAAACTGCCTTCGGGCAAAGGCCAGCGCATGAGCAGCCAGTCGCCCACGCGTTCCGGCTGCTGCGTGCCATCGACCGACAGATCGACCGCGTTGACCGTCGTGCGCGCACCGGCGTCGACGCGGATTTCCACCACCGGCAGGCGCTCGTCCTGCCCTTCCCGGTAGCGGACTTCGGCATGCGCCGAATAGAATCCGGCGGCCTGCGCAATCGCTTCCGCCTCGGTTCGGGCGCGTTCGAGAAACAACGGCATCTGCTCCGGCTGGAAGCCGGCATCATCGATCCAGCGTCCCACGAGCGTGCGCGTACGGATCGGCTCGACCAGTTCGGACAGCGCCTCGACGCGCAACTGGTAATTCGCTGCCTGCACCGCAATCGGCAGGACACCCGAAACCGCCGCGACGCAGGCGACTCCGGCGGCGATCAGATCACGGCCGCGGACGCCCGACCCCCGTCGCATGGTTCGATCTCCCCGATGCGGAATACGGTTTCACCGGCCTCCTGCAACAGGACGGTTGCGCGCGCAACGTCGTCGGCAGCGACGATGACGACCATGCCGATGCCGCAATTGAACACGCGATGCATCTCCTGCACGTCGATCGAACCGTGCCGCTCGATCCAGTCGAACAGCGGCGGCCGCTGCCAGGCGTCGCGCCGCATCACCGCCTGGAGCCCCGGCGGCAGGATCCGCGGGACATTTTCGAGCAGACCGCCGCCCGTGATGTGGGCAATCCCCTTGACCGGCACCTGTGCCACCAGGTCGAGGACGGGGCGCACATAGATGCGTGTCGGCGCCAGCACGGCGTCGACGAAACGGCCGCCATGGAAGTCGTCCTGCATCTGCGGCGCATCGATCGAACCCCAGGTCCGCTCGATCACACGCCGCAGCAGCGAATAACCGTTCGAATGGGCGCCGCTGGAGGCCAGTCCGAGCACGACGTCGCCGGCGACGATGGCGCGTCCGTCGATGATCCCGCTCTTTTCGACGACGCCGACGGCGAATCCGGCGAGATCGTATTCACCGTCCGGATACATGTCCGGCATCTCGGCCGTCTCGCCGCCGATCAGGGCACAACCGGCCTGCTCGCAACCGCGTGCGATGCCGGCGACGACCCGCTCGGCGACATCGACGTCGAGTCGCCCGCAGGCAAAGTAATCAAGGAAAAAAAGTGGCTCGGCTCCCTGCACGATGATGTCATTGACGCTCATCGCCACCAGATCGATGCCGACCGTGTCATGCCCATCGAGCGCAAAGGCCAGGCGCAGCTTGGTGCCGACACCGTCGGTGCCGGACACGAGCACCGGCTCGCGGTAGCGCTTCGGTACCTCGAACAGGGCACCAAAGCCGCCGATGCCGCCCAGCACTCCCTCCCGCATCGTACGCCGCGCCCATGGCGCGATGCGCTGCACGAGTTCCTCGCCGGCATCGATGTCGACGCCCGCGTCACGGTAGGAAAGGCGGCCGGAAGACAGGGAAGGGGATCTGGGAGCAGCCATGAAGATACCGGGTCGTACGGGCTGCGCGGCAACCCGATAAAATCATGGATCGTGCGGAACCCCGCCCGATCCGATCGTCTTCGACGATTGTAGCTGCTCGCCCGATCACGCATTGCCCACGTCCCGCCCGGGACTGCCGGCAGGCTGCGCGAGCACCTGACTGAATCGACGGTGCCCGAAAGGCACGCCGGAATGCAACAGATACCCCTGGATCTCTATCAGGTCGACGAACCGACGCTGGAAAATTTCATCGCCGGGCGCAACGCCGAAGCGCTTGTCTGCCTGCGGACCTGGCGCGATGCACCGGCGTCAGCCATCGGCCCGGTCCGTCTGGCCCATCTCTGGGGCGAGCCGGGCTGCGGCAGGAAGCATCTGGCCCACGCCAGCGCCGGAGAAAACCGGATTCCGGCCGCCACCACGCCCCCCGATGCATTGTGCGCGACCGTCAGGAAATGGATCGCCACCTGCGCAAACACTTGTACGGAGCCTGCGCTCGAACACCCCCGCATCTTCGCCATCACCGACGTCGAGGCACTCGATGCGGCCGGTCAGGAGCAGGTGTTTCACCTGGTCAACCAGATCCAGGCGAATCCGGGCAACGCGCTGCTGACCACCGGTGCACAGGCGCCGCTGGCGCTGCCGCTGCGGGCCGAACTGCGCACGCGCCTGGGTTCGGGGCTCGTCTTCCGGCTGCATCTGCTCGACGACGCCGACAAGAGCCGGGTGCTCCACCGGATCGTCAAGGAGCGCGGCGTGCGCATCGCACCCGATGTGCTGCCCTGGCTGCTGCGGCACACGTCGCGCGACATCCGTGCGCTCGTGCAGCTCTTCGATGCGCTCGATCGGCATGCGTTCGAGCATCAGCGGGCCATTACCCTCCCCCTGCTGCGCGAATGGCTCGCCCAGGCTGCCGCGGCGCAGACCGTCCGCGACCGGGCCTCGGACGAGTCCGATGCCTGCAGGCTCGAAACCCCGCCGGAGCACCCGCCCGTGAAACATCAACAACCGTCATAATGCTGACCGTGTCCCCACCCCTCCATCACGACATCGCCCCGGACCGGAGCGTTACTTCCGAGGCGGCGCTCGACGCTTCGGGTGCGTCCGGCCTGGCCCTGTTCGATCTCGACCAGACCCTGCTGCCCATCGACAGCGATTTCGAGTGGGGCCGCTTTCTGGTCGGCATCGGTGCCGTCGACGGCACCGAATATGATCGGCGCAACCGGCAGTTCTTCGACCAGTACCATGCGGGCACGCTCGACATCGGCGAGTTTCTCGCCTTCCAGCTGGCACCGCTGGCCGCCTGGCCGGCTGAACGTCTCGATCACTGGCGGGCACGATTTCTCGAAGAAGTCATCCGCCCGAAAATCCTCGCGCCGGCACGCACCCTCGTCGAGCGCCATCGGGCGGACGGCGATCTGTGCGCGATCGTCACGGCCACCAACGAATTCGTCACCAGGCCGATTGCTGCCGAGTTCGGCGTCGAACACCTGATCGCGACCGAGGTGGAGTTCATCGACGGTCGTTATACCGGCCGGCCGCGCGGCACGCCGTCGTTCCGCCAGGGCAAGGTCGAGCGCACCAGCGAATGGCTCGCCTCGCTCGGCCACGGCTGGGACGGTTTCGCACGAACGTATTTCTACAGCGACTCGCTCAACGATCTTCCGCTGCTCGAACGCGTGAGCCACCCGATCGCCACGAATCCCGACCCGCAACTGGCCGCTCTCGCGCAGAAACGTGGCTGGCGCACATTGCAACTGTTCGAATGATCCGCAAGCTGATCAACCGCGTGCTCGCGAAAACCGCCGCGCCGCGTCTGCGCAAACGGCCAAACCGCTACCGCGGCAGCGAGCAGGGACTGCCGCTGGCCGACGTGTCGAAGGCAGCCATCCGCACCTGCGAAGCCCTGCAGCAGGCCGGCTTCCAGGCCTGGATCGTCGGCGGCGGCGTGCGCGATCTGCTGCTCGACCTGAAGCCGAAGGACTTCGACGTCGCCACCGACGCGACGCCCGATGAAGTGCGCTGGCTGTTTCGCCGCTCGCGCATCATCGGACGACGGTTCCAGATCGTTCACGTGCTCCACGGGCGCGACACGATCGAGGTCTCCACCTTCCGCTCGATGCAACCGGCGGCCGAGACCGACGAACACGGACGGGTGCTGCGCGACAATGTCTGGGGAACGCAGGCGGAAGACGCGATGCGGCGCGACTTCACGATCAACGCGCTCTATTACGACCCGGTCAGCGACATCCTGCTCGATTATCACGATGGCGTGAAGGACATGCGCCAGCGCGTGCTGCGCATGATCGGCGACCCGGCGAGCCGCTATCGCGAAGATCCGGTGCGCATGCTGCGCGTGGCGCGCTTTGCCGCCAAGCTCGATTTCACGGTCGAGCCGCGGACCCAGCAGCCGATCGGCGAACTCAAGGATCTGCTGCGCAATGTTCCGGCAGCGCGCCTGTTCGACGAAATGCTCAAGTTGCTGCTCTCCGGCCGGTCCATGGCCTGCCTGCAGGAACTGCAGCGTCTGGGCCTGCATCACGGGCTGCTGCCGATGCTCGACGTGATCCTCGGCCAGCCGGATGAGACCCGCTTCGTGCAGGCTGCACTGGCCGCCACCGACGCGCGCGTGCTGGCGGACAAGAGCGTGTCGCCGGGATTCCTGTTCGCCGCACTGCTCTGGCAGCCGGTACGTATCCGCTGGGAAAAGCGCACCGGACGCGGCGAACACACGATTCCCGCGCTGACGGCGGCGATCGAGTCGGTCCTCGACGAACAGGCCGGACGGCTGGCGATCCAGCGCCGTTTCATTGCCGACATGCGCGAAATCTGGATGATGCAGCCGCGCTTCGAGCGCCGTGTCGGCCGTTCCCCGCATACGCTCGTGACGCACAAGCGCTTTCGCGCCGGCTGGGACTTCCTGATGCTGCGCTGCGAATCCGGCGAGATGCCGGCGGAACTGGGCGAGTGGTGGCACGAATTTGCCCACGCCGACGCCGCTGGCCGCCAGGAAATGCTCGAACGCAAGACCGACGCCACCGCGCCCGCCAAGCGCAAGCGGCGCGGGCGCCGGCGCAAACCGGCCGATACCGGCGCCGGCGAGGGCGCGGCCGGCAGCGCGGACGGCGCGCTGGCGGAGAACGCGTAAGCCGGCGATGCGCGCCTGGATCGGTCTCGGCGCCAATCTCGGCGAACCGGCCACGACCTTCGCAGAAGCTTTGCGGCGCATCGACGCGCTCGCCGGCGTCGATGTCTGCCGGACCTCGTCGATCTGGCGCAGCGCACCGGTCGACGCCCCGGGTCCCGACTATCACAATGCGGTGGCCGAGCTGTGCGCGCATTGCACCCCGCAGGCATTGCTGGCCAGCCTGCTGCGGATCGAAAAAGCACTTGGGCGCACGAGACCGTTCCGGCATGCGCCACGGACCATCGATCTCGACTTCCTGCTGGCACAGGACGACGAAGGGACACCTGTCATCGTTGCGACCGCATCCCTGTGCCTGCCGCATCCACGGCTGCACGAACGGGCATTCGCCCTGGCACCGCTGGCCGAACTCGATCCGGCGCTCGAGGTTCCCGGCCACGGCAGAGTCACGGCGCTGCTCGAGGCCTGCGCCGGGCAGCCGATCGAGCGGATCGCGCCGCCACTGGCCGGATGAAACGGAAAGAACGCATGAACCTGCCGATTCCGCTGCAGACCGTCGCCATGCCGGCCGTCTTTGCGCCGTTTGCCGTACTGTACATGGGGCAGCCGCTGAAACCCGACTACCTGTGGGCGGCACTGTGCCTGCCCGGCGCCGTCTACTTCATTTTCCGTTCATGACCACGGCCGCCCGCCTGTCCCCTTTCGAGAAATACCGGCACATCGTCATCGAAGGTCCGATCGGTGTCGGCAAGACTTCGCTCGCCCGCCGGCTGGCCGATCGTTTCGACGCCAGGCCGGTCCTCGAAGACCCGGCCGCCAATCCGTTCCTGGAACGCTTCTACCGCGATGCACGGCGCTACGCACTGCCGACGCAGCTGTGCTTCCTGTTCCAGCGCATGGACCAGTTGCGCGAACTGGCGCAGCACGAACTGTTCTCGCAGGCGGCTGTCGGCGACTTCCTGCTCGACAAGGATCCGCTGTTTGCGCACCTGACGCTGGCCGACGATGAACTGGCGCTGTACCGCCAGATCTTTGACAGCCTGCACCCGCAGGCGCCCGTACCCGATCTCGTCATCTATCTGCAGGCCCAGCCCGATACGCTCGTCGAGCGCGTGCACCGGCGCGGCAGCGCAATGGAAGAGAGCATCCCGGAGTCGTACCTGCGCGAACTGGCCGACAGTTACAGCCGGTTCTTCCACCAGTACGATGCGGCGCCGCTGCTGATCGTCAACACCGAGCATCTGAATCCGATCGATCGCGAGGAGGATTTCGAGCTGCTGCTGCAGCAGCTTGCCGGCCTGCGCGGACGGCGCGCCTTCTTCAACGTCGGAGAATGAAAGAATGGCCGCCCGGATGAGCGACCGCGCGGTCGACAGGATGGCGGATCCCTGCGCCATCCGGCGGCGGCTACGCGCCGGACGTTCTCCGACAGGAAATTCCCGATCACCCTGTCCGCAGGAGCATTGCCGTGCAGATCATTGAATCCGTCGCCGCACTACGCGCCGCTCTGGACGGATGCGCACGCACGGCCTTCGTGCCGACCATGGGCAACCTGCATGAAGGCCATCTTTCGCTGGTGCGCATGGCGCGGCAGAACGGCGAACCGGTCGTGACCAGCATCTTCGTGAACCGCCTGCAGTTCGGGCCGAACGAGG
>Ga0265293_10008076_pt1 | contig 15800 bp, 5 predicted proteins | sample Munlanlewell138R_FD_192505 | JGI IMG/M metagenome (GOLD analysis project Ga0265293, IMG submission 192505) | Leachate microbial communities from a municipal landfill in Southern Ontario, Canada - Leachate well 138R | ecosystem: Engineered > Solid waste > Landfill > Unclassified | place: Canada...
GCCAGCGGTTTTTCTCTATTGTTTATAAATTGAATAAGCTCTTCGGTTTGATAAAACTCCCTGAGGGGGAGAATAGGACCGAAAATTTCTTCCTGCCATATTGCGGCCTCCGGTTTAGCATTTTCAATTACTGTAGGTTCTATGTACAAATCTTCGGGCTCAACTGTCCCGCCCAAAACAATTCTACCCTCTTTAAGATAGCCGCTCAGGCGTTCCAGCGCAGAAGCGGATACTATGCGCGGATAATCCGGAGAGGTCTGCGGCTTAGTGCCAAACATGGAGATGATGGCTTGTTTGTATTCCGATAAAAAATCCTCTTTCACGCTTTGATGCACTAACAAATAGTCGGGAGCAATACAGGTTTGCCCGGCGTTAATTGTTTTGCCCCAGGCAATTCTTCTGGCAGCAAAACGAATGTTGGCATCCCTGTCTACAATGCAGGGACTTTTGCCTCCCAGTTCCAGACTGAGGGGAGTCAGGTGTTTTGAAGCGGCTTCCATGACAATTTTGCCTATTGCCGGGCTGCCAGTATAAAAAATATAGTCAAAGCGGGCTTTGAGCAAGGCCTGGTTCACCTCCCTATGTCCATGCCAGATACTGATGTATTCAGGAGGAAAACAAGACACAATTTTTTCCATAACTTCGGCAGTAGCCGGAGCCAGGGGAGAAGTCTTGAGCATGGCACAATTGCCGGCCGCCAAGGCTCCGACCAGGGGATTAAAGAGCAAATGAAAAGGATAATTCCAGGGAGCTATAATTAGAACCACACCATACGGCTCCTTATAAATATAACTCCTGGAGGGAAAGAAAACCAATGGAGTAACTTTTCTTTTGGTTTTGGACCATTTTTTCAAATGCCTTATCTGATAGCGAATTTCCTGCAGTACAATGCTGATCTCCGTGGCAAAAGATTCAAAATGAGATTTGTGCAGATCTTTGGCCAATGCTTCCATCAATCTGTTTTCGTGTTTAATAATAGCCGAATAAAGGGTTTTGAGTGAATTAATACGGTAATTATTTTCTTTAGTGCTGTTTGTACGGTAAAAAGCCCTCATTTCCTGTAGCTTTTTTTCAATCTTGGACTCAATCATAATAAATATATCTTAAGGTTTAGTTTCTCTTCATGTCTTTTGAATTGCCAGCTGCAATTTAGGATAAATTGTTATTTAAAAGCCTAAATCTAATCAATTTTCAGATTAATTTTTAATACTTTTGGCTCAGGCAACGAATATAAGGACATTTATTTGTTATTTCCTTGTTATTCAATAGAATAGTTTGTCTGGTCTGTGCTGTGCCAAATTCTTTTTATCTAAGGGCGCAGGCTGACAGAAAAATAAGTGTTAATCAATAATTCAATACTTTACAATGAGAAACAGGCAATTTAGAACTCTCAGTTTTGTTAAAAGGAAATACTTAGTAAGTAGTTTGCATTTTGTTTTGGGACTTGTATTGCTTGCAGGACTTATTTCATGTACTGCTGAGACCAGGATAGGGAAAATGAGCCTTGAATATCAGGAAAAGCCTTTGACACTTGGGTCTGAAGATTTTCGCATGAGCTGGCAAATACAAGCCTCGGGGAACGCTATTATGCAAGAAGCTTATGAGCTGGAGTTCTACCAAATGGAAAACTCTCAAAGAACATTGCTTTGGAACAGCGGAAAAGTAACAGATAACAACAGTCAGCTGCTTCCTTACACCGGCCCTGGCTTAAAGCCCCTTCAGAAATATGCCTGGAGAGTACGTGTCTGGGATAATCAGGGCAATATTACCGACTGGAGCAAATTGCAGGAGTTTTGGACTGAACCCGAAGAATCCTGGCTGGATGCCCGCTGGGTAGGAGCCATTACCAGGGCTGATTCCAGACTGCCAGAAGGCCGGAGATTTGAAGGTAATTCCGTCAACCGTAACCCCGAGAGCAAAGCTTTGTGGGCTGCCACGGATCCTTTATCAAAAAAGAGCCTTTATCTGCGCAAAGCCATGCAAATGGAAAAACCCATAGAGGAAGCCCTGGTGTATATCAGTGGCCTTGGACATTACGAATTGAGTCTGAACGGCCAAAAAATAGGCGAAACTGAATTTGCTCCTTTGTGGACTGATTACGATGAAACGGTGTATTACAATATATACGATGTGAAAGATTTTTTAAAAAAGGGAGAAAACGTCGCCGGTGTTTTGTTGGGAAACGGTTTTTACAATGTTCAGGGAGGGCGTTATCGTAAATTGCTGATCAGTTTTGGCCCTCCGACTTTGTTTTTTAAATTATATGTACGTTACAAAGATGGAACAACAGGGGAATGGACTTCGGACAGAAGCTGGAAATACGACTTCAGCCCAATTACCTTCAATTGCATTTACGGAGGCGAAGATTACGATGCCAATATGGAACAGCCAGGCTGGGATAAACCCGGATTTGACGACAGCCAGTGGAAATCGGTTGTTTTACAGGAAGCGCCCAAAGGGGAATTGTTGCCCCAGGCGGCCAATCCGGTTAAGATAATGGACCGTTATCCTGTTAAAACTATGCAGCGCTTGCCTGTACTGCCTGCCCGAAACAGAAATTCCAGAGAAGCTCAGGCAGAAAAAAGTGATACGGTTTGGGTTTACGTACTGGATATGGCCCAGAATCTTTCCGGTTATCCCGAAATCAAAGTAAAAGGGGAAAAAGGCGATAAAGTTAAACTGACCGTAGGTGAATCACTCAACGACCGGGGGCTGGTAAGCCAAAGTCAGTCGGGTGGGCCGCATTATTATGAATATACCCTCAAAGGCGATAAAGAAGAATACTGGCGTCCCCGTTTCTCTTATTACGGTTTTCGCTATATTCAGCTGGAAGGCGCTGTAATGCAGGGAGCTGATAATCCCGGGCACTTGCCTGTAATCACAGACATCCATTCTTGTTTTGTACACAATTCTGTTGAGGAAATTGGTCATTTTGAGTCGTCCAATACTATTTTCAATAATACGCACAAATTGATTAAGATGGCCGTCAAAAGCAATATGCATGCTGTCTTTACCGATTGTCCGCACAGAGAGAAACTCGGCTGGCTCGAACAGGTGCAACTCAACGGCGAAGGTCTGCTGTACAATTACGATTTAAGCAGACTTTTCCCAAAGATTATGAGGGACATGGCCGATGAACAATATCCCAATGGACTTGTACCCACCACGGCACCTATGTATACAGAGTTTGGAGAATTGTGGAATGATTCGCCGGAATGGGGTAGTACCTCGGTCATTTTGCCTTTTTTGTATTACGAACGCTACGGCGATGACCGTTTGATCAGAGAATATTATCCGGTCATGAAGAAATACGTCGATTACCTCGAAAGCAGAGCGGAAAATCACATAGTGATGCACGGTTTGGGAGACTGGTACGATTACGGCGATTTCAGAGCGGGATTTTCACGCAATACTCCTGTGCCTTTGGTTGGAACTGCGCATTTGTATTTTGACATTCAATTGCTGATTCGTGCTGCCAGCATGCTGGGAATACAGGAAGACGTGGATTTTTATAGCCGTTTGGGAAAAGAGGTCAATAAGGCTTTTCACGATCGCTTTTTCAGAGCAGATAGTTGCATTTACGGCAGCGGCAGCCAGACGTCCTATGCCTTGCCACTCTTTTTGGATATGGTGGAACCGCAATACCGACAGCGAGTGATGGACAATCTCGTGGCTGATATCCAAGCCCATGGCAACAGGCTTACTACAGGCGAAGTGGGTAACCGCTATATGTTTCAGGTGCTGGCTCGCAACGGCCTGAATGAACTGATGTACAAAATGCATAATCACGAAGAAGCACCGGGTTACGGCTTCCAGCTCAAATTCGGAGCCACCACTCTGACTGAACAATGGGATCCCAGATTGGGTGCTTCCTGGAACCATTTCATGCTCGGATCTATTGACGAATGGTTTTTCCGTTCTCTGGGCGGTATACAGTTTGATAACGAAAAAGCTCCGGGAGCTCAACATCTCATCATTAAACCGGAAGTTGTAGGAGATCTGAACTGGGTGAAATGCAATACTCAAAGTCTTTACGGCAAGATCAGTGTTGAATGGGAAATTGACGAAAACAAACAGTTCTCGATGAATCTGGAGATTCCGGCCAATTCTACTGCCAAAGTGTATTTACCCGGGAACGATCTGCCTGAACTTGTCCAAAGTGGAAAACACCGATTTACTAAACAACTACACTAAGCTTTATACCTATGAAACTAAAGAATTTAATTTTAAAGAACAGCCTGCTGGTAGTGATGCTTATGCTCCTGGCCTGCGGACAAAAAGAAGAATTGCCCTGGGATAACGGGAAATTGCAGGTGGACGCCACCCAATGCTATTTACAGCACGAAAACGGCAAACCATTTTTCTGGTTGGGCGAAACCGGATGGCTTTTACCCGAACGACTTAACAGAAACGAAGCTGAATTTTATCTTGAAAACTGCCGTCAGGCAGGATACAACGTGGTTCAGGTACAAACCATCAACGGGGTGCCTGCAGTCAATGCTTACGGTCAGCGTTCCATGATTGACGGATTTGATTTCAGTAAGATCAATCAGGAAGGCGTTTATGGCTATTGGGACCACATGGATTACATCATTGAAACCGCTGAATCCAAAGGAATATACATCGGAATGGTATGTATTTGGGGAGGTTTGGTCAAAAAAGGCCTGATGGACGAAGAACAAGCCAGAGCCTACGGTACTTTCCTGGCCGAACGCTATAAAGACAAGCCCAATATTATCTGGTTTATCGGAGGAGACATTCACGGAGATGTTAAACCTGAAGTCTGGCATGCTCTGGCAGAAAGCATCAAAGCGGTTGATAAGAATCATTTGATGACTTTCCATCCCTTTGGGCGTACATTGTCGGCTATATGGATGAACAATGCAGAATGGCTGGATTTCAATATGTTTCAAAGCGGACACCGCCGCTACGAACAGTCGGAACCGGGTAAAGAATTTTTGCCCGATTCAACAGAAGAAGACAACTGGCGTTATGTGGAAATCAGCAAGACTTACGAGCCGCTCAAGCCGGTTATTGATGGTGAACCCAGTTACGAGGGTATTCCGCAAGGCCTGCACAATCCTGAGGAGCCACTATGGCAGGCCAAAGACGTCCGACGTTATGCTTATTGGTCTGTTTTTGCCGGTTCTTTTGGTCATACCTACGGCAACAATTCCATTATGCAGATGCACAAAGGCGGTCAGCGCCCTGGAGCTTACGGAGCGACCATGCATTGGGTAGAAGCACTCAAGGATGGAGGATTTAATCAAATGAAACACCTCAAAAATCTGATCCTGAGCTTTCCCTTTTTTGAACGTATTCCCGATCAATCGGTCATAGCCGGAGAGAACGGAGTTCGTTATGAGCGTCTCAGTGCCACCCGCGGTGATGATTATCTTTTGGTTTACAATTACACCAGCCGTCCCATGGAAATTGACCTGAGCAAAATAAGTGGTGCAAAAAAGGTGGTTTGGTGGATGGATCCGGTCAATGGAGACCTCAGTTATCTGGGTGAATTCGAAAACGGCATTCAACAGTTCAACTCTCCCAAAGCACATGCCGAAGGGAACGATATGGTGCTGATTGCCGTAGATGCTGCTAAGAAATATATAGATAAAAGTTGGACAGTTTTACCCGAATTAAAATAAAAGCCTTATGAAAAGACTTATGTTGATACCAGTGCTGCTAAGCCTGATGTTTGTTTCCTGTAAGCAGGAACAATCTTCTGCCCCCGATCTCAAAGCGGTAGACCTTAAATGCGAAATGTTGGTGAATCCTGTTGGCATTGATGCTCCCAGTCCCCGGTTGAGCTGGAAGCTGCAAAGCGATGCTCGTGGGTTAAGCCAAACAGCCTACAGACTACTGGTCGCTTCCAGCAAAGAAAAACTCGCTGCTGGTCAGGCAGATGTATGGGACTCTGGTAAAAAAAGCTCAGACCTGTCTGTGCTGATTCCTTATGCCGGGCCTAAATTACAGAGCAGTCGGTATTATTACTGGAAAGTACAGGTGTGGACCAACAAAGGCAATGAGCCCGTTGAGAGCGAAACAGCCAGTTGGGCTACCGGACTTTTGACCGAAAACGATTGGAAAAACAGTCGCTGGATAGGTTTGGACAGAGCTATGCCCTGGGACGAAGAAAAAACGCATGCCCGGTTGTCTGCCCGCTATTTCAGAAATGAATTCAATTGTGCTAAACCTGTGCGTCAGGCGCTCTTGCATATTTCCGGCCTGGGTTTGTACGAACTGTGGATCAACGGAGGACGTATAGGAGAGCAGGTGATGACACCGGCTCCCACAGATTATCGCAGGAGTATACTCTACAATAGTCATGATGTAACATCTTCCATAAAAGAGGGTCAAAATGCCCTGGGAGTCATTGTGGGAAATGGACGCTATTATGCTATGCGTCAGAATTACAAGCCTTACAAGTGGGCCAATTTTGGTTATCCCAAGCTGCGCGTGATTCTAAAGATTGAATACGAAGACGGCACCAAACAAACCATAGGCAGCAACGAACGTTGGATGATGACAGCCAATGGTCCAATTGTCAGCAATAATGAGTTTGACGGCGAAGAGTACGACGCCCGCAAAGAATTTCCCGGTTGGAACCAAGTCGGATTCAAGACAGACCGCAATTGGTTTCCGGCGCAAAGGGTGACCATACCTACGGCCGTTATTCGTGCCCAGCCAATGCCTGGGATGGGTATTACCGATGTGTTCAAGCCTGTAAGCATTACTCCTTTGAACAAAAACACCTACATTCTGGACATGGGACAGAACATGACGGGATGGATTCGTATGAAAGTAAAGGGAAAAGCCGGACATGAAGTTAAACTTCGTTTTGCCGAAACCCTGCTGGAAGACGGCAGTTTAAGTATGGCCAATTTAAGGGATGCTCTGGTAACCGATAAATACATACTCAAAGGCGATCCTCAGGGTGAAGAATGGGCTCCCATATTTGTAACTCATGGTTTCCGTTACGTGGAACTGAGCAATTATCCGGGAGAACCCAAAGCCGAAGATTTTATCGGAGAATTTGTGAGTGACGAGATGGAAGACCTGGGTCATTTTGAGTCATCATCCGAGGTGCTAAACGGCATCGTTCGCAATGCTTACTGGGGAATCAAGGGCAATTATAAAGGCATGCCCATCGACTGCCCGCAACGCAATGAGCGTATGCCCTGGCTGGGCGATCGCACCATTGGTGCTTACGGAGAAAGTTTTCTCTTCGAAAACGATAAGTTGTACGCCAAATGGATAGACGACATTCGCGAGGCTCAACGCTGGGACGGCAGTATTCCCGATGTGGCTCCGGCCTACTGGAATTATTATTCGGACGATGTCACCTGGCCTGCAGCCTTCTTTTTTATTTCTGAAATGCTTTATCGTCAATTTGGAGATCTGAGACCCATAGAGAAAAATTACGACTCTATGAAGTTGTGGATGGAACACATGCGTAAGCATTATTCCAAAGACGGTTTGTTGGTAGCCGACAAATACGGAGATTGGTGCATGCCTCCCGAAGCTCCCGAAATCATACATTCCAGTGATCCTTCGCGCATAACCGAGGGCGCTCTGATATCGACTGCTTATTTTTATAAATTATATCACCTGATGGCCGATTTTGCAGTTTTGCTCGACAAAACCAAAGACGCTACCGTCTACCTGGCTATGGCCGGGGATATGAAAACTGCCTTTAACCGGCATTTTTACAACAGCGAAAAACAGTATTACAGCAACAATACAGTGACATCCAACTTACTAGCCCTGGCTTTTGACTTGGTTCCTGCTGAAGAACGCCAGGGAGTAGAAGGAAATGTCCAGAAGACATTGTTGGAGACCTACGGTGGCACCATGGCTACCGGTGTTATCGGTGGCCAGTGGCTGATGCGTGAGCTCACAGCCATGGGCAGGGGAGACATCGCCTTTTTGCTTGCCAGTACCACCAAACAGCCTAGTTGGGGTTATATGCTAACCAAAGGCGCCACCACTATCTGGGAATTGTGGAATGGTGACACGGCAGCTCCCAGCATGAATTCAGGCAACCACGTAATGTTGTTGGGTGACCTGCTGATCTGGTGTTACGAAAATCTGGCCGGTATCAGCAGCGACACAGAACAAGTGGGCTACAAAAGAGTTATAATGAAACCTGATTTCGGAATTGCCGATTTGAATTTTATAAATGCTTCTTACAAAACACCTTACGGTTTGGTTGTTTCGAACTGGAAAAAATCGGAAGATCGTTTAGAATGGAGCATTAAGCTTCCCGCAAATTCCTCAGCTCTTGTTTATTTACCTACTACACAAAAAAAGAACATCCAGGAAGGCGGTCGGTCTTTGAGTTCATCTAAGGCCATCCGTTACCGTGGAACCGAAAACAATTGTACAATGCTTGAGTTGGGATCGGGAGAGTATAAGTTTGACGTAATTTTATAATGATGAAAAGCATGAAAAAGTATATATTGCTGTATGCCCTGCTGGCATGCACCAGCCTGTACGCACAGGACAAAGGACTGGTCAACACCGTCAACAGTCCCTATGCCAAACTCTGGAGTACCGATGTGTCGGCTGTCAGCTGGACCGATGGATTCTGGGGGGAACGCTTTGATGTGTGCCGCGACACCATGGTGATCAATATGTGGCATGTAATGAGTGATCCCGAAGTGTCGCACGCTTTCAGGAATCTGGAAATTGCTGCCGGCGAAGCCGAGGGCAGGCATTCGGGCCCTCCCTTTAACGACGGGGATTTCTTTAAATGGTTCGAAAGTGCCGCTGCTGTGTATGCCGTAACCAAGGATCCAAAACTGGATGCTTTGATGGACAGGATTATCGCCACCATTGCCAAAGCCCAACGCGAAGACGGCTATATGCACACCCAGGTGATTATTCCTGAACGGAGAAGGCAAAAAGAACAAGCCAGACAACAGGGTCCGGTAGGAACTGCTGTAGGGACGGCCAAGGGTGGAGCTTTCAACAACAGGTTGAATTTTGAAACCTACAATCACGGCCACCTCATGACAGCCGCCTGTGTGCATTACAGGGCTACGGGCAAACGTAATATGCTGGATCTGGCTATTAAAGCCGCCGATTTTTTAGATCATTTTTACGAAACAGCCACAGCCGAACTGGCCCGTAATGCCATTTGCCCCTCCCATTACATGGGTATAGTAGAAATGTATCGTACTACCGGCGATCCCAAATACCTGGAGTTGTCCAAAAACCTCATAAACATCAGGGGTATGGTCGAAAATGGAACTGACGACAATCAGGACAGAGTTCCCTTCCGTCAGCAAAAAGTGGCGATGGGACATGCCGTCAGGGCTAATTATTTGTATGCCGGAGTAGCGGATGTGTACGCTGAAACCGGAGAGGCATTGCTCTTGGAAAACCTGGAGTCAATCTGGTCAGACATCGTTCATCGCAAAATGTACATTACCGGCGGTTGTGGAGCTTTGTACGACGGTACTTCACCCGATGGGACCAATTATACGCCAGATTCCATACAAAAGGTTCATCAGGCTTACGGAAGGGCTTATCAATTGCCAAATTCCACGGCTCACAACGAAACCTGTGCCAACATCGGCAATATGCTCTTTAACTGGAGAATGTTGCAGCTCAGTGGTGATGCCAAATATGCCGATGTTCTGGAACGGACATTGTACAATTCTGTACTTTCCGGTATCAGTCTGGGCGGAACCAAGTATTTTTATACCAATCCTCTGCGTTTGTCAAAAGATTTTCCTTATGTGTTGCGCTGGCCCAAAGAACGTACAGAATACATCAGCTGTTTTTGTTGCCCGCCCAATACGGTGCGTACTATTTGTGAGGCTCAGAATTATGCCTACAGTCTTTCGGAAGAAGGTGTCTGGTTGAATCTATACGGTTCCAGCAATTTAGCTACTAAATTAGCGGATGGTTCTGCTATTGAACTGGCTCAACATTCAGATTACCCATGGAAGGGCAAAGTGAATCTGGAGTTTAGCAAACTTCCCCGTAAGGCTGATTTCAGCTTGTTTTTTAGAATTCCCGAATGGTGTGATCAATACGAACTCAGCATTAACGGCAGTCCGGTTGATTTGCAGTTAGAAAAAGGCTATGCACGAGTTCAACGGAACTGGAAAAAATCGGACAAAATTGAATTTAATATGGAAATGCAGGCAAAACTGATCGAATCCAATCCCTTGCTCGAAGAAACCCGCAATCAGGTTGCCGTAACATGGGGACCCTTGGTTTATTGCCTGGAATCTGCTGATCTCGGAAACTATGAGATCGATAATATTAGCATTCCATCGGATATTGCATTTGAACCCGAAATGATGGAAATAGACGGCAGCCGCCTGATGAGCCTGAAGGGACAAGCCTGGTATGTGGAACAGCAAAACTGGGAAAATGTACTTTACCGGGAAGTGTCGCCGGCCAAAAAGAAAGTACAGGTACGTTTAATTCCTTATTATGCTTTCGGAAACAGGGGTTTTGAAGAGATGACGGTATGGATGCCTCTGGACCGCTAAACATTTTGTTATGAAAAAGATCATCGGCCTGCTTATCGCCGGCCTCGTTTACAGTATATTTCCCTGTAGTGCTCAAACCTTACGACCTCCCTGGGAGAATCATAAAGTATTGGAAATAAACAGACTGCCTGCCAGAGCTTCGTTTGTTCCTTACGTCGAAGAAAGGCTTGACCGTTCGATGAGTCTCAACGGAAGCTGGAAATTTAATTATGTCCCCAAGGCCGAAGAAGCTCCCTTGTTCTTTTTTCAAAACGATTACGACGATGCGAACTGGGCGGAGTTGCCCGTACCATCCAATTGGGAAATGCAGGGTTACGGTACTCCGATTTACATCAGTGCGGGCTATTCTTTCAAAATTGATCCGCCCCTGGTAAGTTCGGCACCCAATCCGCAAAACACCTCCTATACCGAAAGAACACCTGTTGGTTCTTACCGGCGTTCTTTTGAATTGCCTCAAGATTGGTATGGCAAAAAAGTATTCTTGCGCTTTGACGGTGTCATGAGTGCTTTTTATGTCTGGATTAACGGGCAGTTTGTGGGTTACAGTCAGGGCAGCATGGAAATGTCGGAGTTTGATGTTACTTCCAGTGTAAAGGCGGGAAAGAATCTTATTGCCGTTCAGGTGTTTCGATACAGTGACGGCAGTTACCTCGAAGATCAGGATATGTGGCGTATGTCTGGTATATACAGGGATGTGTCGCTGTATGTCACCGAAAAGATTCGTATTTATGATTTTGGGGTACGCACCGAACTGGACAGCACCTATACAAATGCCCGTTTGCTGATAGAACCCAAACTGTCTGTCTACGACGGACAAACGGCCGAAGGCTATGTGCTCCGGGCCAATTTATTTGATGCAGAGGGGAAAGCTGTTTTAGATCAAGCACTTGAGCAGGATGCCGTACCTGTTCTAAATCGTGAAATTCGTTCCAACATTCTCAACGCCAGAACACCACAACGCGGAGCCCGCAGTTTTGGCTGGTTCGATGCCGAAGTGAGCTCTCCGCATTTATGGACGGCCGAAACGCCTTACCTCTATACACTGGAATTGTGCTTATACAACGAACAGGGGCAGGTTGTGGAAAAATTGCAGACCAAGGTCGGATTTCGCAGCGTGGAAATCAGCCGTGGTCAGGTATTGATCAATGGCAAACCCGTACGTTTTCGCGGAGTAAACCGTCACGAACACGACCCGTTTACCGGCAAGGTAATGACCGAGGAACGCATGCTGCAGGACATTCTGCTTATGAAGCAAGCCAACGTAAATGCGGTGCGTACCGCTCATTATCCCAACGTGATCCGCTGGTATGAACTTTGTGATGAATACGGAATTTATGTAATGGATGAAGCTAACATCGAAACCCACGGGCTCAGAGGTTTTCTGGCCAGTGAGCCGGACTGGCATGCTGCCTTTATGGACAGGGCTGTGCGTATGGTTATGCGCGATCGCAATCATCCCAGCATCGTGTTCTGGTCTTTGGGCAACGAATCAGGCTACGGTCCAAATTTTGCGGCTATTTCTGCCTGGATCCGGGATTTTGATCCCAGTAGGAAAATTCATTACGAAGGGGCTCAGGGCAGCGTAAAAGATCCGGAAACCGTCGATGTAATAGCCCGTTTTTACCCGCGTGTTCAGGAGGAATACCTGAATCCGAATATTCCCGAAGGCTCCGATGCAGAACGTCCGGAGAACGCCCGCTGGGAAAGACTCTTGAGTATGGCTCAAAGCACAAACGACGAGCGACCGGTCATGACCAGCGAGTACGCACATTGTATGGGCAATGCACTGGGAAATTTCAAAGAATACTGGGACGAAATCTACAGTCATCCCCGTATGCTGGGTGGCTTCATCTGGGACTGGGTCGACCAGGCTCTGGCCAAAACTTTGGAAGACGGCCGTATCCAAATGTCCTTTGGGGGTGATTTTGGGGATCGCCCCAATTCCAAAGCCTTTTGCCTGAATGGTGTAATATTGGCCGACCGGCAAACCACACCCAAATATTGGGAAGTAAAAAAAGTCTATCAGCCGGCTTTGTTTGAACAGGGCAAAGACCACTTACACTACCGCATAACCAATAGACATCATCACCTTAGCCTCGATCAATACAGTCTTAGCTGGCAAGTAACTGCCGACGGCAAAACGATAGAAGCAGGTAGTTTAGAATTGCCTGCTGTTGCCCCGGGGAACAGTCATGAATTGAAACTTCCCCTGAGCTTTGGCAAAAAATACCAGGGCGATGTTCGTCTGTTGCTGAGCCTGGTGCTCAAGGAGGATGCTTTATGGGCAGACCGGGGGCACGAACTGGCCTGGGAAGAATTTAATCTGAAAAAAGCCGATTTGACTGCCCTGGAGCAAAAAAAAGGAAAAATAAAGCTCAACGAAAAAGAGAACAGCTTGTTTGTTGAAGGCAAAAACTTCACCCAGCAATGGGACAAACAAACAGGAGCCTTGATTTCTCTGATCTATAAGAAACAAGAAATGCTGGCAGGGAACAAAGAACTGTTTGCTCAGCCGGATTTTCAGGCCTACAGGGCACCCACAGACAACGATGCCGGATTTGGCAACTGGCTGGCCAAGGACTGGAGTAATCATGGAATGGCCAGTCCGGAAAGAAAGCTGATAAGCTTCAGTTGCAACCTCATGCCTGATGGCCTGGCCGAAATCAAAACAGAGAGCCTTTATTCCTACCTCAAAGGGGCAATACGTTGTACTTCTTTGTACAGAGTAGGAGGAGACGGCAGTATAGATGTCGAACATCAATTTCATCCCCAAGGAGAATTGCCTGTACTGCCGCGTCTGGGAGTAGCCTGGGCTTTTTCAGAAGATTTGCAGCAATTGAACTGGTACGGCCTGGGGCCTGAGGAAACTTATCCTGACCGTAAAAGCGGCATGCGAACCGGCCTGTGGTCATCGACAGTGGCCGATCAGTTGTTTCCTTATCCCAGACCTCAGGAAAGCGGAAATCACGAGGAAACGCAATACCTGATTCTGAAGAACAGCAAGAATAAGGGTTTAAAAATCAAAGCTGTAGAAGATGTTTTTGCTTTTTCTGCTCTGCCTTACCTGGCTACCGACTTGAGCAATACTCGTCATTATGCTGATTTGCAAGCACGAAAAGCGGTGATTTGTTCTATAGATGCCCAGCAATTGGGCTTGGGCAACAGCAGCTGCGGCCCGGGTGTGTTAAAAAAATATGTGGTGAAGAAAACTCAACTTCGTTACAGGATCGAAGGTTTGTAAAACAAATAAAATTTAAAAAGGCTTTTGTTGTACGGCCTATAACAGAGTCGAAGCAGATAACTGCAACAAAAAAACTGCAACAAAACTAACTACAAACAAACAATATGAAAAAAACCAGCATTGTCTTATTGAGCTTTTTACTACTGGGTATTTTTTCCTGCCGGCAAGCCGATTCGCTGGAAAAAGATTTTTTGAATCCTCCGGATTCAGCTAAGCCTTGGATCTTTTGGTACTGGATCAACGGAGCAGTGACCAAAGAAGGCATCAGAGCTGATCTGGAAGCCATGAAAGAAATTGGTCTGGAAGGGGCTTATTTAATGCCTATACGCGATTCTGCGAGGGTACAATACATGTCCAATACAGTTTTGCAACTTTCGGATGCATGGTGGGAGATGTTGCGTTATTCCATGGAAGAAGCCGATCGTTTGGGACTAAAAATGGGCATGCATATCTCCGATGGTTTTGCCCTGGCCGGCGGCCCCTGGATTAGGCCGGAAATGTCTATGCAAAAAGTAGTGTATTCCGAAACCCTGGTCAAGGGAGGGCAGATTGAGCAAGTCAAATTGGACAAACCCAAAACCAAAATTGATTATTACCGCGATATTGCTGTTTTTGCCCTGCCTGCTCCTTCGATGGAGAGCAGCGAAAGCTTACAACCTAAAGTCAGCTCTAGCGAAAAACAAACATTAAGTTTTTTGCTCGATGGTTCAGGTCGTTTTAAGGCTAAGGAAGATTGTTGGATTCAATATACTTTTGATCAGCCTTTTACAGCCCGTTCTCTCAGTATTGTGACAGGAGGCAACAATTTCCAGGCGCATCGTTTGCGGGTGGCTGTCAGCAAAGACGGAAAGAATTTTCGTGAAATCAAGCAGTTGATTCCAGCCCGCAGAGGATGGCAGGACACTGATGCCGATGCCACATACAGCTTGCCTGAAACAACAGCCAGGTATTACCGTTTTTACTGGTCACCCGAGGGTACTGAACCGGCCGCCGAAGATATTGATCCGGCCAAATGGAAACCCGAGCTCAGTATTACCCAAATAAGGCTCAACAGCCGGCCGTTGATAGAAAATTTCGAAGGCAAAAGCGGAGTGGTATGGCGTTTAAGCCAACGAACCACAGAATACAATTTGTCGATGGCTAACAGTGTTCAGCCCGGAGATATTATCAACATCAGTGATAAAATGGACGAGTCAGGAAACCTGAACAATCTGAACCTGCCACAGGGCGACTGGTTGATATTGAGAATGGGACATACTTCTACAGGGCATGAGAATGAAACCGGAGGAGGAGCCAGGGGATTGGAATGCGATAAATTCAATCCCGAAGCTGTTCGTATTCAGTTCGATAATTGGTTTGGTGCAGTATACAAGCATATAGACAAAAAACTGCTAAAAAGGGTTCTGACCAACATGCATTCCGACAGCTGGGAGTGTGGCAGTCAAAACTGGACTCCTACATTTCTGGAAGAATTCCGTCAAAGACGTTCCTACGATCTCTTGCCCTTTTTACCCTTGTACGCCGGCATTCCCATTGGCAGCGCAGAAATTTCGGAAAGTGTGTTGCTGGACATTCGACAGACCGTAGCAGAGCTTATCAACGAAGTGTTTTTTGCTACATTGAGCGAGCTGGCCAAGGAGAAGGGTTGTGTATTTTCTTCTGAATGTGTTTCTCCAACCATGCTCAGCGACGGTATGCTGCATTATCAGCAGGTAGATTTGCCCATGGGCGAATATTGGCTGGACAGTCCCACACACGATAAGCCCAACGATATGGCTGATGCTATCTCGGGAGCACATATTTACGGCAAGAATATAGTACAGGCCGAAGGCTTTACCCAGCTCAGAGGGGAATGGAAAGAACATCCCCGTATGGTAAAAACCCTGGGCGATTTTAATTTTGCACAGGGGATGAACAAATTGTTTTTTCACGTGTATTGTCACCATCCCTTTGTTGGAAAATATCCGGGAATGACCTTGGACGGCATCGGTTTGTTTATGCAAAGAGGACAAACCTGGTGGCCTTATGCTTCGGAATGGGTTAATTAC
>Ga0265293_10008077_pt1 | contig 15795 bp, 16 predicted proteins | sample Munlanlewell138R_FD_192505 | JGI IMG/M metagenome (GOLD analysis project Ga0265293, IMG submission 192505) | Leachate microbial communities from a municipal landfill in Southern Ontario, Canada - Leachate well 138R | ecosystem: Engineered > Solid waste > Landfill > Unclassified | place: Canada...
CGGTTCTCCTTTTTTGTGCCTGATATGCCTTCATCATAGTAAATCCCTGCAAATTCCCAATCAGGATTTGCTTTTATATAGGATTCATAATGGTCTTTTTGTGCTTCCAGGCTTGCCATTTGTTCATCACTGTCTGTTGAAACCCTGCAATAAGCCGCTACCCTCACCTTTGGCTTGAAAGCTTGGAGAGCATTGTTTCCATCAATCCTCGTTACCTTTCTCACTGTTTTCACCTCCTTTTGGTATGTGACATGTTACCTCTGTGTGCCGCTAATAGCAAGCCAATTAGGCCATAAGCTGTGCATACATCGGCGTGAAAGTTTTGCGGTTCAACTTGTCGATTTTGTTGAATTCTTCTTCTGAAATCAGTCCCGCCTTAAGCATCTTTTGCAGGATTTTATATGCCCGCCAGTAATCAACCTCTCTTTGAATTTCCTCCTGTGTTATCTTTGTATTGTTCGTTTCCTGCGGGTTATATGGTAAATGATTAGCCCCCTCTATCATTCAAGCACCTCCTATAAAAACTTGGGACAGCCGCGATTGGCTGTCCTTTATCGTTATTCCGGCAATTTGAGAACTTGTCCGGGGTAAATAGTATCTGAAGTCAGGCCATTGAGTTTCTTAATCTCCGGAAATCTTGTTCCTCTGCCGAGTTCTTTTTCCGCTATTCTCCATAAGGTATCGCCTTTTTGCACTGTATAGGTTCTATTGCCCTTTTTATCAGGAATGCTGTTTACAATTACAAGGTTTTCTTTTGCTACCCAAGTGTTTATGCCTGCAATTTCTTGACCGCCGGATTTCTTAACCTTTTTGCCAAGCAATACACATTCTTTGCCGCCTTTTATGACCGGCTTGCCTTTGTATAAAGTCTGTGTGACCCTGTGGTAATAGTCATTTTTGACCCATGTTGGAACTTCCACACTGCCGGGGTAGTAATTCTTTACACTGACCTTAAACTCCACCATATCTCCAATTCCAATATCAGTATTGTTATCTGTACTGTTCTCCAGCGCTTTTTTTACTGCTTTACGGAAAGTGTCCATATTCTCCCCATGCTTGGGAAACCAGTGCATCACATCAGCATGGTTGCTGGCAATACCGAGCTTATATCCTTCGGAGTGGCAGATGATGTCATTCTCATTAAGACCGTACTTCTTGCAGAGCATAACGCAGAGTTCAACAGCATTCTGCCACGCTTTACGGAAATAATCTTCCTGCTTTGCTGCATCATAACCCACCATTACCGACCCGGATTTATACGAAAACCCAGCAGGCTCACAGATTTCAAAGCCAATATGGGTATTGTTGGCTGCTCCTCCCGCATGCCACCCGCGATGATCCCAAGGCAGGTATTGCCAAACCTCTTTATCGTCTACAAAAGCGTGAACACATACCTGCCTGTTTATTTCGCCGGCCTTGTAAGATTTGTTCCAACGGGAAAACCACTCAGCCGCCATTACACCCGGCACAGCCGTCGAATGTACCATGATTCCTTTAGGCGTGATTTTTCGACCAGCTGTATAGCAATCGTTTCGCGTCATGTATTTAGTAAAAAGCTTCATTTCTTTTCATCCTCCTCATTTGAGCGATCATGCAGTTGTTCCAATGCGTTTTTCAGCTTTTCAGGAATGGGCAGTCCTATATGTGCTGCATTCTCAAGAATTGAAACTCCCTCATTACTTAGGTAAAAGAAAATCACTGCTGTCCGAATTGCCCCGCCATTGCCGAGCACCTGGCTGTCGATTATGTGTCCCACACCCACAAGTACAAAAATAAGTACCTTCTTAAAGATGCCCTTGGCTCCGACTTCACTCGAAAGCTTTTTGTCTACAATGGCACACATCACGCCGGTCACATAGTCAATGGCCACAAAAGCGATGAGCGCATATAAAAATCCATCCAGCCCTCCAAGAAACCAGCCAAGAAATCCACCAATAGCAGTAAAAACCGCCTGTACCCAGTTCCATACCGTTTTCATTGTCTTAACCCTCCGTTCAACTTGAGTTTTGCATATAAAAAGAGCGTCTAACGACGCGTTAAAAAATCGTCAGCAGTTTAAACTAACTTGTAAAACTTTGGTTTTCTCTTCTCTTGAAATATTTATTATCCTTTGATATAAATATCTTGGTGATATTTATGAGTAAAACCTTTAAAATAAAGGATATCTTTGCAGATCATTGGGATGCCTTTCTTATGAAAGGTTATCCCATTCGCCCTGCTGTCTTGAAAAATGTTGATAAAATTATTAAATGTGGTGAACCATCTATGGGTCATGCCATTTATCATTGCGATCACTGCGGTAATATCAAGCATGTTTATTTTACCTGTAAAAGTCGCTTTTGTAATTCTTGTGGTGCTAAATATATTCAGGATCGAGCTAATTCTATTTCTTCTAAACTTATCAATTGCAAGCATAGACATATTGTTTTTACCATGCCTGAAGAACTTCGTATCTTCTTCCTTAAAGATAGAAGTTTGCTTCATCTTCTCTTTGAAGCTAGTGCAAAAACTGTTCTTGTTTGGTTTTCTAAAATTAATAAATCTGAAAATTTTAAACCTGGTATTGTTTCTACTATGCATACCTTCGGTCGTGATTTAAAATGGAATCCTCATATACATATGCTTCTAACTGAAGGTGCTTCAGGTACTAAAACTGTTTGGCGTAAAATTTCTCATATACCTTTTAATATGCTTCGTAAAAGATGGCAAGCTACTTTGCTTCATTTGCTTCACCAGAAACTTTGTAAATCTTTTTATAAGCTTAAGACCTATCTATTCAAGGCATATCCTGATGGTTTTTATGTTTATGCCAAACCTAATATGAATTCTAAATCTAATGATGCCATCAAATATATTATTCGTTATACTGGTCGTCCTGCTATGGCTCAGTCTCGTATTCTTGATTATGATGGTGAGTTTGTTACTTTTTATTATGATCGCCATGAGGATAATAAACGGGTTACTGAAAAAATACATGCTTTTGAATTTATTAAGCGTTTAATTATTCATATTCCTGAAGAACAATTTAAAATGATTAGATATTATGGGCTTTATGCTAAAGAGTATATTCACTCTTCTAAACTTATTCTTTTAGATAGCCCTACAAAAAGAATCTTTAGAAAAAAATATTCACACTGGCGTGCTCGTCTTCTTCTAGCTTTTGGTGTTGACCCTCTTCGTTGTTCTTGTGGTCATACAATGACATTACTTGAAATATTTAATTCTAGGCAAAATCCTTATATTGATAATTTTCTCCTTCCTAGATATAATGATAGTACTTAATATTAATCTAGTACTATGGAGGATTTACTATGAATATACTTGAAGGTTTTTCTAAAAATGATGATTTAGTTGAATTTATTTGTACTAAATGTGGATATTCCCTTTGGGTTCCTCGTTTCATTGTACAACAGCTAGAAGAAGATAATATATTTGATGGACTTGATCCATCTGTTCCACCACAACCTTATTGTCAAGTTTGTGATGGTACTATGACTCCAAAATCCTATACTGGTATTCGTGGTGTTCATTACGAATACAAAAAATAATCTAATTTATCATTAGGTTTTTTTGGCATGCCATAAATTTTTGTGGGTGCCTTTTTTTATTTAATAGGAAAAGTAGGACTTTCCTATTAAACAATAAGAGCAACAATGAATTGTTGCAAGAGGCAGAACGCCTGCGCCGCCAAAAAGAATCCATAACGCGATTCTTGAATAATGACTTCCAAAACCTAAGTGAAGTCAGCGCTTTGCTGCAGTATGCTGCCAAGGCATCGATGTTGAAGGGCTTTGACGGTGAATTGTTTGCCCGTTTTGTGGAAAGGGTTCTTGTTTATTCACGAACGGAAATTGGATTCGAATTAAAATGCGGAATCACACTTAAAGAAAGGCTGGTGAGATAAATGAGTCATACACCATTCGGCTACCGGATTGAAAATGGAAAAGCCGTAATTGATAAAGAGGCTGCAGAGCAGATAAAAACATTGTTCCAATCTTACCTGAGCGGCGATTCCTTGGCGACAGCAGCTAAGAAAGCAGGTATTAAAGCTTTCCATTCCGGTATCGGCAGAATGCTACGAAATACCCGATACATCGGTGATGAGTTTTATCCGCCGATTATTGACAAAGACACTTTCAACACTGCCGAGGCAGAACGAATTATGCGGGCGGAAAGACTCGGCCGTACCAAAAAGTCCAAACAAGAAAAAGAGATCGTCTATCCTACCACCTTTCGCATGAAAGAAGTAACAGAGGAACTCGACGACCCCTTCGGGCAGGCGGAATACGCCTACAATTTAATTGAAATGGAGGTGAACAAGAATGGCAGTCAGTAAAAATGTCACCGTAATTCCGGCAAGGAAGCATGCTCGCAAGAGCAAGGACGAGGAAAAACCGAAACTACGCGTTGCTGCTTACTGCCGTGTTTCCACAGACAGCGAGGAGCAGGCTACCAGCTATGACACACAGATTGAGCATTACACTGCCTACATACAAGGGCACCCCGACTGGATGCTGGCAGGAATATTTGCTGATGACGGCATTTCCGGTACCAATACTAAGAAGCGTGAAGAATTCAACCGCATGATTGACGAGTGTATGGCCGGCAATATCGATATGATCATCACAAAGTCCATCAGCCGGTTTGCCCGCAACACGCTTGACTGTCTGAAGTACATACGCCAGCTGAAAGAGAAAAACATTCCGGTGTATTTCGAGAAGGAAAACATCAACACCCTGGATTCCAAGGGCGAGGTTTTGCTGACGATTATGGCGTCGCTCGCTCAGCAGGAAAGCCAGTCCTTAAGCCAAAATGTGAAGCTGGGCCTGCAGTATCGCTACCAACAAGGCGAGATTCAAGTCAACTGCGCACGCTTTCTCGGCTACACCAAGGACGAAAACAAGCGGCTGGTAGTTGTTCCGGAAGAAGCTGAAATCGTTAAGCGCATCTACCGTGAATACCTTGAGGGAGCCAGCATGCTGAAAATTGCTCGCGGTTTGGAGGCGGACGGTATTTTAAATGGTGCGGGCAAAGAACGCTGGCATACCAGCAACATAAATCAGATTTTGCGGAATGAAAAATATATTGGGGATGCCCTTTTGCAAAAAACCTACACCGTTGACTTTCTCACGAAAAAGAGGGTCAAGAACAACGGCCTTGTCCCTCAATATTATGTAGAAAACAGCCATGAGGCCATCATCCCGCGTGAAATTTTCATGCAGGTACAGGAAGAACTGGTCAGAAGGCGCATCGTCCACACCAGCCCGAACGGAAAGAACCGGGTATTCAGCAGCCGCCACTGTCTGGCGAATATAGTGTACTGCGGCACCTGCGGAGAGTTTTACCGCCGGATTCACTGGTACAACCGGGGCAAAAAATCCATTGTCTGGCGGTGCATCAGCCGTCTTGAAAACACCGGCCAGTTCTGCGATGCCCGTACCGTGCCGGAAAATCAAATTGAGCAGATACTGGTTTCTGCCATCAACTGCACGCTGTGCCAGAAAGATGATTTTCTCGCCGTCCTGCGGCAAAACATCGATGCCGTCCTGCGTGACGAAAAAGATAAGCCCCTTGCCGATATCGAAAAACGGCTGGCCGAACTGCAGGAGGAGCTTTTGAAGCGGACCACTGCCAGAGTCGACTACGACGACGTAGCCGACGAAATTCACCGTCTACGCGAGGATAAGCAGATGCTTCTTCTGGAAGCCGCCAGTCGGGACGAGCAGAAAAAGCGCATCGCTGATATGGACGAATTTTTGCGGGAACAGCCCATCGCCCTTACGGAATACGACGAATCCCTTGTCCGGCGGCTGATTGAAAAAGTCACCGTCTACGAGGACAAATTCAAGGTGGAATTCAAGTCCGGCGTGACGGCGGATGTAAATGAATAGGCCCAAAAACGAGTAAAGCACTCTGCGAAATTACAACGCAGGGTGCCTTATTTTATTGCTCTTATTTCAATCGTTCAAAAATACGATAGCACAAGTATGTCAAATAAGGAGACGGGCCTCTTTCTTCTGGCCAAAATCCCAGTCTTTCAATTTTAGATACACGGATTCAGGCGTGAAGAAACCCCTCCTCAGCCTGTTTACTTTTTATATGCGCAACCATCTCAAGGAAGCGCGGGTCATTCCGTACAAACTCATATTTGCTAAGCACTACGGCAACACTGACAATATCATACCAGCAGGACGGCGCTTTCAGCTTGCGGAAGTCGGTGCCCATGTAGAACATATAAGGATGCTGATGTAAGAATTATGCGCTTTGTTTTTTAATCGTGTTATTCATCTTAAGATATAAAATCGCAGCAATAATTTCAGTTGCAAAGGTGAAAGCTATGATAACACCAGTCATATTCATATCATAAAGAAGACCCATTAAGGCTGCGCCAACCATAAGAGCGAGACCATAACCGGTATTGAAAACTCCGTATCCGGTACCGCGTTTATCAAATGGTGTCACATCGGCAATAGCTGAGCGCATGACCGTTTCGTGTATGCCCATTACGATACCGAAAATAATCATACCGATAACGATAAGCGGGGTAGAATGGCTTAATGTCAAAACAGGTAAAAAGAGCGAAATGACAGGAAGAACCATCAAGACGAGAAGGCCTCCGGATCTTTTCCCTGATTTAGCTTTGAGTTTGTCGTAGGCTTTACCAATTACAAGTGCCGTTACAGCATCTATAACCATGGCAAGCGAATACACAAGCGTTATATTTCCATCGGACATCAGACCGGATGCTTTTAAGTGATAACCCACTGTGCTGAAGTTTACGAATCCCAAAGTACAAAAGAACGTAAAAGCCATATAAATCCAGAATACGGGCTGTAATTTTTCTGAATGATGTTCTTTCTTAATATCCGGCACAAGATTGCTGTTTTTAACTCTCATGAAAACAAGAGCTAAGAATACCATCAAAATTACATAAGGAATGAACAACGCCTTATAACCCAATTGATACTGCAAAACACCGTTTTTTCGGGTAAAATAGAATATCACAGTAAAGATCAGCGGGCCGATAAAAGCTCCGATCTGATCTAATGCTTCCTGCAGACCAAAGGCGAATCCTACACCGACCTGTTTGTCGGCTACTTCGGAAAGAATCGTATCTTTTGCCGGACTCCTCAAAGCTTTTCCGATTCTCTCCATTAGGATTAGGATGATGATTATATTCCAGTTTATGGTAACTCCAATCAGCGGTACAACAATCAGCATTCCGTATCCGAGAAACATAAATATCCAATGTTTCCCGCTCTTATCTGACAGGAATCCTGATATAAGCCTTATAAAATAGCCTAAGAATTCGCCGATGCCAAATACCAAACCTACTTTGGCCGCACTGATTCCAAGCAGATTTAAGTACTGGCTGTTGCTGCTTCGTGCGGTTTCATAAACCACATCACCCATCATACTGATAATACCAAACATGATTATTACTGTGACAGCCGGGGAAATACGTTTCTTTAAATCACTCATATTACTTATCCCTCCCAAAGTCTCCGGTATCGTTTGCCTGGTAGACTTTATCAGCAAAGCCATTGAGCAATTGCTTACATTTTTGCAGTGCTTCTTCCGATTGCTTTTTTAAAGGAGCACCAAAGAAATCTCTTTTGCTTATTTTTTTTAGCCATTCCGCCAGTTTATCGTATTCTTCTTTGTTTTCTTCCAGTTCAGCAAATGTGAAGTTTTCTTTTTTTGTTTCTTTTTCAATTTCGAGAAAATAGTCATCGCATTTGTCCATAAATTCACGGTACTCATCGTCCCTGATGTTGTTAAATACCGCAATAATATTATCCGAACTTTCGTTTTCAACAAAATCAGCATTCGTAATATATGCGCTACCGTTATTTTGGGTAATTTCGCCTGAAATCTCATTGAAGGTTTCAAGATAGTTTTTCTCGTTAGGAAGAACCCACATTGATTGTCCAATATTAACGGCTCCGCTTTTCTTCAGTTTTCTCCAAACGCTTACACGAACTCGGGATTGTTCTTTTGGCAAAGTAAAGTTTAATATAAGCCACTCTTTTTTATCCAAATTGTTTCACCTCTATAAAAATGTAACGAGTATTACTTGTAATACTCATTACATTTTAACTATTTTACTTGCAATTGTCAATATTATGATCCAGTTTTGAATCAAATTGCTGGGAGAAATACACAAAAGTTCGCAATATAAATTCATACAGTGCAGACTCAGCTATAAAACAGCGAAAAGCTAAAGCGGACTACGATTGAGCAAATGCAAAATAAAATTTTTCGCATAAACAGTCTATTTTTCTACTTACATCCAATCCGACCACACAACCCCGGAAAATCCGAAAAACATCTAAATCGACCACTCACGAACTGCTGATATCTAAACTGACCACTCGCCAAGCACCGACATCTAAATCGCTCTGTCACCTTCAAAATCATGGCTTTGGACTTGTTCCCACGAAGCAAGATTTTCACGATTTTAGCACATCGGATTTTTACTATCAAACCTCGAAAAGTCCTTATTTACTGGACTTTTCACACACTCACTTCTCCACCCTTGACATCAATACTACGCACTCAACGTGGCTCGAGAGGATAGAACGAATGTCATTTGAGTATGTCCGTTCTCGGAAACATATCCACTGCATTTTTGGCACTATCGGTAGACGGGAACATGTCAACCAGCTATAGTCTGCTAGTTAGATAGAATTTCAATAATTTTTTACAAATCAAACAAATCATAAACAGGTGGTTCGAGTCTATCCCAGTAGTCTCCTTCAGCTTCAAACAAAGTTGCTATTCCAAACTCTATTGCACCGAATTCATTACGTTTGTATTCTTCCCAATTATCCCATGCTTCAGGGTTTACAACAATATTTTCACTAATCATGGGTAACAAATTATTGATATATATTTTCTTCTTTTCTTCTGGCAAACTCAAGAGTTGCTGTTTATACTTTGCAAATAAAGCATCATTTTCCTTGAGCCAAGATATAATGCAATATGTTTTCTCGCCTTCTGGAAACACCATAACAAAAATATGCTTTGCTGAAACATTAGGATTTAGCAAGTTTTGTATTTTGTTCCCTTCCAAATCATGTGTCATAGCTTCAAAACCAGTACCCGCAAATCTAACTGGTTGATCAAACTCCCACACAACACTAGAAAGCACATCATAGTTACCAGTCAATAAAGCAGTATCAAAGATTTTTTTAACATTCTGAAAATCATCAATTGCCATATGCATTCCACGATATGGATTATCTTCATCTGGTATATCTGCTAATGACGGTTTTATTTTAAACATGTACCTTTCTATGTTAACAACTTCTTGCTTTGAAATGAGTCATAAAGCAACTTCACTTTCTTTATTGAGAGCGAAGTTGCTTTTGTTTAATTTAGGTTTTTGAGGAAAACCAAACTAAAATATACTAACTGTTTTTATTTAAGTTCATATTGTTGAAAATTTTTACAATTTCATACCAAAGAACTGATACAGCTGCAATACCTACGGCTATAAAGAACTGTGATAATGATAATGGTGCAAGATTTAGAATTCTGTTAAGAGGAGTGTAAAGCATTAACAAAAGACCTGCAACAGTACCAATAATAACAGCCCACATAACTTTATCTTTAATTAGATATTTCATCGTCTTAAATGCATTATCATAATTTGAACTGTTTACTTGAACTAAAAATAAATTTGCAATCATTATAATACTAAGTCCCATTGTTCTCGCCAATTGTGGATTTTCAGGTTGTTGTTTAATAAGCATATAATATGTTCCAAAAGAAGCTATGAATATAGCCAGCCCCTGTAGAATACTTTTTGTCAATACTCCAGCTGTAAGAATTTTTTCATTAGGATCCCTTGGTTTTCGATCCATTATGTTACTTTCAGCAGGCTGACGTTCTAAAACAATAGAACAAGTTGGGTCAATAATAAGCTCTAAAAGCACAACATGCACAGGAAGCAATAAAAGACTTGCAGGACTAATATTTAAAAGAGGTGCAAACAGTGATGCAAATGCAATAGGAATATGAATAGTAAATACATAACCTATAGCTTTTTTGATGTTATCATAAATTCTTCTTCCATCTTCAATTGTATGAACAATTGTTGAAAAGTTATCATCCATCAAAATTAAATCAGCAGCTTCTCTTGCAACCTCAGAGCCACGCTTGCCCATTGCAATTCCTATATCTGCATATTTAAGAGCTGGAGCATCATTCACACCATCACCTGTCATGGCAACAACTTCACCATTTTCCTTAAATGCTTTAACTATGCGCATTTTATGTTCCGGCAAAACTCTTGAAAATATATTTGCATCATGGACACGTTCCATAAGTTCAGAATCTGTCATATTGTTCAGTTCATCACCAGTAATAATATTATCGCTGTTTTTCATTCCAATTTGTTTTGCAATGGAACTTGCCGTGATTCCATTATCACCAGTAATCATTACTACACGAACCCCTGCTTTATTACACATCTTGATATCTTCTTTCACAGATTCTCTTGGAGGATCAGCAAGACCAATTAAACCTAAAAATGTTAACTTGCAATCAGTAATATTATCAGGAATGTCAGATTCACTCTTTGGATTCATTGTACCAACAGCTATTACTCTTAAACCTTCCCTTGACATTTCATTTATTTTATTTTCAATTTGCTTTCTTTGTTCGTCTGATAATTTGCATATAGTCAATATACTTTCAGGCGAACCTTTTGCTGCAATAACAATTTCTCCATCATGTCGCCAAACATGCCCCATCATTTTAAGTTCATTTGTAAATGCATATTCGGATATCAGTTCACCACCAAATAAATGGTCTTTTGAAATTCCAATGCTTTCACAATGTAAAAGCATTGCCTTCTCCATTGGGTCATATGCATCTGTTTCACAGCCAAGCCCCATAATTTCACATAAGTTATAATTATCATCATCAATTGCCCAAGTATCCTGAACAGCCATTTTGTTCATTGTAATCGTACCTGTTTTATCTACACAAAGAACTGATACAGCACCTAATGTTTCAACAGAAGAAAGCTTGTGAACAAGAGACTGTTTTTTAGCAAGACGCCATGCACCCATAGATAAGAACACTGTCAATATAACAGGAAATTCTTCAGGTATCATAGCCATTGCTAAAGTTATTCCTGATAAAATACTTTCAATAATTCTATCTGTAAATTTATGATCCGGAATATTGAAATAAGTTATTACTGTAACAAGAATAAATAAAATACCTGCTATTATTGCACATGTCTTAACAATGCTGTTTGTTTGCTTTTCTAAAGGCGTTGGACTGTCTGGAGCAGATGCTACATTAATACCTATTTTACCATACTCTGTATTAGAGCCTATTTTATCTACAAGAATTGTAGCACTTCCTTGCGTAACGAGAGTACCTGCATAGCAGTAATCCTTGCGCCAATAATCTGTATTATTTTTATCGGCATTATCAACAGTCACTTTCCAAACACCTACAGATTCACCTGTAAGAGATGATTCGTCAACACAAAGATCACTTGCCTTGATAACCTCACCATCAGCAGGAATTTTAACGCCTTCGTTGATTATCATTAAATCAGTTGGGACTAAGTCTTCACTTAAAATTGTCTGCTCTTTTCCATCTCGAATAACTATTACATGTGGAGCTGATAAATCTTTAAGTGCATTTAATGTTTTGTCTGTCTTCCATTCCTGAATTATTTCTATACTGATGATACCAATTACAAAGATTAGCATAATCACACCATCTCGTGGTTCACCTAATATAAAATAGATGATTGATGCAACAATTAACAATAAAAACATCGGCTCTAAAACAATGTGAATAACCTTGCTAATAAAACTTTGTTTTTTTACAGTTGCCAGTTCGTTTTTACCAAACTGTTCCTGCAACTTTTTGGCTTGCTCACTTGTCAAGCCTTCTAAATTTTGATTTTTTTGTTCTGTCATAATAAGTTACCTCCAGTTTTTGCTTTTTAAGCATTATTAAGATAGCTCTATGGCATTGCAAATTCTAATTATATGTTTCAAATAAGTATAAAAAAACACACCTATGAAACATTTTACTGTCCCACAGATGTGAAATAATTCAATCTGCTGCTGTTTCCAGCCCGGCCCCACGAACAATATTGTTCATCGCCTGCTCAGTTTGTACCGTAGATTTATATGCAGTGCAAAGAGATTTTTATATTATAATATATGAAAATTATTTTGTCAAGTGCAATTCAATTTCCATTTTATATTATCCAATAATCAGGTGCTGATTATATATGTTGCAATTACAGTATTTGTTTACATTTTTTATATTAAAGTCATATTGTTGCCTTATTTAAGAATTATCTTTTTATGATATTCAATGGCAAAACATCTATATGTATAAAGGAAAATATGCTGTATGCTTTTGTCAAACATTCCATCCTCGATAGGTTGAAATACCGTCTTATCGTGATATCCACAAAATCCTGTAAAAACAGTTGCTTCTTTTCTACCGTACACAGTCATTGGCGCAAATGGATTGTCCGATTTTGGACAAGGCATATACACTATACCATTAGAAGATAAACGCTTGATTATTTTATTGTTTTGGATTGAATGTGCCCCGATTATTTTTTCAGAGCATTCGTCTGATTTAGGATGTAGACATCTTTTAATTCTCGATTCTTTTCGCACTTTTTTATAGGTTTCTAGAAGATTAAGTGGATTAGAATAGTAAACATCATCAGCTTTTCCAAGACAACATTTTTTATATTTTTTGCCGCTACCACATGGACAAGGATCATTTCTTCCTATTCTCATTATTTTTCACCTTCATTCGCAAATAGTACTAAACAAACCGTCGTGTCTTTCAACAGATTCTGAACTCCAGTTATCCTAGTGTCTATAATAACATCTGTACTCAAAAATCTATATTTCCTCACAACTGGTTATTTGCTCAGGCGGAATATCTATTTCGTCTTTTATATATAAGAACACTTCAGAAATCAAATTATTATTAGCTCGATCAATCGCACGGCTTACCATCCACCGTTTTATATGTACAATTTCCTCATCTGTCAGTTCTTCTTGAGTATCATTTAAGTCAAAATTGAACCGATGGATTTGATCTATCGTTGCGTAAAAATTCACTTTATAGCCTTTACTACGTTTAGCCCATTCTTCCTCCATCTTTTTCAAATCCGGAAAAGCAGCGGAAAGTTTCATCAAAAATTCTGGTCTTTCATGAATATTTGTTCCATAGGAAAAAATATCATCATTCATCATAAATCCATTAACGCAATAGTCGTAATAAACTCGATGTGCAATCGGCTTGAGATATTTCTCCGGAGACATTGAATAATCATTATTCCTATACCAATCATAATCCACATTGTACTCTTTACCTTTATAGAACAATAAACGTCTTTCCACATCAAAAAATACGCCATTGGATTTTAGCATTCTGCTTAATAGAGTATCCCCAGATAAAACCTTTTGGAGATTCTTTAAGCCTTGACTATGAATTTCTCCGCATTCATCTAAAGACCCTATAACATGAAATCCCCATATTCTAATAGTATCCATATTGATGTTATTTACCTTTGCTGCATTGCGATCCCAAAATTTTTCAAACTCATTATTACTATTGATAATAAGCTCTTCAATATATTCTTCTCCAGACATATTAAAGAAAGTAAGTAAAAAATCATACGCTCTATCAGGTGTTCTCAAGTCAAAATCATACATTTAACTACCTACCTTCTATAATCATAGCTTTGGTTTTGGCAACTTAATATTAGTGTTACCACCAAGAATGCTTGCGCCTATACCAACAACTGTAAAGACTGCCAATGTGCCTAACGAAATCATTCTCCAGTTAAATCCTTTGTTTTCTGTATCCTTACTTTCGGCCATTTTTGCAATTTCCATCATTTTTTCGATGTAATATTTTTTCTCCTCGAAAGGCAAGTCACCCTTCGCCAAACAAGTCTTTAAGGCATCAATGACTTCATTGTATATGTCATAGCACTGCTTGCTACTCGCTGAATTTCCATCCAGTGTTTTTTCCATGACACTTCTATAATCTTTCAGCACTTCCAAAGCCATTTTTGCAAACTCTGGGAATTGCTCTAACGCTTTCTTTGCAACTTCTGGCTCCATATTCTGCAGCATGGATGCAAAAGTCATAATTTTATCTTTTGTAATATACCGAAAATCCGGAATATTCAATTGTTGTAAAACTTCTCGTTCTGTTAATTGATTACTCATTATGTAATCCCCCTATCTTATTAAAGCATAAATTTGCTCCCTTAATCACAAAAACTCGATTTGTATTTCATTAGCGTATCTTCAACCTCATGCCAGATAGTTACCGTTTCACCGTCATCCTCAAATACTTTACCGTGACTTTTAGGTCCATCCAACTTCATCTGTGAGTAATTATTCTTAAAAGTTGGCACGTACAGTTCCGGGTTGTTTTCTTCACTGCATAAGCGTTCCATCATATCTATGGTAGCACGACCTGTGGCGGCAACCGCCTTAAAATAAGCACGGATGATCTTGTGGTTATATTGATTCGACTTTATAGCCCATACTGGGATTCGTTGATTTGCTTTTCCGTAAAAATCCCTGTTTGTATCTTCATTCTGTCTTGCTATTGTTTTTGGGTTATAGGCTTGTGATGCTTTTTCAAAGGTTTTTGCAATATACCAACGCATACAGCTTTCCACTGCAACATCTTGTATTTCATTTGTTAAATTCAATGCGATGCAGAATTTCTCATACACATCTGCATCCACTGTAAAGGTCACGCTCTTATTCACCGTCTACACCTCCACTATTTACTCTATTACAAATTATACCACTAATTTGTAAATACTAATAAACTAATTTGTATTGACTCATTGAAAGAACTATGAAAAACACCCTGCATTTCAGCAAGGTGTTAGATTCTAATAACATTTTGTTTTTCATTTCAATTTTCAACGTCTATACTAATGCCAGACTTGAATTCTACTTCAATTCTATTATCGTGTACTATGACCTTTTCAATAAGCCGCCTTACCAGTTGCTCATCATATTCCTCCAGCTCGTAGGACTGCTCATTTAAGAAGTCTGTCATCTCAATAATTCGTTGCCGTTTTCCTTCACGCTCCGCATTCTCTACAAGTGTATTTTGCTTCAGCTCCCGGAGACGGTATATCTCATCTGCCACATCATCGTAGTCATTCTTTGACTTTGCTTGTTTAAGAAGCTCCTTCTGCAATTCTTCCAATTTGCTATCAATATCATCGGTAGCATTATCATTTTCCTCATTAAGTACAGTAGCTATGTTTTTTAGCAGTACCTGGAGGAATGGTTCTTTGTTAGCTAATAGCTCATTGATAGCCTTTACAACCGCTGTCTGCAATGTTTCCTCATTTACGGTTGGGGATGTACAGTCAGACCCCTTTTCCTCCAAGCGGCTGACGCATCTCCAAACAATAGACTTGTAACCTCGATTATTCCAGTGTACCCGGCGGTAAATATCGCCGCACCCTTTGAACCGACATTTTTTTACGCGTGACCCCACGCCCGTTTCCGGGGCGAAAAGTGGTAGAGATTTAGACCCCCCTACCCCAGAAACTGTAGAAAATCTCAAAAGTTAAGCTAATCTTAGGATTTCGTGAGATTTTTTGCATCTATTTAAAGCCGTTAATCGGCATTGTTTTCAAATTTGAGTATTAACCTTTTTTTAGAAAAGAGGCGAGTGTTTTAATTTATCTGTCAGTCAAGCGAATGATCTGACAATTTGCTGTTATTCTATCTAACAGAGTCT
>Ga0265293_10008078_pt1 | contig 15793 bp, 11 predicted proteins | sample Munlanlewell138R_FD_192505 | JGI IMG/M metagenome (GOLD analysis project Ga0265293, IMG submission 192505) | Leachate microbial communities from a municipal landfill in Southern Ontario, Canada - Leachate well 138R | ecosystem: Engineered > Solid waste > Landfill > Unclassified | place: Canada...
TCATGCCCGGTGACAACGTGCAAATGGTGGTGACGCTGATTGCCCCCATTGCCATGGAAGAAGGTCTTCGCTTTGCGATCCGTGAAGGCGGCCGTACTGTGGGCGCCGGTGTCGTGGCCAAGATTATTGAGTAAGCCGGTGAATTCCGGACTTCAAGCCGAGGTGTGAAGAGCATCTCGGCTTGGTCGTTATATAAACATCGAAAAGTTTTGAAGAGTTTAGGTACAGGCCAGTAGTTCAATTGGTAGAGCACCGGTCTCCAAAACCGGGGGTTGGGGGTTCGAGTCCCTCCTGGCCTGCCAGCTTTTCAGCAGAGGTAGCACGAGTAAATGAGCGTTGCAGCACCGGAAAATAATACGGCTCGCCTGGATCTAGTAAAGTGGCTGGTGGTTCTCCTGCTAGTGGGCGGTGGAATTTACGGTAACTACTATTTTTCTTCCGAGGCGATTCTTTTCCGTGCGCTGGCGCTTGTCGTTATTGCCGTTGTCGCCATCTTTGTTGCTCTTAAAACAGCAAAGGGTGGCGTTTTTTGGGAGTTGCTAAAAGGTGCGCGTGTCGAAGCGAGGCGCGTCGTCTGGCCGACCAAGCAGGAATGCAATCAGACCACGCTTGTGGTTGTGGGTTTTATTTTTGTTATGGCCCTGATTCTGTGGGGGCTTGACAGTCTTTTCGGTTGGCTTACCTCACTGATTATCGGGTAAGAGATATGTCAAAGCGCTGGTATGTGGTTCACGCCTACTCTGGTTATGAGAAAAAAGTTGCTGCAGCTTTGAAGGAGCGCGTTGCTTTGGCAGGTATGGAAGATCGCTTTGGCGAAATTCTGGTGCCCACTGAAGAAGTCGTGGAAATGAAAGGCGGCCAGAAGCGCAAAAGTGAGCGCAAATTTTTCCCGGGCTATGTTCTCGTGGAAATGGTTCTCGACGACGAAACCTGGCACCTTGTTAAAGAAACCCCCAGAGTAATGGGTTTTATCGGTGGCAAGGCCGACAAGCCGTCGCCGATTACAGCGAAAGAAGCGGAAGCTATTCTGCAGCGGGTTCACGACTCCGAAGAGAAGCCCCGTCCGAAGACGATGTTTGAGCCGGGAGAGGTGGTTCGCGTCGTTGATGGTCCCTTTAACGATTTCAATGGTGTTGTCGAAGAAGTGAATTACGACAAGTCGCGGTTGCGGGTTGCGGTATCTATTTTTGGCCGTTCGACCCCCGTGGAGCTGGATTTTACTCAGGTTGAAAAAAACTGAGTTAGTGCTGTGAACCCTGTGTTCACAGAAATGTCAATGGCGGCATTGTGCCGTCGGGGAGCCGATGACGAGTTCGCTCTGAGGCGTTAACCACCCATGTGGAGAAACTAAATGGCTAAGAAAGTACAGGCTTATATTAAGCTGCAAGTGAAGGCCGGACAGGCCAACCCCAGTCCCCCTGTTGGTCCGGCATTGGGTCAGCACGGTGTCAATATCATGGAGTTTTGTAAGGCATTCAATGCGCAAACCCAGAGCATTGAACTCGGTTCCCCGGTGCCTGTTGTGATCACAGTTTACAGTGATCGCAGCTTTACCTTTGTCATGAAAACACCGCCAGCGTCATTTCTGCTCAAGAAGGCCGCTGGAGTTAAAAGTGGCAGCGCCACTCCCAATACCAAAAAGGTGGGCAAGGTGACCCGTGAACAGCTCGAAGAAATCGCCAAAACCAAACAGCCCGATCTGACAGCGGCTGATATGGATGCGGCAGTGAGAACCATTGCCGGCTCTGCCCGCGCCATGGGTCTTGATGTGGAGGGTGTGTAAGATGGCCAAGTTATCCAAGCGCGTTCGTGCAATTCGTGAAAAAGTTGACGGCGGCAAACTTTATCCCATGGATGAAGCCGTTGCTCTCCTTAAAGAACTCTCCAGTGTCAAGTTTGAAGAGACTGTCGATGTCGCTATCAATCTCGGCATTGATCCCCGCAAGTCCGACCAGGCTGTTCGCGGCGCAACCACGCTGCCCCACGGCACTGGTAAAACTGTGCGCGTTGCCGTATTTACCCAGGGTGAAGCCGCAGAGGCGGCAAAAGCTGCGGGTGCGGACATCGTCGGTATGGAAGATCTCGCCGAGCAGGTCAAGGCGGGCAACCTGAATTTCGATGTGGTGATTGCAGATCCCGCGGCTATGCGCGTAGTGGGTCAGCTGGGTCAGATCCTCGGTCCCCGCGGTCTGATGCCCAACCCCAAAACTGGTACTGTCACCCCTGACGTTGTCACCGCGGTTAAAAATGCAAAAGCGGGTCAGGTGCGTTTTCGCGCCGACAAAAATGGCATCATTCACGGTGGTATTGGTCGCGTCGCTTTTGAAGCGGGCGCGCTCAAGGAAAACCTGGAAGCGCTGATTTCCGATCTGAAAAAGATCAAACCAGCATCTGCCAAAGGCATTTATCTCAAAAAAGTAACCCTGTCCACCACCATGGGGCCGGGTTTGAGTATCGATCATTCCTCCCTGGATATTTAATTCGGGTGTAGGAATTTAAAGACTTTGGGGTCTGCGCTGTTAACAGTGCAGGCCGTCAAAGATCGCAGGTTCCTCGTTTGTTTTAAGGTTTAATGACCTGGCTGGTAAAGCAAGTCGCCTGCGTAGACGGTGTGACCCAATTCAGTATTCACTGAGTTTGCTCACCGAAAAGCTCCCGCTGATACAGCGGGAATTCGAAAACGGTCAGCGGCTTCAACGCTGACATAATTGTGGAGAAAACTTGTGGCAATAGGACTCGAAGACAAGAAAGCGATTGTCGCTGAAGTCCAGCAAGCTGCACAGAGCGCTCTTTCTGCGGTTATCGCGGATGCCCGCGGTGTTACCGTAGGAAAGATGAATGCTCTGCGTGCGGAAGCTCGCGCCAGTGGCGTGTGGATGAAAGTTGTCCGCAACACTCTGGCTCGTCGCGCTGTTGAAGGCACTCCTTACGAGTGTGTCAAAGATGCGTTTGTCGGCCCAACCTTGATCGCCTTTTCCAACGAACACCCAGGTGCGGCTGCCCGCATCTTCAAGGAGTTCGCCAAGGGCAATGACAAGTTTGAGCTGAAAACCGCCGTTTTTGAAGGTGAAGTGGTTGATATTGCAATGTTGGCGACTCTGCCCACATACAACGAAGCCATCGCCAAACTGATGAGCGTCATGAAAGAAGCTGCTGCCGGCAAACTGGTACGTACAATCGCCGCTGTTCGCGATCAGAAAGAGCAACAGGCTGCCTGATTGTTTTTCAGCCTTAAAGATTAACGAGCCGCGTTCACGGGACGCAATGGCTCCAAATACAGGAAATGACAGATGTCACTGACTAAAGAAGATATTATCAATGCAATTGCCGAAATGTCCGTTAAGGATGTTGTTGAGCTGATCTCCGCGATGGAAGAGAAGTTTGGCGTTACTGCCGCTGTGGCTGCTGTAGCCGTAGCTGGTGGCGACGCCGGTGCTGCCGTCGAGGAAAAAACCGAGTTTGACATCGTTCTGACCGCTGCTGGCGAGAAGAAAGTCAATGTCATTAAAGCTGTTCGTGGAATCACTGGTCTGGGCCTCAAAGAAGCCAAGGATCTGGTTGATGGCGCGCCTTCTACCCTTAAAGAAGCCGTTTCCAAAGACGAAGCAGAAGCAGCGAAGAAAGAACTGGAAGAAGCAGGCGCATCGGTCGAACTCAAGTAAGCTTGAGTGCATTTGCTTTTCCAACCTGAGTCTTTTTCAGGTATAGGCTGGCGGTAAATCCGCCGGCCTTTTCCCGCTTATACAGGGTTCAACGCTGTATAGAGGGAGCAGCGGTCGATTCCATGAGGAAGGCCGCTCTATAAATGCCCCACAAATGTGAAAGTGCTGGTGACTACTAATGGCTTACTCCTACACCGAGAAAAAACGCATTCGCAAGGATTTCAGCAAACTGAAGCAAGTGATGGAGCTTCCGCCGCTGCTTGCCATTCAGCTGGATTCTTACAGAAACTTTACCCAGAAAGGCCTGACCGCAGAGCAGCGTCGGGAAACGGGATTACACGCTGCCTTTAACTCAGTCTTTCCGATAGTAAGCCTGTCGGGAAATGCCGCCCTCGAATATGTTGACTACAACCTGGGCAAGCCAGCCTTTGATGTTGAAGACTGCAAATTAAGAAGCGTAACCTACGCGGTTCCTCTGCGGGTTCGCGTGCGCCTGGTTATTTATGACAAGGAATCGTCAACCAAGGCCATTAAAGACATCAAGGAACAGGATGTCTATATGGGAGAAATCCCACTGATGACCGATCACGGTACCTTCATTATCAATGGTACTGAGCGGGTAATTGTTTCCCAGCTCCACCGCTCCCCCGGTGTGTTTTTCGATCACGACAAGGGTAAAACCCATTCTTCGGGCAAGCTGCTGTACTCCGCCCGCATCATTCCCTACCGCGGTTCCTGGCTCGATTTTGAATTTGATCCCAAGGATCAGGTTTTTGTCCGTATTGACCGCCGCCGCAAACTGCCGGCGACGATTCTGCTGCGCGCCCTTGGCTATAACGCCAGCGAAATCCTCGGCATGTTTTTTGAAACCACGGTTTTTGAACAGCAGGATGACGGCTATGCCATGAATCTCGAGCCGAAAAGGTTGCGGGGCGAAATCGCCGCTTTTGACATCAAAGGCAAAGGCGGTAAGGTTATTGTTGAGGAAGGCCGCCGAATTACCGCCAAGCATATTCGCCAGTTGGAGGCCGATGGCGTCAACCGCCTTGAAGTCCCTGTCGACTATCTCTACGGTCGCATTCTCGCCAAAGACATCGTCAATGAAAAAACTGGTGAACTGCTGTTTGAATGCAATACTGAACTGACTGCAGAAAGCCTGCAAAAACTGGCCGATGCCGGTATAAAAACCATCGAAGTCATCTACACCAATGATCTCGATTGCGGCGCATTTATGTCCGACACCCTGCGCAATGATCCCACCCGGACTCAGCTTGAGGCCCTCGTGGAAATCTACCGCATGATGCGCCCCGGCGAGCCGCCCACCAAAGAGTCTGCTGAAAACCTTTTTGGCAATCTGTTTTTCAATCTCGAGCGCTACGATCTCTCTACCGTTGGCCGCATGAAATTCAATCTGCGCCTGGGTCGCGATGAGGTTGAGGGTTCCGGCACCCTGAGCAATGAAGACATCATCGATGTCATGCGCACCCTGATCGATATTCGCAACGGCAAAGGTATTGTCGACGACATCGACCATCTGGGTAACCGCCGCATTCGCTCTGTGGGCGAAATGGCAGAAAACCAGTTCCGTATCGGTCTGGTGCGTGTGGAGCGCGCTGTCAAGGAGCGTCTCTCCGTTGCTGAAAGTGAAGGTTTGATGCCCCAGGATCTGGTCAACGCCAAACCCGTGGCGGCGGCTATGAAGGAGTTTTTCGGCTCCAGCCAGCTGTCCCAGTTTATGGATCAGAACAACCCGCTCTCGGAAGTGACCCACAAACGCCGTGTCTCTGCCCTCGGTCCCGGTGGTTTGACCCGCGAGCGCGCCGGTTTTGAAGTGCGCGACGTTCACCCCACACACTATGGCCGTGTCTGCCCCATTGAAACTCCGGAAGGGCCCAACATCGGCCTGATCAACTCCCTGGCGACCTATGCCCGCACCAATCATTATGGCTTTATTGAAGCGCCCTACCGCAAGGTGGTGGACGGCAAGGTCACCAATGACATTGAATACCTGTCAGCCATTGTCGAAGGTCAGCACATCATTGCTCAGGCCTCGGCGGCGGTGAATGACAAGGGCGAGCTTACCGATGAGCTGGTCACCGTGCGTCATATGGGGGAATTTACCGTCAAGCCGCCCCAGGATGTGGATTATATGGATGTGTCGCCGCGCCAGGTGGTCTCCATCGCCGCGTCGCTGATTCCCTTCCTCGAGCACGATGACGCCAACCGCGCCCTTATGGGTTCCAACATGCAGCGCCAGGCAGTACCCACACTGCGGGCTGAAAAACCGTTTGTGGGCACCGGCATGGAGCGCCTTGTCGCTCGCGATTCCGGTGTCTGTGTGGTTGCCAAGCGCGGCGGTGTCATTGAAAGCGTCGATGCCGCGCGTATCGTTGTTCGCGTCAACGACGACGAGGTGGAAACCGGTGATGCTGGCGTGGATATCTACAACCTCATCAAATACACCAGATCCAACCAGAATACCTGTATCAACCAGCGCCCCATCGTCAAAGCAGGCGATCAGGTTGAGCGCGCCGACATTCTCGCCGACGGGCCTTCTGTCGACCTGGGTGAGCTGGCTCTCGGCCAGAACATGCGCATCGCCTTTATGCCCTGGAATGGCTACAACTTCGAAGACTCGATTCTTATCTCCGAGCGCGTTGTTCAGGAAGATCGCTTCACCACCATCCATATTCAGGAGCTGACCTGTACCGCACGGGATACCAAGCTGGGATCCGAGGAGATCACCGCCGATATTCCCAACGTGGGTGAAGCGGCGCTGTCCCGCCTCGACGAATCCGGCATTGTTTATGTCGGTGCCGAAGTGGGTCCCGGCGATATTCTTGTCGGCAAGGTAACGCCAAAAGGTGAAACCCAGCTCACCCCGGAAGAAAAGCTGCTGCGCGCCATCTTTGGTGAAAAAGCCTCCGACGTTAAGGATACGTCCCTGCGGGTGCCGAGCAGCACCAAGGGCACCGTTATCGGCGTACAGGTTTTCACTCGCGATGGTCTTGAGAAAGATGCCCGCGCCAAATCCATTGAGCGCGCTGCGCTGGAAGAGTATCGCAAGGATCTCAAAGACGAATTCCGCATCATGGAAAACGCCACCTTTGAACGTCTTCGCGATGCCCTTGTCGGCAATTCGGTGATTCGTGCTCCCGGCCTCAAGAAAGGTGACGCTCTCACGGCCGCTGTCGTGGCAGGCTACGACCAGGAGCAGTGGTTCAAGGTGCGCATGGAAGACGACGCCCTCAACGAACAGCTCACCAAGGCGGAAGAATCTCTCAAAGAGCGTCGCAAGCAGCAGGATGAGCGTTTTGAAGACAAGAAGCGCAAGCTTGAAACCGGTGACGATCTGGCGCCGGGCGTGCTCAAAACCGTCAAGGTCTATCTCGCGGTCAAGCGCCGTGTTCAGCCCGGCGATAAAATGGCCGGTCGTCACGGCAACAAAGGGGTTATCTCTGTCATTATGCCCATTGAGGATATGCCCCACGATGAGTACGGCAACCCCGTTGATGTGGTTCTTAACCCCCTGGGCGTACCCTCGCGGATGAACGTTGGCCAGATTCTCGAAACCCACCTCGGCCTCGCGGCCAAAGGTCTGGGTGAGAAAATCAATCTGATGCTGGAAGAGCAGCGCAAGATTGGTGAGCTTCGCGAATTTCTTCAGGAAATCTACAGCTCTGGCACCAGCGCCCAGCCCGCCGATATCGGCATAATGAGTGATGACGAGGTCATCGAGCTGGCGCAAAATCTTCGCGGCGGTGTTCCCATGGCCACGGAAGTTTTCAACGGCGCCAAGGAAGAGGAGATCAAGGAGCTGCTCAAGCTGGCTGGAATGCCCGAAAGCGGCCAGATGACCCTCTACGACGGCCGCACCGGTGTTCAGTTCCAGCGCCCGGTAACCGTGGGTTACATGTACATGCTCAAGCTCAACCACCTGGTGGATGACAAAATGCATGCCCGTTCCACCGGCTCCTACAGCCTGGTAACTCAGCAGCCGCTGGGTGGTAAGGCGCAGTTTGGCGGCCAGCGTTTCGGTGAAATGGAAGTCTGGGCACTGGAAGCCTATGGCGCTTCTTACACCCTTCAGGAAATGCTCACGGTCAAGTCGGACGATGTTGAAGGTCGTACCAAAATGTACAAAAACATCGTCGATGGCGACCACAGTATGGATCCTGGAATGCCGGAATCCTTCAACGTTCTGGTGAAGGAAATCCGCTCGCTGGGCATCAATATTGAGCTGGAATACGATTAAATCCATAAGTTGGAAAGGCTCGAAGTACTGACTTCGAGCCGGGCAGGAATTCTACTGGAGGAAGGGCCTTGAAAGACTTACTGAACATGTTGAAGTCCCAGGAACAGAACGGGGAATTTGACGCAATTCGCATCGGACTTGCGTCCCCGGACATGATCCGCTCCTGGTCTTTTGGCGAAGTCAAAAAGCCGGAAACTATCAATTACCGCACCTTTAAACCCGAGCGGGACGGCCTGTTCTGCGCCAAGATTTTTGGCCCAGTGCGGGATTTCGAGTGTTTGTGCGGCAAATACAAGCGCATGAAGCACCGGGGCATCGTGTGTGAAAAATGTGGCGTCGAGGTTACCAGAGCCAATGTGCGCCGTGAGCGTATGGGGCACGTTGAGCTGGCCTGTCCCGTTGCCCATATCTGGTTCCTGAAATCACTGCCTTCGCGCATTGGTTTGCTGCTGGACATGACCCTGCGCGAAATAGAACGCGTGCTCTATTTTGAATCCTACATTGTCACGGATCCCGGCATGACCACCCTGGAGCGCGGTCAGCTGCTCACCGATGAGCAGTACTTTGAAGCCATGGAAGAGTTCGGCGACGAGTTCCATGCCTCCATGGGTGCGGAAGCCATCCAGCAGCTGATGAAAGACATTGATCTCGGCCTCGAAATTGCGGAAATCCGCGAGGAAATCCCCAATACCAATTCCGAAACCAAAATCAAGAAACTGTCCAAGCGCCTCAAGTTGCTGGAAGCCTTCTTCAACTCAGGCAACAAGCCCGAGTGGATGGTTCTGGAAGCGCTGCCTGTGTTGCCGCCGGATCTGCGTCCGCTGGTGCCCCTCGACGGCGGTCGCTTTGCCACCTCGGATCTCAACGATCTCTATCGCCGAGTGATCAACCGCAACAACCGCCTGAAGCGCCTGCTGGAGCTCAATGCGCCGGACATTATCGTGCGCAACGAAAAGCGCATGCTTCAGGAATCCGTGGATGCACTGCTCGACAATGGCCGTCGCGGCCGCGCCATTACCGGTTCCAACAAGCGTCCGCTGAAATCCCTGGCCGATATGATCAAGGGCAAACAGGGTCGTTTCCGTCAGAACCTGCTGGGCAAGCGCGTCGACTACTCCGGTCGTTCGGTGATTGTGGTGGGGCCAACCCTGCGCCTCCACCAGTGCGGTCTGCCCAAGCGTATGGCGCTGGAACTGTTCAAACCCTTTATCTTTTCCAAACTTGAAGGTCGCGGCCTTGCCACCACCATCAAGGCGGCGAAGAAAATGGTCGAGCGCGAAGAGTCTGTGGTTTGGGATATCCTCGACGACGTGATTCGCGAACACCCGGTGATGCTGAACCGGGCGCCGACACTGCACCGTTTGGGTATTCAGGCCTTTGAGCCGGTTCTCATTGAGGGCAAGGCCATTCAGCTGCATCCCCTGGTTTGTGCGGCCTATAACGCCGACTTCGACGGCGACCAGATGGCGGTTCACGTGCCTCTGACCCTGGAAGCTCAGCTCGAAGCCCGCGCCCTGATGATGTCCACCAACAACATCCTGTCGCCCGCCAGTGGTGAACCCATTATCGTGCCGTCCCAGGACGTTGTTCTGGGTCTTTACTGGATGACCCGCGAGCGCATCAATGCCAAGGGCGAAGGCCGTGTCTTTGCCGATCTTGCCGAAGTCTCCCGGGTTTACTACGGCGGTCATGCGGATCTTCAGGCGCGCATCAAGGTACGCATTCGCCAGGTTACCTTCAGCGAAGAAGGTGAGCGCATTGAGGAAATCAGCATTCAGGACACTACCGTGGGTCGTGCCCTGCTGTGGGAAATCGTTCCCGAAGGCCTGGGTTTCGACCTGGTCAACCAGGCGATGACCAAAAAGGCCATTTCCCGCATTATCAACCAGTGCTACCGTTTGGTCGGTCTTAAGGCAACGGTCATCTTTGCCGATCAGCTGATGTATACCGGCTTTGATTTCTCCACGAAATCAGGGGCGTCCATTGGCGTTAATGACTTCCTCATTCCCAGTGCCAAGGTCGATATTATCGCCCGCGCCGAAGACGAGGTCATGGAGATTGAATCCCAGTTCGCTTCAGGTCTGGTAACCCAGGGTGAGAAGTACAACAAGGTGATTGATATCTGGTCGCGCGCCAACGATCTGGTGGCCAAGTCGATGATGGACGGTATCTCCAGAGAGACCGTCACCAATCGCGCTGGCGAGCAGGAAGATCAGGCGTCGTTTAACTCGGTATTTATGATGGCCGATTCCGGTGCGCGGGGCTCTCCGGCGCAGATTCGTCAGCTCGCCGGTATGCGCGGTCTGATGGCGCGCCCCGATGGCTCTATTATCGAAACCCCCATCATCGCCAACTTCCGCGAAGGTCTTAACGTACTTCAGTACTTTATTTCCACCCACGGTGCCCGTAAAGGTCTCGCCGATACCGCACTGAAAACCGCCAACTCCGGTTACCTGACCCGCCGTCTGGTGGATGTTTCCCAGGATGTGGTCGTGGTCGAAAGAGACTGTGGTACCACTGAAGGTCTGTTGATGTCGCCGGTTATTGAAGGCGGCGATATTATTGAGTCCCTGGGTGACCGCATTCTCGGCCGCGTTGTGGCTCAGGATGTGCTCAAGCCGGGCAGCGAGGAAATCGCTGTACCAGCGGGCACCATTATCGACGAAAAATGGGTTGAGCGTATCGAAGCCATGAACATCGATGAAGTTCTGGTGCGCTCCCCCATTACCTGTGAAACCCGCTTTGGTATCTGTGCTGAGTGTTATGGCCGGGATCTGGCGCGGGGTCATAAGGTTAACCAGGGTGAAGCTGTAGGTGTTATTGCCGCCCAGTCCATCGGCGAGCCTGGCACCCAGCTGACCATGCGCACCTTCCACATCGGCGGTGCGGCATCCAGGGCTTCTGCTGTGGATAACATCCAGGTTAAATCCGCAGGCAATATTCGCCTGATCAATATCAAGCTGGTGGAGCGCGCCACTGATCAGGTGGCGGTATCCCGCTCCGGCGAGCTGGCGGTTGCCGACGCCAATGGTCGGGAGAGAGAGCGCTATAAGATCCCCTACGGCGCGGTTATCACGGTTCACGACGGCGACAGCGTCGATGCTGGCCAGATTGTCGCCAAATGGGATCCCCATACCCACCCGATCATTACCGAAGTTGCCGGTAAGGTTGCCTTCTCCGGCATGGAGGAGGGGTTGAGTGTTCGCCGTCAGACGGATGATCTCACTGGTTTAACCCATATTTCGGTAATGGATCCCAACGATCGCCCCGCTGCCGGTAAAGATATGCGGCCGATGGTGACCCTGCTGGACAGCAATGGCAAGGAGCAGGTATTCCCGAACTCCACTGTGCCTGCCCACTACCTGTTACCGGCGGACGCCATTGTCACCATCAACGACGGCGACACCATCAGCGCTGGTGACATCATCGCCCGTATCCCTCAGGAAGGTTCCAAGACCAGGGATATCACCGGTGGTCTGCCCCGCGTGGCGGATCTCTTCGAAGCTCGCAAGCCGAAAGATCCGGCCATTCTTGCCGAAATTTCCGGTACCGTTACCTTCGGCAAGGAAACCAAGGGCAAGCGTCGCTTGATGATTACCCCCGCCGACGGCGGTGATACCTTTGAAATGCTCATCCCCAAGTGGCGCCAGCTGGGTGTTTACGAGGGCGAACAGGTGTCCCGCGGTGAAGTTATCGCCGATGGTCCGGATAACCCCCACGATATTCTTCGCCTCAAGGGCGTCGACTCCCTGGCGGAATTTGTTGTTAATGAAATTCAGGAGGTTTACCGCCTTCAGGGTGTGAAAATTAACGACAAGCATATTGAGGTTATCTGTCGCCAGATGCTGCGCAAAGTGGAAATCACCGATATGGGTGAGTCCTCCTTCGTCAAGGGCGAGCAGGTTGAGCTCTACAACGTTCTCGAAGAAAACGAGAAATTGCAGCTGGAAGGTAAACTGCCAGCCAAGTACGAGCGCCTGTTGCTGGGTATTACCAAGGCGTCGCTGGCGACAGAAAGCTTTATCTCTGCGGCCTCCTTCCAGGAGACCACCAGGGTGCTTACCGAAGCTTCGGTTACCGGCAAAAAAGACAACCTGCGCGGACTCAAGGAAAACGTGGTTGTCGGTCGCCTGATTCCTGCGGGTACCGGCTTGGCTTACCATGCCCGTCGCAAGAAACTGCGGGATGCGGCCATCGCAGACGCCATTGGCCCCACCGCCAGTGAAGTTGAAGAGGCGCTGTCACAGGCCTTGAATGAGGGCAGTGGCGAATAATTCGCCACTGTTGCTCTTGACTCGGAGAGGCGATGTCTTTAGAATGCTGCCTCCCTTTTTAGGGAGGGTTGTCTATGCCTGCAGCCCTCTTTTGTTAGTACCTTTTTCGAAAGGTTTTTAATCGGAGTAAATAAGTAATGGCCACGATCAACCAGTTGGTTCGTAAGCCTAGAAAACGCAGAATTGCGAAAAGTGACGTTCCTGCCCTGCAGAGCTGTCCACAGCGTCGCGGTGTATGCACCCGTGTGTACACCACTACACCTAAAAAGCCCAACTCAGCGCTGCGTAAAGTTTGCCGTGTGCGTCTGACCAATGGCTACGAGGTCACCTCCTATATCGGCGGTGAAGGCCACAACCTTCAGGAGCACAGTGTGGTTCTGATTCGCGGTGGTCGTGTCAAGGATTTGCCAGGTGTGCGTTATCACACCGTTCGCGGCAGCCTGGATACCTCCGGTGTAGACAAGCGTCGCCAGCGCCGCTCCAAGTACGGTGCCAAGCGTCCCAAGAAGTAATGCGTTTTCGGTGAGAACCGAGTAAGGCCGGGTCGAGCGTTTTGCGCGTCTAATCCCGGATAACCCTGAAGCAAGAGAATATCGATATGCCTAGAAGACGAGTTGTTGCCAAACGGGAAGTTTTGCCAGATCCTAAATACGGAAACGTAACCCTGGCAAAATTTATGAACCACGTTATGGTCAGCGGCAAGAAATCTGTCGCTGAAAAAATTGTTTACGGCGCCCTCGACCTGGTCAAAGAGCGCACCAAAAAAGACCCCATTGAAGCTTTTCAAGAAGCTCTCGACAATGTGGCTCCCATGGTAGAAGTTAAGTCCCGCCGTGTTGGCGGTGCCACTTACCAGGTACCCGTCGAAGTTCGCTCCTCCCGCCGCGCCGCTCTGGCCATGCGCTGGCTGGTGGATTACGCTCGCGGCCGTGGCGAAAAATCCATGCGTCAACGTCTTGCCGGTGAAATCATCGATGCCTTTCAGGGCAAAGGTGGCGCCGTCAAGAAGCGCGAAGATGTTCACCGCATGGCTGAAGCCAACAAAGCGTTCTCTCACTTCCGTTTCTAATACCGGCAGTCAAGAAAGCGTCACAAAAAGGTGGTCATATTGGCTGCCTTTTTGCGGTTTTAAGGCCGACAAAATTGTCTTCACCATCAAGAAACTACAGAGGTTAGGTAACCATCGTGGCGAGAAAAACTCCCATCAACCGCTACCGCAACATCGGTATTTGCGCCCACGTTGATGCCGGCAAAACCACGACCACCGAGCGGATTCTGTTCTATACCGGCATGTCCCACAAGCTTGGCGAGGTGCACGATGGCGCCGCCACCATGGACTGGATGGCGCAGGAGCAGGAGCGCGGTATCACCATTACCTCTGCGGCTACCACCTGCTTTTGGGCGGGGATGCAGCAGCAGTTTCCCCAGCATCGCATCAATATCATCGATACCCCTGGGCACGTCGACTTCACCATTGAAGTGGAGCGCTCCCTGCGGGTTCTCGATGGCGCCGTGGTGGTGCTTTGCGGCACGTCCGGTGTCCAGCCCCAAACCGAGACGGTGTGGCGGCAGGCCAACAAGTACCATGTGCCGAGGATGGTTTTTGTCAACAAAATGGATCGTGCTGGCGCTGATTTCATGCGTGTCATCGCGCAGTTGAAAGCCCGTCTGGGCGCGACGCCGGTGCCGTTGCAGATGACCATTGGTGCCGAAGAAAACTTCAAAGGTGTGGTCGACCTGATCAAAATGAAAGCCATTGTCTGGAATGAGGCTGATCAGGGCATGACCTTTGAGTATCAGAATATTCCTGAGGATCTCGTCGGCGCCTGCAAAAAAATGCGGGAAAATCTCGTGGAAGCTGCCGCTGAAGCCAATGAACAGTTGATGGACAAATACCTCGAAGGCGGCGAGCTGACAGAAGAAGAGGTCAAGGCCGGTATTCGCGCCAGAACCCTCGCCAATGAAATCGTCCCCGTACTGGGTGGCTCCGCTTTCAAAAACAAAGGTGTTCAGGCGGTTCTCGATGCCGTTATCGACTATCTGCCGTCCCCGACGGAAGTCAAAGCCATCGATGGTGAGCTGGCTAATGGCGAACACGCCACCAGGGTTGCAGATGACGAGGAGCCTTTTGCAGCGCTGGCATTTAAAATTGCCACTGACCCCTTTGTCGGCACTCTCACCTTTATGCGAGTTTATTCCGGCAAGCTCGAAAGCGGTACGGCGGTATTCAATTCCGTTAAAGGCAAGCGCGAGCGCATTGGCCGCATGGTGCAAATGCACGCCAACAACCGAGAAGAGATCAAAGAGGTGTTGGCGGGAGACATTGCCGCCGCCATCGGCCTCAAAGACACCACCACTGGCGACACCCTTTGCGATCAGGAACATCAGATTATTCTTGAGCGCATGGACTTTCCCGAGCCCGTCATTTCTGTGGCGGTGGAGCCAAGATCTGTCGCCGATCAGGAAAAAATGGGTATTGCCCTCGGCAAGCTTGCCCAGGAAGACCCTTCCTTCAAGGTTAAAACCGATGAGGAGACCGGTCAGACCATTATTTCCGGTATGGGCGAATTGCACCTGGATATTATTGTCGATCGTATGCGCAGGGAATTCAGTGTTGACGCCAATATCGGCAAACCCCAGGTCGCCTACCGGGAGCGCATCACCAAAACAACTGAGATCGAAGGCAAATTCATTCGCCAGTCCGGTGGCCGCGGCCAATACGGTCATGTCTGGATCAAATTTGAACCCGCAGACGACAATAATGCTGAGGGGTTGGAGTTCGTCAATGAAATTGTCGGCGGCGTGGTGCCCAAGGAATATATTCCGGCTATCGAAAAAGGCATTGCAGAGCAGATGAAAAATGGCGTTCTCGCTGGCTATCCCCTGCTCGGGCTCAAGGCCACGGTGTTTGACGGCTCATTCCACGATGTCGACTCCAACGAAATGGCCTTTAAAATCGCCGCCTCGATGGCCACCAAAAAACTGGCGGAAAAGGGTGGTGCTGTACTCCTTGAACCCATCATGAAGGTCGAAGTGGTGACCCCGGAAGAAAACATGGGGGATGTGGTCGGCGATCTCAACCGTCGCCGCGGCATGATTCTGGGGATGGATGAAAGCGTGTCTGGAAAAATTATTAACGCCGAAGTGCCGCTGTCAGAAATGTTTGGCTACGCCACCGATCTGCGTTCCGCTACCCAGGGGCGGGCAACCTTTACCATGGAATTCGCTCAGTACAATGAAGCACCCAATAATATCGCTCAGGAAATTATTGGCAAAAATTCCTGATCACCCAATTTAACCGTATAAAGAGGATCTGCCCATGGCAAAAGAAAAGTTTGAACGCAATAAGCCCCACGTCAATGTGGGCACCATTGGTCACGTCGACCACGGCAAAACCACCCTGACAGCGGCACTGACCCGTGTCTGCGCAGAGACCTGGGGCGGCACGGCGGTGGCGTTTGACGGTATCGACAAAGCGCCGGAAGAGCGCGAGCGCGGCATCACCATCTCCACCGCCCACGTGGAATACGACTCGCCAGCGCGCCACTACGCCCACGTGGACTGCCCAGGCCACGCCGACTACGTCAAAAACATGATCACCG
>Ga0265293_10008079_pt1 | contig 15793 bp, 13 predicted proteins | sample Munlanlewell138R_FD_192505 | JGI IMG/M metagenome (GOLD analysis project Ga0265293, IMG submission 192505) | Leachate microbial communities from a municipal landfill in Southern Ontario, Canada - Leachate well 138R | ecosystem: Engineered > Solid waste > Landfill > Unclassified | place: Canada...
AGGAGTTCCGGCGCTATTAGTTGGGCATCTACCTTTTCAATCACCATGCTCTCCAATTGTAACTTGTTAACTCTTACCGAAATATCGGCAGTCAGCTCTTTGAGGTTAATCTTAAACCGGTTATCGGTGTAGCTCAAAAGAGCTCCATCAATATGGAGGGTGACCGGTGTAGGGGTTTTACTCAAGGCCGCAGAAATAAGGCGGGGGACCTTTGTTTTTACGATTATATTTTGGGCTGTTAGAGTACCATTGTCGTAGGCGAGGCCCTCTACCATGATTGCACCCTTGTGGATGGCCACTACCACCTTTTGAGCTTCGCCCCCAAGGGCTTGAGCTACAAACCGGCTCGCCACTCGATTACCCACAATTACAGTAGCCACGACCAAGAGCAGCAAAACCACAACAATTATGAGGGGGATTATTAAACTTTTTCTACTTTTCATAACCGTATAATACCACACTATTACCACTAAAGAATCTTTTTATGCTATACTCCCCCTCGAGGAGCCAAGGGATGAGTATTACACACGATTATGAGATGAAAGAGGTTATCCTAGAAGATGTTATCAGAAGGATGGCTTTAGCGGCGAGGACAGCTCCCAAAGCACGTGGTAAAGAGACACTTTACACCGCCGGCGTTTCGAAAGAGGGGCGCTTACAACTAGCTAAACATATGCGAAAAATGGCTGAAGGGGGGCGCGGGGCACCCTTTTTTCTAAGGGATGCCGAAAATCTTGAGCATGCCGATGGACTGCTCCTTTTGGGTAGTTCTATCGACCCTATGCGATTAGAAAATTGCGGACTATGTGGCTTTGCCAACTGCGATGAGAAAGCCCTCCATCCCAATCACCCCTGTGTTTTCAACACTGGAGACTTAGGTATAGCCATCGGCTCGGCAGTCAGTGTCGCCATGGACTGCCGGATTGACAACCGTGTTATGTTCTCTATCGGGATGGCAGCTAGGGAGTTGAGACTCTTGGGTGAAGAGGTCAGAATCGTCTATGGCATTCCCCTCTCAATGAGCGGTTCCAACTTATTCTTTGACCGTAAGCCCAGGCAATAGTTAGCGGTTATTCATAACCTTCACTTCAGGCGGTAAGATTACATTTGCCGGAAAGTTCCCCCAGTCTCCGCTAATCCTTCTGAGGAGCAAGGAGACCACTTCACTTCCCATTTGCTCTAACGGTTGAGCCACCGCGTAATGGCAGAAGGTGAGGAGCGGAGCATAGCTTAGGTAATCGAAACTGGCGAAAGTTAAATCTTTAACCTTATTTTCCGCGGCATAGATCGTCGCCCCTAGGTGGAGAGAATCGTTAGCAATAAAGAAGGCTTTGGGGTGGTCACGGAAACTTAAAGCCTTCTTAAGGAGTTTTTTCCCGGTAGCCAAATTCATCCCTTTGTCGTAGAGCAAAAACCGCTCTTCAACCTCTAGGTTAAACTCCTCCATGGTTTCACAGAACCCTTGAAGGCGTTCTTTGGCAGTGTAAAAAGAGGGAGGACCGCCAATATAACCAATACGGGTAAAACCCTCATCTATGAGGGCTTTCACCATAGAACGGACTCCATAGCGGTTATCGACTGTTACCGTGTCGGCCTCCAGACCATCGAGCTTTCTGTCTAAGATTATCATAGGGGTATTGTGTAAAGCCTTGGTTTTAAAATGTGCATGTTCCAAACTGGCAGGAATTATTATTAAGCCATCAACGTTACGTTCAATGAAAACCTGCAAATTCCTCTTTTCGTCTTCTAACGAGTCGTTGGAAGAGGCTATCACTACCGTATAGCCCTTCTTAGCCAGTAATTGCTCGATTACAACTAAAATTTCCATAAAGAAGTTGTTGTAGATCTCGGGTGCGATAATCCCGATTGTACGGGTTTGTCTGATTTTGAGAGAACGGGCTACCTCGTTCCGGTTGTACCCCAACCGCTCCATAGCTTTAAGGACCCTCTCCTTGGTTGCCGGAGTAACCACACAGTTCTCGTTTAGAACACGTGAGACAGTTGCTATCGAAACACCTGCTGCCTGTGCCACTTCTCTAATAGTAACTGAATCACTAACTCTTCGCATAACATCCTCTAAAAAGGGGTCCGCCGATGCAGACCCCTATGCTCATAACTAGAGATCTACTCACAATTAATCGTAGAGTAGACCCTTGATGTCGTCATCGTCCATGTTGGAGTAATCCCAGAATTTTGCTCCGGTATCTACATTAGCAACCGGCTGGCCTTTGTAGGCTTTGTAGGAGAGCTCAACAGCCCTGTAACCAATCATGTAAGGATCCTGGGTAATTGACCCGAGGAAGTATTGGGCACGCACGGCGTTCTTTTGCTGCTCACCAGCGTCATAACCAACAGCAACAATGTTGCGGTAGGCAGGATTGCTCTTTAAGGTTGCCCCATCATCGGTCGCTGCTAAGAGACCTTTAACGGTAGCTTCGTTAGAGCAGAAAATTCCAAGGATGTTGTCGCTGATAGCGCGGTTCAAGATAGCCTGGGCTGAGTTTGTGGTGTCTGTAGCTGAAGCAGATGCAGGCACGATCATTTCAATAAATACCTTTCTCCCCCTGGTCGGGCTGTCATCTGCGATGTAGGCAATATTACCGGTCACGGCAATGTCATCAAAGCCTATGCTGGTGTTGTTCACAATAAGATCGACCATTGTATCACGGAACCCTTTACCGCGGCTTAACAGAGATTCACCGGCGGCGTCTTGGTTCATCACCACAATTTTAACTGGTCTTGCCACAGTAGCTGCCGCAATTTTATCTTTGATTACGGCAAACATCTTTTCAGCAGCCATACCGGCAGCCGCATAGTTATTTGTGGCGGCATTAGCCCAAATTGATCCTGCAGGCGCATTGGGTACACCTGAGTCAAACCCAATTACGGGAATCCCCTGGTTTTTGGTCTGCTGAAGTTGATCCAAGACACTATTAGTATCTAGGGCAGCCAGAGCAATCGCCACCGGGTTTTTAGCCATAGCGTTGTTCAACATCTCAACCTGAATCTGTACATCACTTTCGGTAGGAGGTCCTTCGAAGGTAATATCGACATTGAATTCTTTAGCAGCAGCGTTTGCACCGAGCTTAACCTGTTGCCAGAAATCGTGCTGTTCCCCTTTTGAGACAACAGCAATGTACGGTTTCTTACCCTCTTGTGTCCCCGCTGAAAATAGTGGGGTGAGAGAGGCAAGAACAACCAGAGCCAGTAATACGACTAAGGTTTTTTTCATAAATACCCTCCTGTGTGTCCACAGGCCTAAGCCTGTGGTTTATCTACTTAAAACGGTTAATTTTCCCGTTTTTCAAACTCTTTTTCCTCGCGCTCCAAAGCCTCTGCCTGGGCTTTTTCTGCACGCTTCATCTCCTGGTAATTTTTCCTAATTTCGGCTTGCAGGACCTTTAGCTCTTCACGAAGAGCTCTCTTTTTAGTAGCAGACGCCACGTTAATCTGCCCCCTAAGGGCTTCAACTTCCAGTTGTTTATCGATTCGGTATTGATCCGAAGGTGCCAAGATTTTGATTTCGGTAGCTTTTTTATTGCGGTAGATATCGAGGAGCACCGCCCCTAGAACAACAACTCCGGTAAAGAAAGTCTGGTACTGAGACTGTAAATTCATCGACGGCAAACCGGTTCTCAAGACACTCATGATATAAACACCAATCATAGTTCCCAGTACGGATCCGGCGCCCCCACTAAGGCTCGTTCCGCCAATGACTGCTCCGGCAATTGCATAGAGCTCGAAGCCCTGCCCTTGTGCCGGCATAACGGTGGTATAGACAGCGGCAAAGCCGATACCTCCCACACCGGCTAAAAGTCCACTAATAACATAAGCCGACATCTCCCAGCGAGTGACATTAACTCCGCTTAGGCGGGCTGCCTCTTTGTTTGAGCCCACTGCGAAGATATAACGGCCCATCTTGGTTCTAGTGAGGATGAGGAAGGCAATAAAGGCTGTTCCGAAGAGGACAATTGCTCCGGTAGGAATCGAAAAATTACCCGCCGTATTGTATTTAAAAAGGCTCTTGAACCAACTATCTGGGGCTCCCCGGGCTGGAAAGGCTACGCTACGTACATTGGAGACAATCGAGCCAATTCCTAGGCTTATCATCATAGTTCCCAGTGTGGCGATAAAGGGAGGCAGTGAAAGGTGGCTCACCATGAAACCGTTGAAAAACCCAAAGGCTGTGGAGACCAACAAAACCAAAAGGAGCGCAAGCCACATAGGCCATCCCCAAGTTTTAAAAGCAGTCCCCCCGATAATAGTAGAAGCCATCATCACAGTGCCACAAGAGAGGTCAATCCCCCCCGTTATAATCACAAAGGTCACCCCTATGGCGATAAAACCAATGTAGTAAGAGGAGTCCAAAATGTTTACCAGCGTCGTGTAGGAAAAGAAGTTTCTCCCAAAAATAGCAAAAAACGCATATACAATAACCAGAGCAAGGGGCGCTAATAGTTTCGACATATTAACTACTCGCCCTTTCTCCTTCAGTTCTAACCTCTCTGTTGTATCCATAAGAGTCCACTCCTACATTCGTAATGTCGCTAGATGCATTACCTTCTCTTGCGTTGCATCTTCAATATCGAGAAATCCGGTAAGTTTTCCTTCACACATAACCGCCACGCGGTCACTCATGCGTAAAACCTCATTGAGTTCACTGCTTATCATGATGATTGACTTACCTTCAGCAACCAGTTCATTCATGAGGTGGTAAATCTCGCTCTTTGCTCCCACATCAATACCTCTGGTAGGTTCATCGAAAATTAATATCGAACTATTTTTTATGAGCCATTTAGCGATAACTACCTTTTGCTGGTTTCCTCCCGAAAGGTTATTCACAATTTGGTCAATAGAGGGGGTTCTTATCGAGAGTTTATCGACAAATGTTTCCGCCACCTTGTCCAGGTTCTTACGATGGATAAAAGCGCCGGGGGTTAACTCCTCCAGCGAAGGCATAACTACATTCTCTTCCACCGAGAGGTTTACCGCCAAGCCAAAGCGCTTACGGTCCTCTGAAAGGTAACCAATGCCCACCTTTACTGCGTCAAGCGGTTCATTGATATTCACTTTTCGCCCATTTACCCAGACGTCGCCGGAAGATTTATCGGCCCCGTAGAGGGCCCGCATAGTCTCTGTTCTGCCCGCCCCCATTAATCCGGCAAACCCTAAAATCTCCCCTTTACGTAGCTCAAAAGAGACGTTTTGCACCAACCTTCCCGCATTTAGATTCTCGACCTTGAGGACCACCGGAGCATCTTCGTCTACAGTGCTCTTCTCTTTGGGCTTCTCATAGATAACCCTCCCGACCATCATGTTAATCATCTCTTCTTTGGAGAGGTCTTTGGTTGCTTTAGTCCCCACATACTCTCCATCACGCAAGACGGTAACCCGGTCGGTAATTACCCCGATTTCATCCAAACGGTGGGAGATGTAGATCATTCCAACCCCTTGGGCGGCTAAGTCTCGCATGATGGCAAAAAGGTCCTCAATCTCACGGTCTGTCAGGGCCGCCGTAGGTTCATCGAGAACCAAAACTTTCAAATTGTGGCTAACTGCTTTGGCTATCTCAACCATCTGCTGCTTACCAACAGTCAAATTACGGACCAGTTCGGTAGGTTCAATATTCATATTGAGTTTGGCAAAGAGTTCTAAAGCCCGCCTGTTTTGTGCTTTTTCGTCTAAAATCCATTTGTTGTGCTTCGTAGACTCCCTGCCGATAAAGAGGTTTTGGGCAACAGTAAGGTGCTCCATCATGTTTAACTCTTGGTGGACTATAGCGATACCGGCATCCAGAGCCTCTTTTGGCCCTTGGGGGTTAAAAAGCTTTCCGAGGTAATTTATCTCTCCGGAGTCTTTGGGAAAAATACCGGTCAGAGCCTTCATAAGAGTCGATTTACCGGCCCCATTTTCACCAACTAGGGCATGGATTTCCCCATAATAAAGGTCAAAATCGACCCCTTTTAAGGCGTGAACGCCAGCAAAACGCTTATCAATGCCTTTCATTGACAGCACTACTTCACTCACAATCATCTCTCCTTGTTTTATTAATTTTTACATGAGTTCAGTGATAAGTCAAGAAAGATTGTAAACGTTTACAAACACCTAAACTCTCAATTCTTTGGATCGGTTGTTTTAAGGACGGCAAGGAATGCCTGCTGCGGAATCTCAACATTACCGACCATCTTCATCCTCTTCTTCCCCTCTTTTTGCTTCTCTAGGAGCTTCCTTTTGCGGCTAATATCCCCACCATAACACTTGGCAGTAACATCTTTACGATAGGCACTAATAGTCTCACGAGCCACAATAGTGCCGCCGATTGCTCCTTGGAGGGCAATTTTGAACATCTGACGAGGTATTTCATCTTTGAGGCGTTGGCATACTTGACGAGCACGGCCGGCAGCATTCTCTTTAAAGACCAACTGGCTCAAAGCATCTACCGGCTCACCATTGACTAGGATATCGAGGTGGACTAAATTTGTTGCCCTATAGCCAATGACATGGTAATCGAAACTGGCATAACCTCGAGAGACCGATTTAAGGCGGTCGTAAAACTCAAAGAGGACTTCGGCTAGTGGCATCTCATAGACCAATTCGACCCTCTTCTCATCAAGGTAGTTTAGCGCTACCTGGTTACCCCGCTTTTCAATACAGAGGTTAATTATATTGCCGACGTAGGTTGCCGGCGTGATGATTTCAGCCCTTATATAAGGCTCTTCGGCGTAATCGACCTGCATCACATCGGGATAGGCCAGAGGGTTGTCGATTTGGAGGGTTTTCCCATCCTTAAGGTGGACTTTGTAGCGCACCGACGGACTTGTGAAAATGATAGAGAGATCAAACTCCCGCTCAATCCTCTCTTGGACAACTTCGAGGTGGAGCATCCCTAAAAAGCCACAGCGAAAACCAAAACCTAAAGCTGCTGAGGAGTCTTTTTCATAAATCAGGGAGGCATCGTTGAGCTTTAGTCGGTCAAGAGCATCTTGCAGTTGTTCATAATCATTGCTGTCTACCGGATAAATTGAGGAAAAAACAACCGGTTTAACCTCCTTAAACCCTGGTAGGGGGTGCTTACAGGGGTTATCGGTTGAAGTAATGGTGTCTCCCACACGAATGTCACTAATAGTCTTTATTCCGGCTACGAGGTAGCCCACCTCGCCGGCACTCAGTTTGCTACTCTTGGACAGTCCCATCTTAAAAATGCCCACCTCCTCGACGGTGTGGTTTATACCGGTAGAGAAAAAGGTAATCTCTTGTCCATTACTAATCTCGCCGTCAAAGACCCTAAAGTGGACAATGACCCCTCGATAGGCGTCGTAATGGCTATCGAAGATGAGGGCACGCAGAGGGGCTTCGACCTCCCCTTTAGGGTGGGGGATGTATTTAACGATAGCTTCAAATAGAGCGTCGACCCCTTCGCCGGTTTTAGCCGATACCAAAGCCGTCATTGCGGGGTCCAACCCTAAGTCGTGCTCTATTTGGTGTAGACAGGCCTCTATATCGGCACTCGGCAGGTCAATTTTGTTAATGACCGGAATTATCTCTAAATTAAACTCCATCGCCATATACATATTGGCCATAGTTTGTGCTTCTACCCCTTGAGAAGCATCAATTAGAAGCAGAGCCCCTTCACAGGAGTTAATAGCCCTGGAAACTTCATAGGAAAAGTCCACGTGCCCCGGCGTGTCAACCAAATTCAGACTATATTCTTGACCATCGAGGCCGACGTAGGGAATCGTCACAGCCTGGCTTTTAATAGTAATACCACGCTCTCTCTCAATGTCCATATTATCGAGCATCTGTTGTTTTAGGGGACCACGACTCTGTACAAGTTTGGCCTTGTCGATAAAACGATCAGCCAAAGTCGACTTGCCATGATCAATGTGGGCAATTATACAGAAATTGCGAATTAAGCGTGAATCTTTAGCCATTTAAATCTCTCAATTAAATAAACTTAGTACTGTTTTCAATAGGTTCGAACCCTAACAACTCTCTGATTTCGGCATCATCGAGGGTCTCTTTCTCTACTAAAGCCTCTGCTAAAACATTGAGTTGTTGACGGTTCTTAGTTAAGATTTCACGTGTTTCACTCATCGCTTCATCGAGAATCTTAACCACCTCAGCATCAATTTTCCGGGCGGTATCATCAGAGAACTCTTTGTGTTGGGTAATCTCTCTTCCCAAGAAAAGGGGTTCATCTTCTTTGCCGTAACCGACAAAGCCTAAACCACTCATACCCCACTCCGTCACCATTCTGCGGGCAATTTCTGTCGCTTGCTTAATGTCATTGCTGGTTCCGGTAGTCGTCTCTCCATAGACCAGTTCTTCGGCGACATACCCCCCCATAGTCACCTTTATCCAATCCAACAGAGAACTTTTATTCTTAGTGTAGGCATCTTTCTCCGGCAACGATATAGTGAGACCTAAAGCCCTTCCGTGGGGGATAATCGTTACTTTGTGGAGGGGGTCTAAATTCTTTAGGTGGTAGTGCAGAAGGGCGTGACCCGCCTCATGGTAGGCTGTTGCCTTTTTCTCTTCCAAAGTCAAGATTTTGGAGTGCTTGGCGACCCCTAGTAGGATTTTATCGCGTCCCTTCTCAAAATCTTCCATCGTAACCTTGTTTCGCCCTTCACGGGCGGCAAAAAGGGCTGCCTCATTAACGAGGTTGGCCAAATCGGCACCACTGGTGCCCGGAGTAGCTCTGGCAATCTTATTCAGATCGATATCGTTGGCTTTTTTTATCTTCTTGCAGTGTATCTGGAGGATGGCTTCGCGTTCGGCAACATCAGGCATATCGACCACGACTTGACGGTCAAAACGGCCTGGCCTGAGGAGGGCGGGGTCAAGGACATCAGGGCGGTTAGTTGCTGCAATGACAATTACCCCCGTGGTAGTGTCAAATCCATCCATCTCTACTAAGAGTTGGTTAAGGGTCTGTTCACGCTCATCATGGCCGCCACCTAGACCGGCACCGCGCGTTCTACCGACGGCATCAAGTTCATCAATGAAGAGGATACAGGGGGAGTTTTTACGCCCTTGTTCAAAAAGGTCGCGGACCCTTGAAGCTCCCACTCCAACAAACATCTCAACGAAATCAGAACCCGACATATGGAAGAAAGTTACTTTAGCCTCGCCGGCTACTGCTTTGGCTAACAAGGTCTTACCTGTCCCCGGAGGGCCAACTAAGAGGACCCCTTTAGGAATTTTAGCTCCAATTTCTTGAAATCTCGCAGGTCGTTTTAGAAACTCGACAACTTCCTCTAATTCGTACTTAGCCTCTTTTTGTCCGGCAACGTCATCAAAGGTTATCTTAACATCGCTCTCCATATATTCTTTGGCACGGCTCTTACTAAACGCCATTACATTGCCACCGACCCCTCCCCGGGTTTGGCGCCAAAGCATTACCGTAAAACCGATAAAAATTACCCAAGGTAACAATTGAAGGATAACTTGGAGTAAAGAGACCCCTTTCACCGTACCGGTAACCTGTACGTTGTGTTCCTTAAGGGTCTCCATTAAATTCATATCGTCATAGGGGATACGGGTATTGGCCGTCATGTTGTTTTTGAGGGCAAAAGTTATAGTGTCTTTATCTTGGATCTCTACGGCACTAACTTGATTCGCCTCCACATAACTCAGAAAAGAACTGTAGGGGACATCTCTGGTCCCTAAGTTGCGGTTCTCGCTAAACAACATAAAAGCAAAAGTAATAATGAGGAAGATAAAAAAGCCCAAGGCTACCCGGTTCTTTCCGCTGAAATCAAACTTCGGTCCTTTGGGTTTTTCACCTTTACTCTGTTGGTTCTGCTGAGACTCGCGGCCACTCCAATAGTCTCGCGCATCTTTCTTTGGCTCTCGATTCTCTTCTTGAGAACTTTCTCTGTGCTTATCTTCTTCTTTACTCACTTTAATTCATCCTTTTGTTCCCACAACACTATATAATGGCGCGTCATTTCTAACAAGAGGAGGAAGGAGACATCGCTGGGCGACCCTGTTCTTTCCCCCGTAATCTTTCCCAATGACGGCTACAATCCCTACACGGTCTTCCATGACAGGGACCATCCACCGCTCATTGGCGGGGATTTTCCATTCGGCTAAAAGACTCCCCACTTTCTTTGACCCACCTGCTAGCTCAATTACGTCACCAGACTTAAATGAACGCACAACCAGAGGCATTTTTAGGGTTGAGCTGTGGAGCCTCACCCCATCAGGATCCCCTTCTTTATGCTCAACAACCAGTGTCCTCCCTCCTGCCAGAGGGGTCTCTTTAGAATATAGCAATGAGAGGTAGCTAACGGCTAGCGGCCCCTCTTCGAGAGTCCAGATGAGCTTCTCTTTGACCCGCTTTAGCTTCCCGTTACTCACCCTTAGCGCATACTGCTGGGGCCAGGAGCTCTCCGTTTGGGCAATAATCATCTCTATGAATTTATAAGGAAAACGCCTTTCATCCCCTCCGGTTAAGAGTCCCCATCCTCTGTAAATCACCTGTTCGGCTACTATGCGGGGCATTTGTTGTAACTGCTCTAAATCAATTACCACCCTCCCCGCTTGGGCACTGACACTCCTTTGGAAAGCCTCTTCAAAAAGGGGCCTCAAGGGCTCCATAGCCTCACGGGCTCGCCGGGCACCTTGGCTCACGCTCTCTAGGTAGTTGGGAAAAATTTCTTTAATGACGGGAATTAGCCTGTGGCGGATTTTATTTCTTAAATAGACCTCTTCTGTATTAGTTGAATCTTCCGACCACCTTAAGCCATGCTCTTTAACACACCTTTCAACTGCAGATCTCTCGGTGTTCAACAGAGGCCTAATAATATTGCCCCTTTGGGGCTCGATGGCGCCCATAGAGACCGGGCCTGCTCCCTGTAGGAGTCGCATCAGTACCGTCTCACCCTGGTCGTCCTTAGTGTGCCCCGTGGCGATATAGGGGAATTGGCGTTCTCCGGCAATCCTCTGTAGCGCCTCATAGCGTAAGTGACGGGCAGCATCTTCCAGCCCTTTGTCCCGTTTTAAGGCACAAGAGGCCACTGCCCCCCTCTCAAGTTTGACAACTACTAGGGGGACTCTCAATTTGCGACAATTTTGACGGTTTAACGCCTCCTCGGCTAAGAGTTCGCTCGCTTGCCTGAGGTTGTGGTTAACATAAACGGCGACAATCTTTGCCGGGGGAACTAGGGGTATTAGAGAGATTAACAATGCCAAAGAATCGGCTCCTCCGCTGAAGGCGACGACAACGCCTCGTGCGATGTCAGAGGGAACCATTTTTACGATTGTATTCACGGGTCAACTCCTCTAAGGAGGCTCCTTGGCAGAAAGCTAAAACAGCTTCCGCCGCTCTATCTAGGCTTTGGTTCAGTAGTGTTTGCTCTGCTGCAGTAGCCGCTCTTTTCAGAACGTAGTCTACAATATCCGCCCCTTGGGGAGGGCGCCCTACGCCGATGTAAAGACGGACAAAATTGGGCGAACCCAGCTCTTCAATAAGCGACTTTAGTCCTCGGTGCCCCGCCGAAGAGCCTCCCCGGCGAATTCTAATTGTACCCACCTCTAAGTCAAGATTATCACAAATGACCAGCAGGTTGTCACTCTTAAATTTCTTGGGGATAAAATAGGGGATAATCTTCCCCGAATTATTCATATAGGTTAAAGGCTTGACAAAGAGGGCTTTACCATTGGCGAACTTTAACCATCGTTGGCTGTAAAGACGAAAACAGCGTCTTTTCAATTTCTTATGGAAAGACGCCATTATTCTATCGATAGTATCGAAGCCAACATTATGCCGCGTATGGGCATAACGACGGGTCGGATTCCCTAAACCAAAAACTAGTACCAGAGCCCCTGCCCCCCTCTATTTTACTCCTCGTGAGAGGCAGATTTTTCTTCAGTTCTTTCGGCTTTTTCACCTTCAACTTCAACATCTTCCTCTTCGGAGACCTCTTCTTCAACCTCTTCTTTAACACTCTTAACGGAAGCCACCGTGTGATCCCCATGGGTGACAGCCTTGACCCCGGCAGGCAGCTTTAAATCACTAATCATGATAACTTCATTTAAGCCCAAGCCGGAGACATCAACAGCCACATGTTGCGGTAAATCAAGGGGTAAACACTCAACTTCAATCTCGTAGGCAACCTGTTCCAAGACACCACCAAACTTAGCTCCTTCGGGATGCCCCTCAAGGATAATGGGGACATTGGCTCTCAGGACTTCGTCAGTTGTAACTTCGAAAAAATCGACATGGTTGATGCGGTCCAAAAGAATGTTTTCTTGGAGGTCTTTCATCAAAACTAATTTTTTCTTACGGCCTATCTTTAAAGTTAAAAGGGTACTTTCAGAGACTCGGCGCAAAATATTGCGAAATTCAACCGCGTCCAGAGTGACATGGACAGGCTCCTCTTTACCGTAGATAACAGCGGGGATTCGTCCTTCCTTGATAACTCTACGGGCACCGGCAGAGCCGAAATCTTCTTTCCTGAGTACACCAGTTAAATTTACTTCATTCATGAGAAACTCCTTGTACTTTCCTTCCTACAGGGGCGGCAGGATTTGAACCTACGCATGCCGGCACCAAAAACCGGAGCCTTACCGCTTGGCTACACCCCTAGACCACACCTAAGTGGCGGTTCCTTTCTCTCAAAAGGCACCGCAACCAAAAATACAGGTTTTTCTATCCTTTGTCCAGTGGGTTAGGTGTCTAAGGTCTCAATTCCTATTCAGAGATATCCTCAGCATCAAATTCATCGCTCCCTGGAGGTGGGGCTTTAGAGTAGGCCTCTAAGATAGCCTCTTGCATAGTAGCTCTAAAGTCGCTACTTATCGGATGAGCAACATCTTTAAATTCACCATTTTTGGTTTTACGGCTAGGCATAGCAACAAACAACCCCGATTTCCCATCAATTACTTTCAGATTGTGCACAACAAATTGATTGTCGAACGTTATTGTCGCATACGCTCGCAGTTTCCCCTCAGAAGTAATCCTTCGAACCCTCACGTCAGTAATTTCCATGCGAACACCCCTTACGTAATTTCATACAGAAACGGTAACATCAGAATGGTCAGTATGCAAGCTTTTTATCCTTTTTATGGCGATGTCACCCCTAATTTCCCCTATTTTTTGCCCTAATCGGTCAATTATCGCCTCTTTTTCACTAAAAATGCAGTAGGCAGAGCCACTTCCACTGAGCAGTGAAAATATTGACTCTTCCCCCTTGATTGCCTTATCAAGGGCCCCGTAAAGAGGATCCGTTCGATCGGCAACGAGGCGGAAATCGTTGTAGAAATTCCAAGTGGCCAACGGCCCATAATAACTCTTTAGAAGTGCCTCCTTGGTGGGAAAAGCTCCTACCTCACCCCGAATAGCATCCAAGGTAGCGTAGGCTTCTCGCGTGGAGGTCTCTTTCTCTAAAGGTGTTATTAATAGGCCATAAAAAGGGGTCCTTTTAGCCAATGGCTCTACAATCTCACCCCGCCCGCTAACGATAGCGGCAGAAGCCCCACTCATAAAGAAAGGAACATCTGAACCGATAGACTCGCCCAATTCCAGAAGGCGATCAGTGGAAATTAAGTCCCCAAAAAGGGCGTTAAGCATCATTAAAGTGGTGGCTGCATCACTGGAGCCACCTCCTAAACCGGAAGCGTAAGGGATACGTTTTACGCAACGCACTTTAAGCTTTAAAGGAAGCTTGGCCTCTTCGCAAAAAAGGCGCCCCGCCTGCTCAATAGTACTCTCCTGCAGGGTTAACCCCTCAAGTGAAAATGAAAATTTTTCTCCCTGGCAAGCCTCAATGACTAGCGTGTCATGGAGGTCTATTTTCTGAAATATTGAAAGGATTGAGTGATACCCATCCTGACGACGAGGCCCCACCGAGAGGTGTAGATTAACTTTAGCATAGGCAAAATCGACACTTTTATAACTCTTCACCAAATGCCCTCCTCTTCAAGTTGTCGGGTAGCCAACTCTGACCACCCTTGGTTTGCTAACGGACTACTGGGACTCGGGTGTAAAACAGAAAAGACCCCATTAGGGAGACCTAAGCGGCGCTTACTGCCCAGCAGCTTCTCTTTGGCATACTGCCCTATACCCACTAGGTAACGGGGTTTGATGAGCCGTAAAACATCGTCCAAATAGGCATCACAAACCGTTTCCAAAGCATCCCGTTCCCCCTTTTTTAATTTCTGAGGGACTATGTTGCGTCCCCCCTCACCTTTATCGACAAAAACCAGAGGACAATAGTTCATAACAGCGTGTTGTGCAAAGAAAGCCTCAGCACTACCAAACCTTTCTCCCATGAGCGACCAGAGGCGAGTACCACTCACTTCACGTCTTTTACATTGAAGACCTAGAATAGGCCGTTTGGGATGTTCTCGCGGAGGCTTGCCAATCTCTTTGGCAAGCTTAAACCACTCTGTGACCATCTCTACATCTCCAAAGGGGACCCCTGTTTGGGCCATACCAAAGGGCCCAGGATTCATCCCCAAGAAAAACACCTTCACCCCCTCATTGATATAACGCAAGAGATAGGCAGAATGCATCGCCCAAGCATAGTCAAGAGGGTTATAGATGAAGCCCTCAAAAGAGAATTCTAAGGAATCGACTTGCGCTGAAAAGAGCGCCGTTCTATGAATTAGAGCTTCCTTAAAAGATACCACTTACTCTCCGGTATAAAATAGTTGAGACCTTTTGCTAAAGGCCTTCTTTTTAGCAATCACCATATAGGCTATTAGTGCGCCTATTAGATAGATTGCTGAAATCCCTACAGCTATCCAAAACAAACTGGGCTTATTCTGCGTTACGCTGAGGGCCGGTAAATTGGCACTCAAGAGAATCGGGATTGCCAAGAAGAAGACTATCCCCACCGAATAGAGGTAATCGGTAGCCGTTGGGGTATCAAACTCGGGGTCAACAACCCTTAGAAGAGCTAAGCCGGTTGGCAATGTACCTGTGGCAGTCCCATAGATCATCAGCATCCTCTGGAATTGATGGTCGCTGTAGAGTCTCGAAGTGTAGAAGGGTAAGATGATGAGGGTAATAAACATACCAACTAAGGTCAAAAGGAGAATGGGCAACCAGTAACCTCTAACAACTACTAGGTTAATTGCCCCTAGTGAAGCCGCGACCGTTAAATCAACTGCCAATCCATTAATCCTGTTACAGGTGGCGTTATCGACAGTAGTGTCAACCTTCACCAGTCGCATGAACATTTTAACAGCCAAAGCGCAAAAGGCGCTAAAGATGAAGTTAATTCCCCAGAGGCTCTCGGCTAAATCGACGCCCAAAGGCCCTATCATGGACAGGAGTTTTGTAAGCAGGGTTAACACCAGCCAACTCAAGAGGTAGATGAACATCACCAGAGCTATATGATAACTAAAAGTATCGATTGATTCACCATCGGTAGAGAGGTAAGAGCCCACCGGCCTCTCACTCTCAATACGGCTAAAGAAACCGGTCCTCACCGATTTCTTTTTCAAATTTTCAAGGTGCTCTTTCCCTATCCAGCCCCGTTTAATACCTTGATTAATGAGGACAATACCCCCAAATGAGCCTACAAAAAACCCAATGGCGGCTAGAGTTAAACCTACCGAAGCTCCCCCCACAAATCCCATCTTTTCCCAAGTAGAACCGATTGAATAGGCTTGCCCCGGCCCTAACTCAAACCCTAACACCAAAGTGTAGCCAATGGCTGGAAAGAGGTCCGGCTTAATAGTGGCAATTAAGATGGCGGTAACAGCCAACCCAAAGAAACACTGTAATCCGTACTGGCCGATGACTGCAGTAACGTTTTGGCCTAAAATGCCTTTTTTC
>Ga0265293_10008080_pt1 | contig 15791 bp, 14 predicted proteins | sample Munlanlewell138R_FD_192505 | JGI IMG/M metagenome (GOLD analysis project Ga0265293, IMG submission 192505) | Leachate microbial communities from a municipal landfill in Southern Ontario, Canada - Leachate well 138R | ecosystem: Engineered > Solid waste > Landfill > Unclassified | place: Canada...
GGGGCTCGGGCTTCCAGGCGGTGCTGAGATCACCCTGCATGCCGTCGCCCGGCAGCACGCGGGACTCGGGAGCGGGACGCAGGTTGCGCTCGCCACTGCTGCCGCCATCTGCCGGCTTTACGACCGGGGTCTCCCCGTACCGGATCTCGCACGGATTGTCGGCCGGGGCGGGACATCAGGCATCGGCACAGCGGCATTTGAGCAGGGCGGATTTATCCTGGATGGTGGACATCGGTTCGGCTCTCCGGGGGGTAAAGAGGACTTCCGGCCTTCAGCAGCTTCACGGGGCATCGCACCGCCACCGGTCCTCGCCCGGCACCAATTCCCGGAGGACTGGCGTATCCTGCTCGCTACGCCTGGCGTTGATTCGGGGGCACATGGTAATCAGGAGGTCGATATCTTCCGCACGCACTGCCCGGTGCCCCTGGATGAGGTGCGGGAGATCTGTCACGAAGTGCTCATGCGGATGATCCCGGGACTGGTCGAGCACGACCTCGACCTCTTCGGCTCAGCTGTCAACCGTATCCAGCACCTGGGATTCAAGAAGGTCGAGGTAGCCGTGCAACACCCCATCATCCCGGCGCTCCTCGAAGGAACGGTGCAGGCCGGCGCTGCCGGGGCGGGCCTGAGCTCGTTCGGGCCGACGGTTTATGCCATCGGCGATCTGGGCATGGACAATGTGGCCCGGGCAGCAGAGGAGATCCTCAGCGACCATGGAGGATCGGTGATTCTTACGAAAGCAAGGAACTATGGGGCGGGCGTGCGAGCGGGATGAGAAGTACTCACCGGGAGAAGAGCCGCGAGGTACGGGTATTTCTAATGTGCGGATGTCGCCCTCCCTGCACGGAAAACAGACTCGCAAGGTAGAGTATATGCAGCATCAGTCCCCTGCATCATCACATCATCAGTGGGGGTAACTTTCATCATCTGCCGCGCATCGCTAACTATTATTCGATCTCCGGGATGTTAATGGTTCGGCACACGCCGGTTCCCTATCGGTCGACACTCAGCCGGGAGGTCCCCCATCCCGGGCTGGCCTGGTGGTAGACAGGGCGCCCCTGAACTCTTTCTATATCGCCTCCCATCCTGCAGAGCGGCGATGTAAGGCCGGCAAACCTATATATGATCCGAGAGCCAGTCTGGAACCCAGGTACGGTCAAGGGGGGAGGCAGCGTTCCGCACTACATGAAAGCAGGGACAACCACACAAGCCGGCAAGGTACTGAATATCCCCGGGATTTGCAATACCGCAGATGCGATACCAGGCACTCGAACCAGGATGCGCTTCTCCACTAACCGGTGTTGGAGCGGGAGGAGGGAGTAAGTGTCGGTGCGGTTGCGGGCCGTCGGGGATGTGCTGCTCTGGACCAGGAACGAAAAAAAGCCGTTTGACCTGATCCTGCACGAGCTCCAGCAGAAAGATCTGCTCTTCGGAAACCTGGAGACGGTCCTCTCTGAGAGCGGTGACCCTGACAGGAAACGCTGGGTCAACACAAACCCACCAGAGGCAGGGGTGCATCTCAGAGATGCCGGGTTTGATCTCCTGAGTGTGGCAAACAACCATACACTCGACCTGGGGCGGGAGGGGTTCTTGAAGACGCTTGACGTCCTTGAGACGCACGGTATCTCGTACATCGGCGGGGCACGGGGTGATGCCCGCCCACAGGGGCTGGTGATCGAGCGGGGCGGGATAACATTCGGGTTCCTCGGCTACACCAGAGGCATGTTCCGTTCTCCTGAGGGGGTCAGGGTCTCCAGACTGAAGAAGAGGAGTATCATTAGCGATATCAGAGCACTGAAGGCCCGGTGCGACGTCGTCGTCGTCTCCCTGCACTGGGGGATCGAGAACGTCTACTATCCCTCCCCCGACCAGGTCCGGCTCGCCCACAGCCTCATCGACAGCGGAGCAACCCTGATCCTCGGGCACCACTCGCATACCATCCAGGGGTTAGAGCGGTATAACGACGGCCTGATCGCCTACTCCCTCGGAAACTTCCAGTTTGACACCGAGCTCTTCAAGGAGAAGATCATGAGCAGCATGATCCTCTCTGTAGACTTCGACCAGCATGGCATCCAGGACTATACGGTCATCCCCTGTATCATCAACGATAATTTCCAGCCCGAAATAGCCCGGGGGGAGACCAGGGAGGCAGTGGAGCGCTGGATCAGGAAGTGCTCAGAGCGGATCCAGAACGGGGAGATAACGCGGCAGTGGTGGTATGAGAAGGTCGGTGAGGAGTACCTCACCTACAACCTGGAGAGTTACCGCTACCGGATACGGCAGCACGGGATCGCGCCCCTGGTTGAATGTGCGGTCTGGCTGGTGACCCCGTTCTGCCTGAACTGCTATGCAGGCGTCATCAGGAACCGACTGAAACAGCGGAACAGTGAGGGAAATGTATGAAGATTTTACAGGTTACCCCGTTCTTCAAACCGCTCTGGGAATCGGGAGGAGTGGCCAGGGTCGCATATGATATCTCCCGGAACCTGCATGAGAGCGGACATGATATAACGGTTTATACGACAAACCGGAGCATCTATCCAAACGATCTGCCGACGGACCGCGCAACCGACGTCGATGGTATGACCGTCTACTACTTTGAGAATCTGCGAAAGTATGTTCCGGGGATGACTCCTCCGGTGATGCCCTACCGCATGCCGGCAGTCGCAAAGAGAGAGATTGAACAGTTTGATGTGGTCCACATCCACGACCACCGCACCCTGCTCACCGTCATCGCCTCGCACTATGCGAGAGAGTTCGGTGTGCCGTATGTGCTCCAGGCACATGGAGCGCTTCCTCAAACTACCGGCTCTGCACGGATGAAACGGTTGTTCGATCTCTTCTGGGCGGAGAAGGTGATCCGTGGCGCTGCAGGAGTGATCGCGCTCAACGATACCGAGGCGGAACGCTACCGGGAACTTGGTGTCGCGGAGGAGAAGATCGCGATCATACCAAACGGCATCGATTTTGCAGAGTATCCGGACCCGCCGGTCCGCGGCCGGTTCCGTGCAGGGTGGGGCATTGATGATGCCGCGAAGGTCGTCCTCTACCTCGGAAGACTCGACCCGACAAAGGGTATCGACCTTTTGATCCGCTCGTTCGCAGGGGTCGCCCGGGAGTTCGATGATGCGGTCCTCGTTCTGGTCGGTGGGGATATGGGTCACAACGAGAAGTTCGAGGAGCGGGTCAGGTCGCTGGGCCTCGACGAGCGGGTGATCTTCACCGGATTTGTGAGTCAGGAGGAGAAGATGGCGGCATTCACCGATGCGGATGTCTTCGTTACGCCGAGCTTCACTGGATTCCCCATCACGTTCCTTGAGGCCTGTCTCTGTGGAACTCCCATCGTGACGACAGGGCAGGGCGACCTGCTCACGTGGATCGAGGGGAGCGTCGGGTTTAATACCGCACATACGCCGGGAGCCCTCGCCGATGCCATCGGGCAGGTGCTTGCCGACGATGCCCTGCGGGCCAGATTTAGCGCTCAGGCAAAGGAACTCGTTCGGACCAGGTACAACTGGCCGGCGATCGTTCGCGATATCGAGGCGTTATATACCGATGCCATGGATCAGGGGCAGGTCTGGTGAGGTTGCAGGGGAACAGACGGCTTCAGGCGCTGGAACGCAATCACCAGCCCGGTCTATGATTGAGCGATAGAAGATAGGCGCAGAGAGAGACGGCCGTCAATCGGCGGAGGCCGGGCGCTCACCTGTCAGGAGATTTGCTCGCCGGAGATACAAATCCCAGACCCTGAACAGAGGCAGAGGCGATCGCCTCTCCTATCCCGCTCATGTTACCGTTCACCGGCGGAGCGGTCCTTGCAAAAACAAAAAGAGATTTGAACCGGGCTTTTCTCTCTGAAAACCCCTGAAATCAACTGGTTACTGAACGGCGGGTGTAACCTTCATGCCTGCAGTCTGGACGTTCTGGCCTCCCTCGACCAGGAACGCGCGGGCAGAGTCAGAGGTGATCTCCCCGGAGTACTCGACGTTCTGGTTATTCCTCGCAAAGACCAGTGTATCAACCCGGTCTCCGGAGGCGGTGATCTCAACTGACGAGTCGCCGAACTGGCCGTTTGTCCCACCGAGGCTTGCGCCCCTGCCATCGATCCCGGCCGGATTTTCCAGGCAGAAGTTCTGGATCTTCACGTTGCTTGCGAGATCAACCTGGAGACCGTAGCCGTGTGAATCGATGCTCGTGCAGTTCTCCATAACGAGCGAGGGGTTGGTCGAGCGGCACGGGACACTGTAGTAGGATGCCGGCTTTCTATGGGTGTAGTCGGTCTTCCCGGCGCCGGTGTCGCGATCGACGCAGTTATAGAGCTTGCCACCATTCGTAGCGTAGAACCCGTACAGTGAGTTGCCCTCGGATAGACAGTCTAGGAACGTCACATCCGCGTTCGGGGCGTAGTAACCGCACCCGAAGTAGTGGGTCGACATGTCACTCTGCTGGTAAGGTCTCGCCGGGTAAGGCTTCTGCCCGTTGTTTTTGCTCACGCAGTTCTCAAGGATGCAGTCCACCTTTCTCGGATCGAACTCAAAGTGGAACCCCGACTCAAGGTTTCCCTCAGCGAGACAGTTCTTCACCCGGAGTCCCTCAATGTCGTTTAACTCTGCAAAGTCAAACCCGGTGATCCAGGGGTTGAATGCTCCGTACTTGCCACAGTTGATCGCGGAGCAGTTCTCGTAGCGCACATCCTTGATCACCTTGTTCGTCGATCCCCAGGCGTTGTGAAGGAATCCATACGTCCCGGTGTCCCTGGCGGAACAGTTGACGAACTCTATATCCTGAAGGACAGGACCATACACTGCCGGATCGTGGATCAGGAGGTAGACCGCCTGGATGCTTGTATCCGCTGTTCCCTCGATCTCATGGACCTTCGCGTGGCTTGCACGAACAGTCATTACGCCGAGCCACTTGACGCCGCTACTGTAGCCGGACCCTCGTATGTGGAACCCTTTGAGCGTGACATGCTCCTGGTCGACGTTGATACGCCCATCACGGGTGAACTCAAGGAACGTCTCATCCGGACCCTGGCCAGAGAGTGTCCTGCCCGCCGCAGGCGCGATGACCCCGGCACAGTTGAAGGTGCCATCCGAGAGGATGACCATACCACCCTCTGGCAGCGCAGCGAGTGCTGCCTGGATCTCAACCTGATCGTCGACTCCGTCACAGACATAATCTGCCCGGGTCTTCGACAGTTCGGTGCTATCACTTGCAGCCACAGTAAGCGTGACCGGACTTTCAGACTCAACTGCACTTACCGGGGTGAGTGCTACACCAAAGCAGAACACCAGAAGTACTGCAGCCAGTCTTAGTATATTTTGCCTGTCTGTCATGCAATTCAGCCTCTCTGTGAGGTAGAACTACCGTCTTTCAATAACTACATATATATTTTTCTCGGAATATAAAATCAAAATAAATGATTTTTCACGAATATACCCTTATGTGGCCAGGTTTATTTCAGAACAGAGAGAGCATATTCAAAATTTGTTTAAGCAAAAAGATATTAAATAATTAATGAAACTAAAACCGGAAAACATTAATATTCGCGCTTTCCTGCACCATTCGGCCGGATCGGTCCTCCTCTCGGTGGTTTTTCGCAGAGCGGATAGAGATCTGGTTCCCTGCGCCGGCAAGAATCAGGAGAGCCGGCCAGCACTACCAGGCAACAGGCGGGCAACGTGTAGACATCGCCTGGTTTGCCGGTATCCCGCGGTCGCAGGGGCCGGAGTACTGTGGAGACCTGGCCCTGCACCAGGGTGGCTGCCTCCCACACCCTGTGGACCGGAGCCATGAACACGACCTCTCCCACGGGTGAGGCACAGCACTCTCCCGGTCCAACCGCCCGATGACGCAATACCTATATAGATCAGCCTCATAGAGGATGCCCTCATGCGAGTGGCATGCCTGACCTTCTGGTTCTACGACTACACCATCCAGATGGCAAACGAGCTTGCCCGGCACACCGATGTGCTGCTCCTGCTCCCCGATTACCGGTCAGAGGATTACCTGGAGGGTATCGAACCAGAGGTGAAGGTTCATGTCTTTGACTACTCGCAGTATGCCGGAAGGCTCGGTCCATCGTGCTACCCGATGATCCGGGATATCATTGCTGCGATCGATGATTTTTCGCCCGATGTCATCCATTTCCAGGTGAATAACCCCATACTCTGTCCGCTCATCCCCTTGCTCCGGAAGTATCCACTGGTAGCAACGTTCCACGATATCGAACCGCATCCTGGCGAGGACCATCTCATGGATATCGGTTCCCTGCTCTATCGGCTCACCCTCTTCCTGTCGAGGACCCTGACCGACCGTATCTTCGTGCACGGTGCTACACTCAAAGAGAGCCTGGTAGAGAACTACCGCGTTCCGGGCAGGAAGGTGCATGTCATCCCGATCGGTGAGCACGAGGTGACGCCGTTTACAAAGTTCAGAGAGGAGGGGCTTGAGCCGGATGGTCCCCGGGTGCTCTTCTTCGGTCGCATCCACCGCTACAAGGGGCTTGACTGCCTGATCCAGGCAGAGCCGCTCATCACGCGGGAGGTTGCCGACGCCCGGATCGTCATCGCCGGCACGGGCGAGGACTTCGGAAGGTATGAGGAGATGATGGCAGGCAGGGAGGCATTTGAGGTCTACAACTACAGGATACCCTATGAGGAGGGGGCGCGACTCTTCCAGCAGGCGAGCGTCGTGGCACTCCCGTATACCGAGGCGTCCCAGAGCGGTGTTATACCAACCGCGTATGGGTTCAAAAAGCCGGTGGTGGTCACAGATGTAGGGAGCCTGCCTGAGATTGTGGATAACGGGAAGACCGGATATATCGTGCCGCCTCACGATCCGACCGCACTCGCCGGTGCTATCGTGAACCTCCTGAAAGATCCGGATGCATGCCAGCGCATGGGAGAGGGGGGCTACACAAAACTGAAGACAGACATGGCCTGGTCTGGAATCGTAAAATCCCTTCTTGCAGTCTATGGTGAACTGGCACCGACCCCGGAATACGGAAGTTCTGTTGTGAATAAGAAGTTTTCCAGGACTGAGCCCACCGTTGACGAGGAGCCATGACCGGTTGCGCCCTCCCGGGCGGGGGTAGATATGTGAGGGGTGGCAGTCCTCGCATGAAGGTCCGGGGGGAGGAACACTTTAATGGAAAGACCGGGTAGTAACTACACCGGCACGGCATGCAGGCCTGTCGCGTATAATCAGGGGGGAAGATACATTTTCATGCGTGGTTCCCACCATGAGGTGCCATGTTATGCCTTATCGGTGAAGAACAGTGAGCTAAATAGCGGATGCGCGATCTTGCCGGACACCTCTATGGGTTTGCATCGTAGAGATTTTTGTGTATATCCGGCCGGAGAGAGAGAGGCACCATGCACCTGCTCGATCCGTTTCAGATGAACGACTGGGATAACAGGAGGTTCTTCTGGGCATTCCAGGCCCTCCAGATCGCCCTCATCGGGGTGGTCTCCCTCGACCTTGCCGGATACCATATACCGATTGCAAGGGAGGGACTGGCCTTCCTCTACATCACCTTCTTACCCGGGGTCCTGGTACTGAAGGCGCTCAGGCTGCATAACCTCGGTGCGATCGAGACAACACTCTACTCCGCAGGATTGAGCCTTGTAGTCCTCATGCTCACCGGCCTTTCTGCCAATATAATATACCCGCTGCTCGGGTACACACAACCGTTCTCGTTCGGAGCGCTCTTTCTCACGCTCATCGTCGTTATGCAGGTCCTGCTCTACCTCGCGCTCACCCGGGACCGCGAGCACACCGGTTCTGCTCCAACAGTTCCTGTTGTTCCTCCCGCCCCCGCGGTGCCGTTCCTGATCCTGCTCCCACTTCTTGCGATCATCGGAGCGCATGTGCGAAGCGAGTACCACATGGTCACCTACCTCTTCCTGCTCCTCATCCTCATCGCCCTGATCGGCCTCGCTGTCGGGTTTGATCGGTTCATCCCGGCATCCTGCTACCCACTGGCAGTCTACTCGATCGCCCTCGCTCTCCTCTATCACACCTCACTGATATCAGGATATATCTGGGGGTATGACATCCACCACGAGCTCCACCTCGTAAACAGCGTGCTTGGACCGGGGCTCTGGGATATGACCATCCCGTACAACACAAACGCGATGCTCTCGATCGTCGCGCTCGCTCCCACCTACTCACTCATCACGGGCCTGGACCCTGTCTGGGTCTTCAAGATCATCTACCCAATTCTCTTCGCATTCGTGCCGCTCGCTCTCTACCGTGTGGTCGGGAAACAGGCAGGCGCGAGGATCGGGTTTCTCTCGGCTTTCTTCTTCGTCGCGTTCTTTACGTTCTACACCGAGATGATCTCTCTTGCCCGGCAGCAGATCGCCGAGTTCTTCCTGGCACTGACGATCCTTGCTATGATCGATAAGTCCATGGATCGTGGCACGCGAGCATTTCTCCTGGTCACCTTCGGCTTTGCCATAATCGTCTCGCATTACGGCCTCGCATCTATCTACCTCCTCTCGCTCATCCCGGCATGGGCGCTACTCCTCTTCAGGGAACACCTTCCGGCTGGAATACGGACAAAGTTTCAGGGGGCAGAGGGAACAGGGAACCGCGATCTGCTCTCCGGATGGCGAACCATCTCCGGGGCGCGAGTCAGGACTCTCGTCTTTCCTTACATCCTCGTGCTCGCTCTCATCGCCCTCCTCTGGTACTCGATGATAGCCGGAGGCACGGCGTTTGCAACCCTCGCCGGCATCGGGGATAAGATAGCAGGCACCCTCTTTGCAGAACCCCTCAGCCCCACAACCGCCCAGGGCCTGCATATCCTCACCAGCCAGTCCGTCACACTCCTGCACAGCCTGGCAAAAGGTGTCCATATCGCTACCCAGGGGCTCATCGTCATCGGACTGCTGGCAACCTTCCTCAAACGCGAACGATGGCGAATAGAATCCGAGTATCTCGCAATTTCACTCGTATTCCTCGCGATCAATCTGGCAGGCATCATCGTCCCTTTCTTTGCAAGTTCGCTCAACACAAGCAGGCTCTATCACATCACCCTGATCTTCCTCGCCCCGTTTGCGATCATCGGCGGTATAACACTCTATGAGGCTGCGGTAGAGAGGTTACGTGCTTTGAGAACCGTTCCAGGTATGGGAACCGCCTATCAGGCACTGTCGGTGTTCTTCGTCGTATTTCTCCTCTTCAACACCGGCCTGATCTACCAGATCGCAGGCGACAGCCCGACCTCGATGGCGCTTGAGACGTCCGGAGACAAACCGGTATTCAGCGGGAAGGAGGTGAGAGGAGCCGGGTGGCTCCTCGCCGAAGGAAACAGGCGCCCCATATACGTCGACGGAACGCGCTGGTGGCTCCTGCTGGGATTCGACCCTGACCATCAACGCTACCTCCCGGCGAATGCATCGCTGGTAGAACCAGATTCTTACACCTACTTCGGCACATACAACATCGTAAAGGAGAGCGTCCGGATCGAAGTGAAGGAACACGCAGTCCTTGAAGCGGACTATATCAGCGCTGGAACGTTTACCGGGGACCGGCATAAGGTCTACGACAACGCCGGTTCCGCTATCTATTACCGGTGAGGAGAGAGGTAGACCACCGCACCGGGTGCCGCCGGGCATTGGATGGAGAGAGTCGGGGAGCGGTGGTCTAATAAAGCACCGGCCCCTGCCCCGGGACGTGGCCCTCGGGGTCCGGGGGAGTGGGCCTGCCTGGTGGCCTCCCTTACTCATGGAGAGCGGAGACGGGAGAGGATCCGCTCTTTCTTCGCGAGGGCTGCCTCCGCAGCCCGTTCGACCCCTCTCTTCATCTCCTCAAAATCCCTCTTATCACTATCCACGACCTTCTTCACCGGGGTGTAGGCCGACTCCCGGAACCGGGGTGAGAAGTCCTGGATCTCGCCATCGACCACGAGGACCGATTCGGCCGCTCCCTCCTCGACATAACCGATCTCCTTCATGGCAACACCGGCGGTTCCGACGACCCGCTGGACCTCAGGGGCAACTTCAGGCGGTGCGACAACCAGGAGAGCATCGAGGGAGACGCCGAGGTAGTCGATCTCGAGGGCATCGAGCATGGCGAGAACCTTCGACTCTACGAGCGTACGGAGTTCATCTTCCTCTATGACGATCCGGCAGTCTGCGGTCTCTGCCATCTCGTATGCATCGCCCCGGAGTCCACCGTTCGTGACATCGGTCATGGCGTGGATCCCGGGGAGGACGTCGCTTGCGAGGAGCGCCTCTGAGGCCTTGAGGAAGTGGAGGTTGATCGTCTCCTCGACGACATCGGGGAACCCTGAATAGATCGCGGCGGTGGCGATCGTCCCGCCACCAGCGCCCTCCGTCATGAGGAGAACGTCGCCGGGCTGGATCGCTTTTCGGGCGGTGAGGTGTTGGGCGACACCGACAGCACCGACACACCCGGTCATCCGGGAGCCGAGCACCATATCCCCGCCGATGCGGAGCGTTGAACCGGTGACGAGCGGGACACCCATAGCCTCACCGACGGCGGCGACGCCCGCAGTGTAGTCAAATATCTTTGCGACATCACCGTCGTCGGCGACGTGGATATCTGAGAGGAGGGCGACGGGTTTTGCCCCCATAACGTAGACATCCCTGAGCGTCGCACGGGTGACGTGGAACCCGGCGAGGAAGGGAAAGTCAGAGAGGCGGGAGTGCATCCCATCAACGGTGGTGATGATGTAGTCCCCTCCAGCGCATACAGCTCCGGCGTCATCCATCTCATCGACACCGACAGCTACCGCCATCTTTCCGATGATGCGGGCGAGCTGCCGGTGGGCGAAGAAGTCCCCGGAACCCCTTGAGCCGACCCCAAACTCGCCCATGCTCAAGCCCGAGGGTTCAAAAGCGAAGAGGTCGCCGGTAAGCCCGGTAGAGTTCTTCGCCTCGGTGAGGACAGCTCTTGCGAACTCCTCTGCGTATTCCGGGGTTATGCGGTTGCGTTTGACTGTGAGGATATCCTGAGAAAGGAGGTGCACAATATCGTCATCGGGGGTGCCGGCGGCGAGGTGCCGGCGGCTGATCTCTTCTACATCCATTGTATGTAGTGGTCAGTGCGGAACCAGATAAAAGGTCTTCTCTTGCAAAGGTTCAAGCAGATCCGTGGCAAATGGTAGAAGGTGGCGGGTATGCAGATGATATCTGCCTGTTCCATCGCCGGTTCTGATTCAGGGGGAGGGGCAGGCATCCAGGCAGATTTAAAGACGTTTACAGCACTTGAGGTCTTCGGGCTGACTGTCATAACCGCAGTCACGGCGCAGAACACCCGGGAGGTGCGGGGAACCTGGATGCTCCCGGTGGAAGCGGTACGGACCCAGATTGAGACGGTTGCCGATGAGTTTGCTATCGGAGCATGGAAGACCGGGATGCTCGGGAGTGCAGCAAACGTCCGTGCTGTCGCTGAAACATTGCCTGATGGGGCAATGCTCGTGATCGATCCGGTCATGATATCGACGTCCGGTCACCGGCTGCTCAATGAAGATGCTATCGAGGGTCTCATGGGACTCCTCATCCCCATGGCGGGGATCGTCACCCCGAACCTCCCCGAGGCCGAGGTGCTTGCCGGGATGCAGATCAGAACCCCTGACGATATGGTCGGGGCAGGGGAGCGGATCCTCGACCTCGGTGCCGGGGCGGTGGTGGTGAAAGGAGGGCATCTTACCGACGATAGCGATACGGTGGTCGATATCCTGGTCGACCACGATGGGGTTATGGAGATCTCAGGGAGGCGTTACCCCTACTCGGTGCATGGATCGGGATGCTGTTTCTCAGCGGCACTCACCGCGCACCTTGCCCGGGGGATGGGTGCTCGGGGGGCGTTCGCCGCGGCGCGGGAGTTCATAGATACCGCTATTGGGCAGGCGGTCGGAGAACCCGGAGCGCTCTGGATTGTAAATCCGGGCGGAGCGAACATTCACAGGCGCTGAAAGAATATTTCATCGATTCCCCGAATTTCAGTCATTATTTCCTCCCCTCACGGAGATCTCTCTGTTTCCGGTATCCTTCCTCCATCTGATGAAATCAGTGTATTCTCATCCTGATCTTGCAAAAATCAGAGATCGCACTCACCTGGTTTAAAGTTAAATGCGGAATTTTAATAACTGTTAATCTGCAAATAATGTACAAATGGATGATATCGACGACGCGATACTTCGGGAACTGCAGAGAGACGGCAGGATGTCTATGGCAGCGCTCGGTTCAATCGTGGGCATTGCACCGTCGACGGTATTCAAGAGGATCGAGAAACTGAAGAAAGCCGGTATCCTTGAACGGTTCACGATCGTCATCAACCAGAAGTGTTTTGAGCACACCCTGGTCGCGTTTCTGAATATCAGGGTCCACCCTGAAGATAAGGTAGGGGTTGAGGAGTTTATGCGGGATCTTCCAGGTATTCTTGAGGTCTATGAGGTGCTGGAACCGGGAGACTTCTTTGCCAAGGTCAGGGTGCAAAATATCACAGAGTTGAAGCGAAACGTGCTTATACCCCTCTCCAATCTTCCAGGTGTGAGAGATATCCAGACGATCATATCGGTGAGAAAGATCAAGGAACAAAGTTAGGTGAAACCGAATGCAGGTAGAGATCGTGCAACAGATGCTTGCGGTTGTGACGCTCCTTATCGGGGCACTTCTCATTGCAATCATCTTCAACGCTTACCGGATAGTCAGGCAACAGACATTGCTTCTCTTCATCTACGGACTCTTCACACTGATCGTGGGAATCACGTTTGCGGATCTTGTGAGCATCTTCATGCTTGATGAGTTCATCATCGCCTGGTCAGCAGTCTTCTCTCGTATCATGGTGATCCTCGGTTTCTGCGTGATGACGTATGGTGTCCTGAGAGGGTGAGATGCGGACCGGTACTTCATTTGCCCGGAACTGGCAACTAATAAAGGTCGCCCGATCTCTGCGGCAGCATGACGTAGCCGGACCACTGATACAGAGACTCCTCAAAGATGCCCCCCCGGATCTCGAGGAGCGGATCGCTACGATCGCAGGGCAACTTGGTGAAGAAGATGGGATGACGCTTCGCACCCGTAGTGAGGCGGGGTTCGATGCCCCGACACTGATGGAGGGGCTCCTCCTGATGTGGGGGATCCCCTGCGAGTCGCGAGAGGAGGCCAGGGAGGGTATCACGATCACCCTCTTCCATGATGGGACGGCGATCAGGGAGGTCTTCGCAGATGAACGGGTGGCGGCACCCTACCTCGCCAGTTATTCCCGGGCGCTCCAGCAGGATGCAGTGTTTGAGTGCGGCGCCGACGGCAGGATGATAATCCGGTTCCCCCCCTCAGGGTAAAGGGATATTTACTCTCGTTTTGCAAATTTTGATGCGGATCACCGCTCCACATTTAAGAGTGTGATGTAGCACCCATAAGGCGAGTGCTAGATCGGAGCGGTATGTACAGCTGCCACGGCCAGGATCTCTTTTACAAATCTTTATCCACAAAAAGTCCATTCATTTACCAGTATGGAGTGAGGGGACGGAACTGGAAGACTCCTTTGTGTAGACAAGGGGTAATTCATCTGGAACGTCTCAATCATCAGGAGGTATTCATGAGACCAGAAGCTACACGAACGTGCCAGAGCTGTGGAATGCCGATGAATCTGGAGGACGATTTTGGAACAGAAGCAGGCGGTACACCTTCAAACGACTACTGCACCCACTGCTACCAGAATGGTGCTTTTACCGCACCCGATATCACCATCGAGGAGATGGCAAAGATTTGCGGTCCGATCATCTCGCAGGCATACACGATCCCGCCGGAAATAGCAGAAGAATTTTCGAAGGAGCAACTCTCGTGCCTGAGGAGGTGGGCCGGAGAGGAGATAGCTGTCTGCGGGAGCTGCGGAATGCCACTTCGCCGGGACGAAGATGCGGGGACCGAGGCAGACGGTTCATTGAGCGCTGAGTACTGCACGTACTGCTATCGGGATGGACGGTTCACGGAACCTGACCTTACGAGAGGGCAGGCGGTCGCAAAGTACGCAACGATGATGGCCTCAAACCTCGGTATACCGATCGAGAAGGCGGAGGAGATGGTGCAACAGTATCTCGCGGCGTTGCCGAGATGGCAGGAGTGAGGAGAGGGGCAAACTCTAGCAATTGCTGCCCCGGGCAGGATGCCGGGTTGCGTGAGCCGTGCAGTGAGAACCCGGGAGGCGGTAGCGCCTCCTTCCTTGCCGGCAGGGTCACGTGGATAATGTTTTTCCGCCGGTCAGTGCCGCTTCTCCCATTTCAGGAGTTCTGCTACCTCAGAGAGGGTCTTCCCGCGCCGGATCTCCTCACGAATTCGCTCTTCGTTCTTCTTCACTTCTATCGCCCGGCGAGCGATCTCGTATGCGCGCTCCCGGGGAACCACCACTACCCCGCTCTCGTCTGCGACGATCCAGTCTCCGGGCCGGACCTCCTGCCCGCAGCAGAGGATCTCGGTGTTGATCTCCCCAAGACCCTTCGGTTCGCCGGCGTTTGGGGCAGTTCCCCGGGCAAAGATGGGGAACCTCATCTCCCTTATGTCATCGACATCCCGCACGGCGCCATCGATCACGATACCTGCAATCCCCCGGTTCCTGGCGGAGTGAGTGGCAAGTTCCCCCCAGGGCGCGATATGCGTCCCACCGTCATTGCTGATGACGAGGATGTCACCCGGTTCGGCGACGTCGATCGCCTCGACAGGTTTTGCCCAGTCTCCAGCGATGGTTCTGACCGTCACCGCTCTGCCGATCGCCTTTACCCTGCCGCAGATGGAGACGATATCAGTCATGGCTCCTTTCCGGTGCATAGCGTCGGTGACATTCGGCGCAGAGACCGCTTCCAGCAACCGGCGGATTGTAGTCTCCGGGCTCTCCTCCTCCCGTGGCCGGATTTCAGGGCGGTCGATGGCATCCCTGACCCGCCGCGCCGCGCCGGTCACGTCGGCGGCCTTGATGATGTTTCCTCCCACGATAACGATCGAGGCTCCGGCAGCGACCGCCTCGGATGCGGTCTCTGCGTCGAGTCCACCTGCGACGGCTATGGGGATATTTACCTCTCCGGCAAGGCGGCGGAGGAGGTCAAGCGATGACCCCCCGATCATCTGCTGGTCGATGCCGACGTGGGCGTTGATGTAATCGACACCGAGTACCTCAAGTTCGCGGGACCGGGTAGCCGGATCCTGAACGTTGATGAGATCGGCCATGATCCGGACACCATACTTTCTGGCCGACCTGACCGCCTCGGCGATGACGGAATCATCAGCATCGGCAAGTATACAGACAATCCCTGCACCCGATTTCGCTGCCATCTCGACCTCGATCGCCCCGGTATCGGCGACCTTCATGTCAGCGACGATCTCGTGCTCCGGGAATGCTCCCCGGAGCACCCGCACGGCCTGCATCCCCTCGCTCTTGATCAGGGGGGTCCCGACCTCAATCCAGTCCGCGCCACCACGGACCGCTTCTTTTGCGATCTCTACCGCACGATCGATCTCAAGGAGATCGAGGGCCACCTGGAGAGTTGGCGTTGCCATACAGTACAGTATGGCGGAGAACCTATTTATCTGGTACCGGGCCGGAGAAACATATATGGCATGAGATGTTTGAGAGAGCGGGTGCCCACCACGCCTGAGCGGAGGCAGGTCGGGATCGGGCAACGGACGTGATAAAAAGATGGTTGAAATTGGCTATAAGCTGTCGAGTGAAGAGCACGCACCTCTCGACCTCGTCTCCTACGCCCGCCAGGCAGAGGATGCCGGGTTTACATTTGCTATGATATCAGATCATTACCACCC
>Ga0265293_10008081_pt1 | contig 15790 bp, 16 predicted proteins | sample Munlanlewell138R_FD_192505 | JGI IMG/M metagenome (GOLD analysis project Ga0265293, IMG submission 192505) | Leachate microbial communities from a municipal landfill in Southern Ontario, Canada - Leachate well 138R | ecosystem: Engineered > Solid waste > Landfill > Unclassified | place: Canada...
CCCCGCTCGGCCAGCAGGGCGGCCGCCGTCGAGCCGGCGGGGCCACCGCCGATCACGAGGACATCGCAGGCTGTTTCGCCGGTTGCACAAGGGTCGTTCAGGGGCTGTGGCGCCATGGAGCAGCAGGAAACAGGAAATGGGGCAGGGCCAAAGGGTCTGATAATACCTGCCGCCGGCCCGGCACGGCCGACTTCCCGCATCCCGATACGCAACGGTGGCATCATCGGGACATGTTTGTCCATCTGCGCCTGCACACCGAATTCTCCGTGGTCGATGGCACCACACGCATCGACGAAGTGGTGGATGCGGCGGCGGCCGACGGCCAGCCCGCGCTGGCGATGACCGATCTGCACAACCTGTTCGGCGGCCTGAAGTTCTACCGGGCTGCGCGAGGGGCCGGGGTCAAACCCGTGCTGGGGGCCGAAGTGGCGCTGCAGGGCTTCACGGACGCGCCGCTGCCGGGTGCCGGCAACCCGGCGGCCCAGCAGCCCATGCCGCGCGTGCTGCTGCTGGTCCAGGACCATCAGGGCTACCTCAACCTGTGTGAACTGCTGGCGCGGGCCTGGACCACCAACGTGGTGCGCGAGCAGCCGCTGGTCAAGCGCGAGTGGCTGCAGGAGCTCGGTGCCGGCCTGATCCTGTTGTCCGGGGCTCACGCGGGCCCTGTCGGCCAGGCCCTGCTGGCGGGCGACGAAACCCGGGCGGCCGATGCCGCGCTGCAACTGGCCAGCCTGTTTCCGCACCGTTTCTACATCGAGCTGCAGCGCGCGGGGCGTGCCGACGACGAACGCCACGTCATCGCTGCCGTTCAACTGGCCGCCCGTCTGCACCTGCCCGTGGTGGCCACGCACCCGGTGCAATTCCTCGCCGCCGACGACTACGAAGCGCACGAGGCCCGGGTATGCATTGCCGAAGGCGAGATCTTGGGCAATGCGCGGCGTGTGCGCCGCTTCACGCGCGAGCAGTACTTCAAGCCGGCGGCCGAGATGGCGGCGCTGTTCGACGACATCCCCTCGGCGGTGGCCAACACGCTGGAGATTGCCCGGCGCTGCAACCTGAGCCTGGTGCTGGGCAAGCCGCAACTGCCGAATTTTCCCATTCCGCCGGTCGATGGCCGGCAGCTCTCGACCGAGGAGTACTTCCGTCACGTGTCGTACGAGGGTCTGGAGGCCCGGCTGCGGCACCTCTATCCGGACGAGGCCGAGCGCGAACGGCAACGCCCGCGCTACGTGGAGCGGCTCGAATTCGAGCTCGGCACCATCCTCAAGATGGGCTTCCCGGGCTATTTCCTGATCGTGTCGGACTTCATCAAGTGGGCGAAGGAAAACGGCTGTCCCGTGGGCCCCGGCCGGGGGTCGGGCGCCGGCTCGCTGGTCGCCTACGCGCTGCTCATCACCGACCTCGACCCGCTGCAGTACAACCTGCTGTTCGAGCGCTTCCTGAACCCGGAGCGGGTGTCCATGCCCGACTTCGACATCGACTTCTGCCAGGCCAACCGCGACCGCGTCATCGACTACGTCAAGGACCGCTACGGCAAGGATGCGGTGAGTCAGATCGCCACTTTCGGCACCATGGCGGCGCGCGCGGCCATCCGCGACGTCGGCCGGGTGATGGACTTCTCCTACGGCTTCTGCGACGGCATCTCCAAGCTCATCCCCAACAAGCCGGGCATGAGCGTGACGCTGCAGTACCCGCCGGTGCCGAAAAAGGAGGGCGACAAGAACAACTACGCCATCGAGATGGAGCCGGCGCTGGCCGAGCGCATCGAGAAGGAGGAGGACGTCCGGACCCTGATCGAGATGGCGCAGAAGCTCGAGGGCATGACGCGCAACATCGGCATGCACGCCGGTGGTGTGCTGATCGCACCGGGCAAGCTGACCGATTTCTGCCCGCTGTACATGCAGCCGGGCAGCGAATCGGCCGTCAGCCAGTTCGACAAGGACGACGTTGAGGCCATCGGCCTGGTCAAGTTCGACTTTCTGGGCCTGGCCACGCTCACCATCCTGGAGATCGCGCGCGAGTTCATCATGAAGCGCCACCAGGGCCAGGAACACTTCGACTACGCCAACGTGCCGCTGGACGACAAGGCCGTCTACGCGCTGTTCTCCCGCGGGCAGACCGAAGCTGTGTTCCAGTTTGAAAGCCGCGGCATGCAGGGCATGCTGCGCGACGCCAAGCCCAGCCGGCTGGAAGACCTGATCGCCCTGAACGCGCTGTACCGGCCGGGCCCGATGGACCTGATCCCCAGCTTCGTGGCCCGCAAGCACGGACGCGAGGTGGTCGAGTACCCGCACCCCCTGGTCGAACCGGTGCTGGCCGAGACCTACGGCATCATGGTCTACCAGGAGCAGGTGATGCAGACGGCGCAGGTGCTGGGCGGCTACTCGCTCGGCGGCGCCGACATGCTGCGCCGCGCCATGGGCAAGAAGAAGCCCGAGGAAATGGCCGAGCACCGCGTCATCTTCCGCAAGGGCGCGGCCGAGAAGGGCATCAGCCAGGAAAAGGCCGACGAGGTCTTCGACCTGATGGAGAAGTTCGCGGGCTACGGCTTCAACAAGTCGCACGCGGCCGCCTACTCGCTGCTGGCCTACCACACCGCCTGGCTCAAGGTGCACTACACGGCCGAGTTCTTCTGCGCCAACATGACCGTGGAAATGGACAACACCGACAAGCTCAAGGTGTTGTGGGAAGACGCGCTGCGCATGGGCATGAGCTTCGAGCCGCCCGACGTCAACCGCGGCGGTTACCGTTTTGAGCCGGTCACGAACCAGGTCATCCGCTACGGCCTGGGTGCCGTCAAGGGCACCGGCCAGGCGGCGATCGAGGCCATCGTGGCGGCGCGCGAGGGGCGTGGCGAGGGTCACAACGGGCACGAGCGCGGGCCGTTCACGAGCCTGTTCAATTTCTGCCTGCGCGTGGACCGCACCCGCATCAACAAGCGCACCGTCGAGGCGCTCATCAAGGCTGGTGCGTTTGACGGCATCCATCTCAACCGTGCCGAACTGCTGGCCTCGGTGGACGTGGCTTTCGAGTACGCCGCCACCACCCAGGCCAATGCCAACCAGGGCGGCCTGTTCGACATGCTGGGGGGCGACGACCACGGCTCCAGCGCCCAGGAGCCCGGCCTGGTGGCCAGGCTGCCCTGGGGCGTGAAAGAGCGCCTGACCTACGAAAAGACCGCCATCGGTTTCTATTTTTCCGGGCACCTGTTCGACGAGGTCGAGGGCGAGGTGCGGCGTTTTGCCCGCACCCCCATCGGCGACGTGGTCGACAGCCGCGAACCGCAACTGCTGGCCGGCATCGTGGGTGATCTGCGCATCATCAACGGCCAGCGCGGCAAGGTGGCGATCTTCAAGCTCGATGACAAGAGCGGCGCGATCGAGGCCACTGCCGACGAAGCCCTGATCAACCAGCACCGCAACACGCTCAAGGACGACGAGCTCATCGTCGTGCAGGCACTGGCCCAGCCCGACCGCTTCTCGGGTGGCCTGCGGCTGAAAATTCAGCACATCTGGGATCTGCCGGCGGCACGTTGCCGCTTCGGCAAGTACCTGCGCGTGGCCGTCAACGGGCAGGCGCCCGCCGTGTCCGAGATCGTGCGCGAGTTCCCTCCCCGGCGCGAGCAGACCGAGCAGGGCGATCTGGTGCGCGGGCTGCCGGTGCGGCTGCGCGTGCTGCGCCCGGGCGCGCAGTGCGAGTTGCAACTGGACGACCGCTCGCTGTTCTTCCCCACCGACGCTGCGCTGGCAAGCTGGATGGCCCAGGCGCACGAGCGCCAGGCGGAGATTGTTTTCGATTGAGAGGCGTTTATAGGCCAGGGCACCCACGGAACTGGCTTGGCCAGGCGTAGGGTGCGTCCTCCCTCCAAGCGCCGAAGGTGCGCAAGCGAGGGGGGAAGCCGCGTCTTCGACTGAGAGGCGTTTATAGGCCAGGGCACCCACGGAACTGGCTTTGCCAGGCCGTAGGGTGCGTCCCCCCTCCAAGCGCCGAAGGTGCGCAAGAGAGGGGGGAAGCCGCGTCAGCGGCGCAGGGGGGAGTTTCTAATCCATCGGGCGGACGACAATCACGATGGGCGAGGGCACACGGCCATCCACATCCCGCGGTAGCGAGCCGGTGCGGTCGATGGCGCGCAGGGCGGCCTCGTCCCAGTCGCGGTTGCCGCTGCTGCGCACCACGCGCCGGTCGGTGATGCGGCCATCGGGTTGTGCACGCACCTCCACCTCGGTGGCGAGGCGGGACGGGAAGTCCTCGGTGTAGATGATGTTCGGGCGGATGCGCGCCGCCACCATGCCGGCATAGCTCGACGACGGGCCACTGGCGCGCTGGGCCGTGCCGGTCGAGCTGGGTGCGCCCGTGGCACCCGCCTGGCCCAGGATGCGGCGCATCTGCTCCTCGCGTATGCGTTGTGAAGCCAGTTGCCGCTCTTCCTCGAGCTTGCGCTTGGCTTCCTCTGCCTTGCGTTTCTGCTCGGCCAGGCGTTTCTTTTGCTCCTCGGCTTCCTTCTTTTTCTTCTCCTCGGCCAGCTTGCGTTCGCGCTCCTGCTTTTCCCGGCGCTCGCGTTCGGCCTTGTCCTTCTTGGCCTTTTCCTCCGCCAGGCGCTGGCGTTCCTGTTCCTCTTTTTTCTTTTTCGCCTGCTCGATGGCGATGTCCGGGGCCTTTTTCACGGGCTCGGGGGCCGCCTTGGGCTCAGGTGGGGGTTCGGGTTTTGGCTTCGGCTCTGGTTTGGGTTCCGGCTTCGGTTCGGGCCGGGTCGGTGGGGGCGGCGGCTCCACCGCCCTGGGCGCGGCCTGCTGGGCCACCGGTGACCACAATTCGACTTCGAAGCTGGGGTTCGCGTCCTGCTTCCAGTGCACCCCCCAGGTCAGGGCCGCGATCAACAGGACGTGGACGAAGACGGCCAGGCCCATGGGGCCGAGCCATCGCCCTGATCGTGGAGGTTTGAATTCGTTGCTGTCGGCGGGGCTGTGCATGTCTGCTTCAATGGCTTCGGGTCAGCGCGAGGCCTGCACCGACAGGCCCACGCGCTCGACACCGGCCCGTTGCAAGGTGTCCATGACCTTGACCACGGTTTCGTACTTGATCGACTTGTCGGCGCTGATCACCACCGGCACGGGGCTGTTCTCGCCAGCCGCCGCCTGAAGTTGCTGCACCTGCGCGGCCAGTTGCTGGATGGTGACCGTCTGGCCTTCCTGGCTGGCGTGGCCCTCGCTCACGCGGATCAGCTCATCCTTGTTCACGACGACCTGAACGAAGGTCTTGGGCGGGGCGCTGGCCTGGCCCACGCTGGGCAATTCGATCTGGCTGGGCGTGATCAGCGGTGCCGTGACCATGAAGATGATCAGCAGCACCAGCATCACGTCGATGAATGGCACCATGTTGATTTCGTTCTTGGTGCGCCGCACACGCCCGCGGGATGAAGTGGCCATGGCGTGTTCAGTGTCCTGATGCCGACGTCGGTGCCGGCTGGTGGCCCAGGTTGCGTTGCAGGATGTTGGAGAACTCCTCCATGAAGGTTTCCAGCCGGATCGCCACGCGGTCGATATCGTGTGTGAAGCGGTTGTAGGCCACCACGGCCGGGATCGCCGCGAACAGGCCGATGGCGGTGGCCACCAGGGCCTCGGCAATACCGGGGGCCACCGTGGCCAGCGTCACCTGGGCCATCGCCGCCAGCCCGGTGAAGGCGTGCATGATGCCCCACACGGTACCGAAGAGGCCCACGTAAGGTGCCACGGAGCCTACCGTGCCCAGGAACGAGAGGTTGACCTCCATCGCATCGACCTCGCGCTGGTAGCTGGCGCGCATCGCACGCCGGGCGCCGTCGAGCAGTGTGCCGCTGTCGGCGATGCGCCGCTCGCGCAGTTTCTGGTATTCGCGCATGCCGCTGGCAAAAATGCGCTCCATCGGCCCGCCTTCTCGGGCGTTCTGGGCTGCCGCCGCATACAGCTCGTTGAGGTTGGCGCCGGACCAGAACTCGCGCTCGAAGTCTTCATTGTGCGTGACCACACGCTTGAGGGCGAACAGCTTGCGGAAGATCGCTGCCCAGCTGATGACCGACATCAGCACCAGCAGCAGGACGACGGCCTGGACCACCCAACTGGCGTGGAGCAACAACTGGACGATGGAGAGATCGTTCGACATGTGCGTGTGTGAGCGCGGACAGTGCGAGAAGTTTCAGGTGGGAGCGAGAAGGGAAGAGGTCAGTGCCGACAGTATGGCGGCGGGAATGCGCTGGGGCCGCAGGGTCAGGGCATCCACCCAGCCGATGCGGATCAGTCCTTCGCACAGCAGCACCGGCTGCTCGCCATCGTGCCGGGGCTTGAGCCATGCCCGCTGCTCAATGGTAAGGGATGCCTTGCCGGCGTCGCGGATACATGCGGTAACCAGAAGCAAATCATCCAGGCGGGCGGGCCGCAGGTAGCGCACCTCGGTGCCACTGACCACGAACATGCCGCCCACCTCGTCGCGCAGGCGCTGCTGCTCCACACCCAGGCTGCGCAACCACTCGGTGCGGGCACGCTCGAAGAACTTCAGGTAGTTGGCGTAGAACACGATGCCACCGGCATCGGTGTCCTCCCAGTACACCCGCACGGTCCACGTGAATGGCACACCCGGCAGCGGCCTGGCCCCGTTGACGGGTACCGAGTCGCCCTCGGAAGGTCGCACGGGGGTGCTGTTCACAGCGCGGCCTCCAGGCGGGCGATGGCCTCCTGCAACTGGGGCAGGGCGTTGGCGGTGGAAAAGCGCAGCCAGCGGCCGGGTTCGGCCTGGGCGAAGTCGCGCCCCGGCGTGGTGGCCAGCTGGCAACGCCGCATCAGCTCGAAGGCCAGCGCCCAGCTCCCACTGCTGGCGGGCTCGCCAGCCATGGGGATGCCCCAGCGCTGACACAGCCCGGTTACATCGGCCCAGGCATAGAAGGCACCATCGGGCATGACCGGCACCTCCAGCCCCAGGCGCTGCAGCGCCGGGATGAACCAGTCGCGCCGTGCCTTGAACTCGGCGCGCCGGCGCTCGTACTCGGCCAGGCTCTCGGGCTCGAAGCAGGCCAGCGCCGCATGCTGGGCGATGGTGCTGGCGCAGATGAACAGGTTTTGCGCCAGCCGCTCCACCGGCGCCACCAGGGCCGGTGGCAGCACCAGCCAGCCCAGGCGCCAGCCCGTCATGTTGAAGTACTTGCTGAAGCTGTTGACGCTGATGACCTGCTCGCCCAGACCGTCGGGCAGGCCGAGCGCGCTGTGGCCGAAGGCGCTGTCGTAGCTCAGGCCCAGGTAGATTTCGTCGATCAGGGTGATGCCGTCGCGCGCGCGCACCTCGCGGGCAATGGCCTCCAGCGCATCGCGCTCGATCGAGGTGCCGGTCGGGTTCGAGGGCGAGGCCAGCAGGACGCCGCGCGTGGCCGGCGTCCAGGCGGTGCGCACCTGCTCCGCGCTCAACTGGAAGCGCTGCTCGGGGCCACAGGGAATCATCACTGCCCGGCCTTCGGCGGCCTGCACGAACTGACGGTTGCACGGGTAGCAGGGATCGGGCATCAGGACCTCGTCACCGGCCTCGATCAGGGCCAGGCAGGCCAGTTGCAGGGCGGCCGATGCACCGGCGGTCACGACGATGCGTGTCGGGTCGATGTCGAGTCCGAAGCGCTGGGCATACCAGCCACTGATGGCCTCGCGCAAGGCGGGCAGCCCGGTGGCGGGTGTGTACTGGCTCAGGCCATCGCGGATCGCCCGCTCGGCGGCCGCCTGCACCAGCGGCGGCGCGGTGAAATCGGGCTCGCCGATGTTGAGGTAGATCATGGGCCGGCCACCGGCACCGGCGGCCTGTGACAAGGCCTGGGCCTCCTTGGCCAGCTCCATGACATAGAACGGCTCGACGCGCTGTGCGCGCTGGCTGATGCGCATCGTGCTCAGCCCCGGCCGCCGGTGGAGGCTTCACGGCCCGGCGACGCCGCCACCTCGGTCGGACGCAGCCGGGCGGCCAGCGGGTGCAGCACGCCGTTGACATACTTGTGGCCGTCGGTGCCGCCGAAACTCTTGGCCAGCTCGATGCACTCGTTGAGCACCACGCGCCAGGGCACGTCGGGGCAATGGCGCAGCTCATAGACGCCAACCCACATCACGGCGTGCTCGATCGGGGATATCTCGGCCAGCGGTCGGTCCAGCAGGGGGGCAATCAGCGCATCGGCCTCGTCGGTCTGGGCGATGCAGCCATGCAGCAGGGCGTCGTAGTGGACGCTGTCGGCCTTGTGAAAACCGTTCAGGTCGCGGGTGAAGGCATCGATGGCACCTGCTTCGTTGCCGCCCACGATGTGCTGGTACAGGGCCTGCAGGGCGAATTCGCGCGCCCGCGTGCGGGCCGATTTGTCCGAGGCCTTGCGTGGCTTCTGGGAGGTTGTGCTCATGGTGATGGCTCAGCCGTGCTGTTCGAGCAGATGGGCCATCTCGACGGCCACGCGCGCGGCATCGCGCCCTTTTTCCTCCTGGCGGGCGATGGCCTGCGCCACGTTCTCCACCGTGAGGATGGCGTTGGCGATCGGCGTGTGCGTGTCCAGCGATACGCGGGTGACGCCGGCGGCCGACTCGTTGCACACCAGCTCGAAGTGGTAGGTCTCGCCACGGATGACGCAGCCCAGCGCGATCAGCGCGTCGTACTCGTCACGCTCGGCCATGGCCTGCAGCATCAGCGGCACTTCCAGTGCACCGGCCACGGTCACACGGGTGATGTGCTTGTCCTGCACGCCCAGCGACAGCAGCTCGGCGTGGCAGGCCTCGTACAGGGCATTGGTGATGCCTTCGTTGAAACGCGCCTGCACGATGCCGATGATCAGCCGCTTGCCGTCGAGCAGGTTGGTGGAAGAGCCTTTGTCTGCGCCAAACATGGTGTGGGTGTTCCGTTCAGGGGTTGTGGGGTTCTTCGTCGTGGCCGAGGAAGCCGGTGATTTCCAGCCCGTAGCCGGCCATGCTGGGCATGCGGCGGGGCGTGCCCAGCAGGCGCATGCGCTGCACCCCGCATTCGCGCAGGATCTGTGCCCCCACGCCGTAGGTGCGCAGGTCCATGCGTCCGCGCTCCGGGGCCTGTGCCGAGCGGGCCTTGCCCTCGAACTGGTCCAGCAGTTGCTCGGCGGTCTCGCCGCAGTTGAGCAGCACGGCCACACCGGCACCTTGCTGGGTGATGTGGCGCAGGCTGGCCTCCAGGCTCCAACTGTGCATCGAGCGGCCCACCTCCAGCGCATCCAGTACCGACAGCGGTTCGTGCACGCGCACGTCCACGCTCTGCTCGGGCGCCCACTGGCCCATCACCAGGGCCAGGTGCAGCGCGCCGCTGGGGCCGTCGCGGAAGGCATGAGCCGTGAACTCGCCAAAGGCCGTGTTCAGCGGCCGCGTGCCGAGCTTTTGCACCAGGCTTTCGGTACGGCTGCGGTACTCGATCAGGTCGGCGATGGTGCCGATCTTCAGACCGTGCTCGGCCGCGAACACCTGCAGATCGGGCAGGCGGGCCATGGTGCCATCGTCCTTCATGATCTCGCAGATCACGGCGGCGGGCGTGCAGCCGGCCATGGCGGCCAGATCGCAGCCGGCTTCGGTATGGCCGGCGCGCATCAGAACACCGCCTTCCACCGCCTGCAGCGGGAAGATGTGGCCCGGCTGCACCAGATCTTCGGCGCGGGCATTGGCGGCCACCGCCGCCTGCACCGTGCGGGCGCGGTCAGCGGCCGAGATGCCGGTGGTGACCCCCTCGGCGGCCTCGATCGACACCGTGAAGGCCGTGCCCATCTTGGTGCCATTGCGCGGCACCATGGGAGGCAGCTTCAGGCGCTCGCAGCGCTCGCGGGTCAGCGTCAGGCAGATCAGGCCGCGGCCAAAGCGCGCCATGAAGTTGATGGCCTCGGGCGAGACGTGGTCGGCCGCCAGGACCAGATCGCCCTCGTTCTCGCGGTCTTCCTCATCGACCAGGATCACGATGCGGCCGGCCCGCATGTCGGCAACGATGTCCTCCACGGGGGAGATGGCCACGGGGGCCAGGGCTTGGGGAGCGTTCATGCAGATTCCTTGGGTGGGGTCTGGCCGGCCGTGAGCATGCGCTCGACATAACGGGCCACGGTGTCGATTTCAAGATTCACGGCCGCACCGGCCACCAGGTCACCCAGCGCGGTGCCCTGCACCGTGTGCGGAATCAGGTTGATGCTGAATTCGGTGCCATCGGCGCTGTCCGCCACACGGTTGACGGTCAGGCTCACGCCGTTGACGGTGATCGAGCCCTTGTAGGCCAGGTACTTGCCCATCTCGGGCGGTGCCATCACGCACAATTCCCAACTCTCGCCCACCTGGGCAAAGCGGGTGACGTGGCCGATGCCGTCCACATGGCCCGAGACGATGTGCCCGCCCAGCCGGTCATTGGCGCGCAGGGCTTTTTCCATGTTGATGCGACGACCGCTGTCGGCCAGGCCCGTGGTGCGGGCCAGCGATTCGGCCGAGATGTCGATGGTGAAGCGGGAGGCGGGCAGGTCCAGTGAGGTGACCGTCATGCAGGCGCCGTTGAGGGCGATGCTGTCCCCCAGGCCGACGTCGTCCAGATAACCGGGCGGGGCCTCGATGGTCAGGCGCTTGCCATGGTCCGGTGTGGACCCCAGGGGTTGGAGGGCGGCGATACGCCCTACCGCGGTGATGATGCCGGTGAACATCCCCGTATTGTCGCAGGATTGCATCGCCCATTGATCGCGTCCGCCGAAGGCGCTGGCGGGGCCAATGAAATCAGCCCGGTGTGGGGGCATCCAGAAAGCCGTCACGGCCCGCCACCCGCGCCACGATGCGCAGGTCGTCGCCCACGCGGTCGACGGCCTGGTAGTGCAGGGGGGTGCCCTGGGCCAGGCTCTGCAGCGGGCCCAGGCTGGACAGTCCCGCCCCTGTGCCCAGCAGCAGGGGGGCCTGGTACAGCAGCACTTCGTCCACCAGCCCCTCGCGCAGGAAAGAGCCATTGAGCTGGTGGCCGGCCTCCAGGTGCAGTTCGTTGACCTCGCGGGCGGCCAGGTCGCGCAGCATCGCGGCCAGGTCCACCTTGCCATGGGGGCCTGGCAGTGCGACGAGGGTGGCACCCCGCTCCAGCAGGGCAGCACCCGGCCCGGCAGCCTGTTCGGGCGGCAGCGCGTGGTAAATGATGATCTTGCGCGGCAGGCCGCCTGCCGGTGTGTCCCACAGGCGTGCCGAGGGCAGCGTCTGCAGCCGGCTGTCCACGATGACCAGGTGTGGCTGCCGGGGCACGGCCAGCGCGCGCACATCGAGCATCGGGTCGTCCTCCCGCACCGTGCCAATGCCCGTGAGCACGGCGCAGGCGCGCGCCCGCCAGGCATGGCCGTCGGCGCGTGCCGCCTCGCCGGTGATCCACTGGCTCGCGCCATTGGGCAGGGCGGTGATCCCGTCCAGCGATGCGGCCATCTTCATCCGCACCCAGGGCACGCGGCGGACCATGCGGCTGAAAAAGCCGATGTTCAGTTCGCGCACCGAGCGCGCCAGCTCATCGCCGGGTGGCAGCACCTCCACCGCGATGCCGGCCTCGCGCAGGCGCTGCACACCCCGGCCTGCCACCAGCGGATTCGGGTCCAGCGTGGCCACCACCACCTTGCCGATGCCGGCCGCCACCAGCGCATCGCAGCAGGGCGGGGTGCGCCCATGGTGCGAGCAGGGCTCCAGCGTTACCCAGGCCGTGGCGCCCCGCACATCCACCCCCCGGGCGGCCGCATCGCGCAAGGCCATGACCTCGGCGTGCGGCCCGCCGGCCTGCTGGGTGTGCCCCTCGGCCATCACGGCCTGCCCGGCGGTGTCGGTGATGACGCAGCCGACGCGGGGATTGGGGTGGGTCAGCAGCAGGCCCTGATGGGCCAGTTGCTGCGCTCTGGACATCGCCACCCACCGCCTATCTGCGGTGGGCTCCCACTCGTCCTGATGGGACGGCCGCCGGTGCCCGGGCGGAAATATAGTGGTCATGGTTAGAACGTTTTCATGCTATCGGGCGGCTCTGCCGGGTTCATCGGATGGTATTGTCATTGATGACACGCACCACGCCCGACCACCTTCACTACACCATGATCATGCACCAGCCATTGCGCGCGGCCCGCGCGGGCTCCCCGGCTTTCAGGGCAAACGGTTTCACCCTGATCGAGGTGATGATTGTCGTCGCCATTGTCGGTATCCTGGCGACCATCGCCGTGCCGTCGTACCAGTCCTACCTGCGCCGTGGGCAACTGCAGGATGCTTTCTCGCAGATGTCGGCCTACCAGTTGCGCATGGAGCAGAGCTATCAGGACAACCGCCATTACCGGGATCCTGGCGATGCCGATGAGTGCGCCCGCGCCGTGCCGACCACCTCGTACTTCACCTTTTCCTGTGCCACCCCGACGGCGCAGACCTACACGCTGACCGCCACCGGCAAGAGTGGCACGCTGGCCGACGGCTACGTCTACACCATCAACCAGGCCGGCGACCGGCGCACGACCAAGTACGCAGGCAGCGCGCCATCGCCGGCGGCCACGTGCTGGCTGTATCGCTCGTCGACCTGCTGAGCGGCCGCTCGCGAGCCATCCATCCGATGCGTATCCCGACCACGCCCGCTGCGCCACCGGCACGCGGCTTCTCGCTGATCGAACTGGTGGTGACCTTGGCCCTGCTGGCCATATTGGCCGTGCTGGCTGCACCCACCATGACCGACTGGCGTCGCAACCAGGGCATCCGCGGCACCGCCGAGGCGTTGCAGACCGGTCTGCAGACCGCCCGCGAAGAGGCCGTGCGCCGCAACCGCCCGGTCAGCTTCTGGCTGATCCAGGAAGCCACGCTGAACAACAGTTGCACGCTGGCCACCAGCAACCAGGCCCGGGGCTCCTGGGTGGTCAGCGTCAACAACCCCGCGGGCAAGTGTGCGGCGGCGCGGTCCTTCACGGACGCACCGATGCTGGTGGCCTCCCACGAGGCCACCGATGGCGTGCGGATCGATGCCACCGATGCGGATGGCGACGCCATCAACCAGATCACCTTCAACGCCTATGGACGTGTGGCCGGAGGCGCCATGGCGGCGCAGATCGACATCAAGGATCCATCCGACATGGACAGCGACGGTGACGACGTCTACCGCAGCCTGCGGTTGATCGTATCGGGCATGGGGTCGGTGCATCTGTGCGATCCGGCGCTCGACCCGGATGGCGACGATCCACGGCGCTGTCCCGAGCCCTGATCGGGCATCCGCCACCCAGGGAGTCAAGCATGCCAGCACCCCGAATCATCCACCTGCCACGTCTCCGGCGCCGGACCGGTGCGCCACGCGCCACCCGGGGCTTCGTCCTGCTGGAGGCCCTGGTGGCGATCTTTCTGTTCGTCCTGGGGGTGCTGGGCATCCTGGGGCTGCAAACCAGCATGACTGCCATCCAGACCGAAACCCGCCTGCGTTCCGAGGCCGCCTACCTGGCGCAGGAACTGGTTGGCCTGATGTGGGCCGATATCCCCAACCGCGACAACTACGCGCTCGACAGTGCCGACGGCAAGGCCTGCACGGCAGCAGCCTGCCTGCGCTGGCTGGGCAAGGTCCAGGAAATCCTGCCACAGGGCGAGGCCGTGGTGACGGTGACCGATCTGGCCTCGGGCGACCTGGGCAGCGACGTGGCGATCACCGTCAACTGGATCATGCCCAATGGCGAATCGCACCAGTACCAGACCAACACCACCATTGCGTTGGGCCACACGCCATGAAGCCAGCATACGCCCTGCCTATCCGTCGCCGTCGCGCCGCCAGCCGCGGTATTTCGCTGGTGGAGTTGCTCGTTGGCATCACCGTCAGCATGTTGACCGTGCTGGCCATCACCCAGGTGTTTCTGGCCTCCGAAGAGCAGCGTCGCGTGCCTTCGAGCCTGGCCACGACCCAGGTCAACGCCATCCTGGCCCTCGATGCCATCCAGCGCGACATCCAGCAGGCCGGCTACGGGCTGGGTGGCGGCGAATGGCTGGGCTGCACCACGGGCACCTCGGCTCACGCCAGCAGCAAGGGCTTGTCCGGCCTGACACTGGCGCCCGTGCAGATCGAGGCCGGCGACGCTGCCAATCCGTCCGATCGCCTGACCATCCTGTACAGCGGCAAGGTGGGGCCGGCCCTGCCCATGCAGCTGGCCGAAGACCATGACGACAGCGCCACACCGCCGTACTTCACCGTCACCTCCAACGTGGGCGTGCGTCGGCAGGATTGGTTCGTTGTTGCGACGCCCGATGGCAGCGCATGCGACACCTTCCAGGCGATGGATCCGGACAACCCGGTTGCCAACCCGATTGCCGCCGCCGGTATTGAAAAATGGACCATCCGGCACCTGCCCGATGACAAGCCACTGGCACCCAATGGTGACCCGCAACCGACGCTGCCCAGCGAGTCGCGCCTGCTCAACCTGGGCGAAAACCCCGTTTTCCACCAGTGGAGCGTGGCCGGCAACGACCAGCAGTTCAGCCTGCAGGTGACCGACCTGGCCACGCCTGCGCCGGTAGGTGGTGGCACCCGGCCTGCCGCCGACGCCTACCCCGACATCGTGCTGATGCGCGCCTTCTATGGCAAGGACACCGATGCCGACGGTGTCATCGACACCTACGACACCGAGGCACCGGCCGTCGGTGACTGGGGCCAGGTGCTGGGTGTGCGCCTGGCCATCGTGGCGCGCAGCACCGAGCGCGTCAAGGGCGATGACCCGGTCACGCCAGAGCCACTGGTATGGAACCTGGGCGACGCCGACGTGCCCGATGCCGAGGCCTGCGATGCCGATGCCGACAGCAACTGCCTGGAATTGAGTCTGGAACACACGGTGCCCGCGGGCAGCGACGAATGGCAGTTCTACCGCTACCGCCTCTTCGACACCATGGTCCCCCTGAGGAACTTGATATGGAACGCCAGCCCATCGTCCTGACGCGGCCGCGCCACCGCCACCCGGGTCGCCAGCCCTGCCGGCGCCAGCAGGGCATGGTGCTGATCTATGCCCTGATCGTGCTGGTGGCCATGATGCTCGCCGGCGTGGCCCTGGTGCGTTCGGTCAACACCGGCTCACAGATCGCCGGCAACGTCGGCTTTCGCCAGGACGCCGTCGCCACCGCCGACCGTGCCACGCAAATGGCCATCGACCTCCTGTACGACAAGCTGGAGGCCCTGCCGGAGTCGCTCGATGCCGACATTCCGTCGATCGGCTACTACGCCTCGGTCGACGATGACCTGGACCCGACCGGCAATGGCCTGGCGGCGAACACCCGCAAGCTGATCAACTGGGGCGATGTGGCCGGCAGCGGCGACGATTTCTGCAAAGCGTTCCCCGACAGCAGCTACGACACCTGTGCCTATACCCCCAACGCGGGCGCTGATGGCAAGGGCGTTGTGGTCGTCAACGGCAACGCGGCCTCGTACATCGTGTTTCGCATGTGCGACGTCGCCGGCTCGCATGCCAGTGGCGTGGCGAAGTGCGCGACCCAGACCACGGCCGCCGTCAACGAGTGCCAGGGCGCCATCAACTACGAAAACGAGGGTCACTGCGCCACCGGCGGCGCGTCCACGCCGCTCTACCGCATCCTGGTGCGTACCGTGGGCGCACGCAACACCGTCAGCTACACCGAAACGGTTGTGCATTTCTGAGCACGACAGGAAGGGCAGAACACCATGAACCTGCACATGCTTATCCATCCGGCCAGTCAACCGCAGCCGCCATCGCGCCGCCAGGCTACCGGGCCCGGCCTGCGCCGGGCGGCCGTGGCCACCGCGCTGCTGCTGGCCGCCGGCCTGGCCGGCGCCGATA
>Ga0265293_10008082_pt1 | contig 15790 bp, 11 predicted proteins | sample Munlanlewell138R_FD_192505 | JGI IMG/M metagenome (GOLD analysis project Ga0265293, IMG submission 192505) | Leachate microbial communities from a municipal landfill in Southern Ontario, Canada - Leachate well 138R | ecosystem: Engineered > Solid waste > Landfill > Unclassified | place: Canada...
GTCGGGCGTGGCGCTCCGGCTGCCTGCGCGTAGCCTGGCCCCGCTTGAGATCGCCTCGTCGCACACGCGGTCGGCAATGGCCGCGTGGTCAACCGTGGCCATGGCCTAGGCCTCGTCGCTCTCGCCGGAATCGCTTTCGTCGGTGGCGGCATCGTTCGGCGGGGACGGCTCTGCAAACCCTCCACCGTTGGCGTCGGGGTCACCCCCGGTGATCGGCATTGGAGCTGCCTGAGCATCGTTCGGGCCGAGAAGAACGTAGTATGTAGAGCCGGTACGCGCCATGTTTAGGATCACGTCGCCGTCGTCCAGCTCGGTCTCCGAGCCATCGGGAGTTGCCTTGAGCAGAACCGCCCTGATCTTTCCAGCCATCGTATGGTCTCCTTACGCCGCCTCGGCAAGCATGTCGTTTACGTAGACTACCGCCTCGTCAAGACCGGGCATCCCGGCCTCGCCACCGAGGTTGAACTCAAACCCGTCTCCCCACGCTCGGCCGACCTTGCCCTCGGCCATCATCCTGAGCGGTGGAACGATGCTGAACTCCTCGCGCATGATCGGCGGAGCCTCCATCGTCATCATGATCTGCTCGGCGTTCCGAGCCCAGGTGTCCGCCCTCAGCTCGAAGAGGACGGCGTCGTGAATGTCTCCGATGATCAGCGCCTCGTCCTCGTCCAGCATCGGCATCAGCGACACGATGGACGCCAGGATCCAGTCTCCACCGAGGCCCTGGATAGGCGAGTTGATCGCCTGACGCTCAGCGCGACCGTGCTCGAACTTCTTATCTGACAGAATGTCCAGCAGGTGTCGGATCCTGCCGGTAAGCGAGGTAACCCTGAGGTCGCGTGCCGCAAGCTGCTGCTGCTTGTAGTGGTACCGCAGCAGGTTCGGGAACAGCCGGAAGAACGTGTTTCGATGCGCCTCGGACTCCGCGTCAGTAAAGATCACGTCGTACTGGGACCTGGCGTACTCCTTGAATCCCTTGGCGCTCATGCCGTAGAGGTAGCCGAGGACCACCGCCTTGGCCTTGCGCCTGTCCTCGGGATCGACCTCGTTCTTGGTGATGTGGATCGACACGTTCTCGTAGCCAGCGAGCTGGGCGCCCACGTAAGCGTAGATGTCGCCGCCCTCGTTGAACAGCTGGATCATGTTGGTCTCGCCGGCGGCCCATGCAGCCAGCCTGACCTCGATCTGCGAGAAGTCGACCTCCAGGAACACGTATCCCGGGCGCGCGCCAAGGCACGTACGAATCTCCTTCTTACGGGGGACCTGCATAAGGTTGGGGTTGTTGCACGACCGGCGGCCTGTGACCGTACCCGTCAGGTTAAAGTACGGGTGCAGCCGGCCATCGGTTCCGAGCCACTCCTCCCACGAGTCAAAGAAATCGATCGCCTTCTTGCACGAGCGGAGCTCCTGCAGCAGCTTGGCCGCTGGATGGTCCATCGCGCTCAGCGCCTCGTCGTCGGTCTGTGGCTCGCCTGTCTTCTCAGTGAAGCGATACGGAACCATGCCCAGCCCGCCGTCGGACTCACGTCCGAAGAGCCACTCCCTCAGGAAGGTTGGGTTGTCGAAGATCGACTTGCCAGTTGGCCCGAGCGGGACCACGGTCTTTACGCGCTCCTTCTTGCCCGTCTCCTCATTTAGAACCCACTCGGTCCTGGTCTTGTGCGCCTGCTCGACGCGGTCCTCGTGCGACGCGAGCAAGAACCTCGATACGTGCTCGTCCTTGAGCAGCCGACGGATGTAGTCGGAGCGCTCGCGGAACTCCTCGCGCGTGGACCGCAGCTTGTCCATGAAGACGTAGATGCCGTTGTCCTCAACGCGCTGAAACGCGTCAAGCCCCGGCAGGACAAGGTGCTTGAGCAGCTTAGCCACACCCTGCTCGGCCCTGAAGTGCTTTCGCTGCTCCTCGTAGAGCATGTGGGTGTAGCCAACGTCGATGGCGCAGTAGGTCCCAAGGGCGTCCGGACCCCACATATCGCCGAGGAACTGCTTGCCCTTTGGGATCGTGCCTGCCTTGGTACGGTTGTTTCGTGCGAGAAGCCCGACCAGGTCATCCCCAGGCATGAGCCCGAACTGCTGGTTGCCCTTGCCCCAGTCCTCTACCTTGAGCTCGGTCGAGGCCATGTCCAGCAGGTTCATCGGGCGCTGCTCGTCGAGCAGGTGTCCCGCAACCATCGTATCGTAGCCGATGTTTCCGAGGCGGCCGAGGTTGATCTCGTACCGCTTGGCCGTTGCGTTGATCCATCGCCAGTCGAACTTAACGTTGTGCCCGTTTGTACGCGGCCATGACGCGATTAGCCCTGTGATAAGCTCAACAGCCGTACGTGTTTGACCTGGGTTGCCATACCAGCCCGAGTCGGGATGCTCTACGGGCATGAGGTACACGCGAATACCATTCTCGGTTCGCTTGCCGTTCGTGGCGGCCACACACCAAAGCTTAGAGTAGCTAAAGTCGTGCGATACGAAGCCACGCGTCTCAACGTCGTAGGTCAGAATGGAGTTCTGGTCTTCGGACAGCTCCACCATCGCGGCTGAGAGCGCCTCAAGCGAGCGAACCTCCACCACCTCAACGTCGCGTGAGGTGTCGCGTACGCCCGTAACCTCCTCGCGGACAACCTTCCACCACTTCTCTACGTCAGCGTAGAACGACGAGCTCTTGGACGGGTTGACCATGATGGCATACGGCGCCAGCGTTGGAATGACCTTCGTCGTCCACGTCTCGCCGCTCGACGAGGTAGCGGTGTACTCCAGCGTCAACCCTCGGTTCTTGGTCAGGCCCGCCTTGTGGGCAAAGTGCCAGTAGGCGGCCGCACCCAACGACAGGATGGCGCGGGGCTTGAGGCGAACGATCTCCTCGTCGAGATACGGCCCGCACTCTCGCTGGGCCTGATCGACGAGCTTCTTGCGGGTGGAGAACGACGGTGGGCGACACTTGATAGCGCTGGTCAGGTAAACATCCAGCGTATTGATGCCGAGGTCCGCGAAGACGGCGTTGAGGAACGCGAACGAGTCACCGTGTCCCGGGGAGCCAGCCGCGTCGTCCTCGTCGGAGGGTTCGCTCTGAACGACCATGGCGGGGACGTTGTACTCGCCGATGCCCATCATGCAGACCCTGCTTGCGGTCTGGTAGAGAGGGCACCTCGTGCACCGGGGGTTACGCAGCTCCTGCCAGATCTCTGCGGCCACGTCGGTTACCGGTGCCTGGCCCAGGTCACGCGTGCGAGCACGCCCTGTCTGGGTAAGGTGCCTAGTAGTCTTCAAGGTTCTCGTCCTTAACCCCGCGGACCGCGGTGAGGCTGTCGACCGGCTTCTTACGAGAAGACATCTCAATGCATGGGACCAGCCGATCCTCAGACACGAGCTCCTCGGTCAGGCACAGCCGCCACTGTTCCATGTCAAACCCGGACTCAGGAACGGTGGTCTTGAGGAGCCATTGGCCGATAACACGCCAGATCACCTCTGGTGGCATGGTCTCCAGGAACCGGCCCAGGTTAACGACCTGTGGTGGTTCCCCCGAACGGGTAACCCTCACGGACATCTGCCGGTCTGGGACCTGAATGTACTCGGACTTCCCCTCGACAACGGGGAGTGAGTATCGGTCCGTGATGGCCCGGATCTGCGATCCAAGCCTATCGACGTCTTTCTTCGCGGCGTTTAGCCTGTCCTTGGCCTCGATAAACTCGTCCGCGAGCTCAACTAGCGTAGCCTGAACGTCGTCAGGGATAGGCATCGGCAGCTCTGTCAAGTTAGAAACGACCTCCAGTGGCCGGCATCCTCGAGGAAGCCGGCCCGCAGGTCAAGTATACCGTGGCAGGGTCCTATCGGGCGGTGCGGAGCCGGACCTCGTACACGCGGTCTACGTAGCCGCTAGAGACGTCCTCGGTGCCCCTGTAGGACACCACCTTGCCCGTAGCGTCCCTGTCATCGTAGATCAGGGCAATATCTACGTCCGAGATGGGAACGACCGGTCCTGGCGAAGCTGGTGGCGCTGAGGGCAAGCTAGGCGGGACAACCACGTTGGGCGGGCTCGTATTACGCGCGCCCGTTGCGTGAACCCCCACCGTGCGCCAGGGCGTCCTGCCGGCGAGTACGTCCGCGACGTCCTGCCTAAAGTCGCCGACGTTGAGCGCGTCACCTAGGTCCTCGGACCGGGTCCACGGGTCGAGGTCGGCGTGCTCATAGATACGCATCGGCGAGATGTTAAACTCTCGGCAGTACGCGGCCACCCGGAGGACCAGCGTGATGCGGGTGTCCTGGGTTAGCGAGTATGCCTGTCCCGGGGCGCCGCCCCTAACGTCCTCGGCCTCGATCCCGATGGAGTTGTAGTCGCCGCGACGTCCGTACTGTCCGTTCGATGCGAAGCCCAGCGTGGCTGCCCTACGGTACTCCTTCACGTGGAACGCGTGTCGCCTAGGATCGATGGCGTCGTAGCAGCGCTTGCCACCGATGTACGAGTGGATCGTGAACGCCTTGGTAGAGTTGCCCCAGTTCAGCGCGTGGAGCGCCGTAGCCCCTGGGTTGCCCTGGCGGTGGATCACGATGCGGTCCGGCACCTGTGTGACGGTGAGGAACCAGTTGGAAAAGTCGTAGCGAATTGTCTCGTAATTGTTACGCACCGTGCCCTCCTACAGGACTGGAGCCTGGTAAGATACAAGCAATTGCGTGCAAGGAAAGGACTATAGCACGCCCAGCACGTCCCTAGGTTTGGGGCCCGCTAGGACCTGATCGCAGGAACTGTAGGCTCGTGTACTCGGCCACGGCAAACACAGACACCGCCAGCGACGATGCAAACCATGCCCTGGTCAGCTCGAACTCCGGAACGAGAAGCGCCACCACCGCGAGGGCGGCAACGTATACCACGGGGATCACGCGCCCGCCATCGAGCGAGATGGCGTACGAGCCCACCCTGGTCGGCAGCCACGCGCGGACGGCCGCGACGATGAACATCGTTAGCGTGGCGGCGATCGCCAGGTCTGGGACTAGCGTCGCGATCGCCTGTAGGGTTGCTGCGTCGGTCATATGATGCTCCTCCCCGCGCGAGTGTGCGGGTATATTCTATGCTACGGCTCCTGATAGCCGCTAAGTCCTGCGAGCTGTTCGCGCAGGGTCTGGATCTCGTTCCGAGCCTCGATGGCCGTTTGCTCGGCGGCCCTCCTGCGCTCTCGCTCCCGGTCGTTCTCGAGCTTCAGCGCATCCACCTGCTGCTGGAGGGCAGCCACGTGCAGCCTGGCGTCGTCCATCTGACGCTGCAGCTCTTCGAGCGCCTTGCTGAGGGCCTCGACCGCCTGCTTGGAGGCGTTTACGTGGACGTCTGCATGCCGAAGCTCGTTCTCCTCCTTCTGGAAGTAGATCTTCCAAACGAAGGCGAGGATCATCAGCGCGGAGGTGATCCAGGGCGTCGCCTCTACCAGGGTGAGCTCGTCCACTACCGATACCGTCCCGCCCTAAAGCGCCATCGCATCAGCGTCACTAGCTCCACGGCGTGGAACGTAATGATCAGCACGATGGGCATGAAGGACACCAGCAGAAGCTGCCTTGATACCTCGTCTCCAGACGCGGACGTTCCCGTCGCTACCGCTACTGCAATCCCTGAGAGGGTTGCAACCATCACGAGCTGCTGAATGACGGTCGCAAACAGCGCCGCCCTCGAATCGCTTAGAGCGAACCATAGCCCCGCGGCTGCGGAAGCGACCAGCACGGCCGAAACCGCCCACCATTCGCCGCCTGGAGCTGCCGCGGCCACGTATCGCACGAGCGATGAGCTCGCTACGAGCGAGGAGTCCAGCGCGAGCGCCGCCGCGACGAAGAGGTACCAGATAGAGGCCAGTGTGGATACCGGCCAAAACCGTACGAGATATCGTACTGTCACCCGGAACCGCTCCCCCAGCGTTCGATGGCGAACTCCTGGTATTTCAACCATAACACTCCCCCGTCAACGCTAGGAGGTTGCGACCTTATACTCAACCACGATTACTGCCCCTACTAGCGAACAAACCACAAGGTCCCCTTCGGTAACACTCGCGGCCAATCCGGAGGCAGCAGGATAGAACTGATCATCCTCTAGGCTCTGTCCGAGATGTTGAACCTTAATGGTTCCGCCAGAGGTACTGACCACATGGGCGAAGAACTTTCTACGCCCAGAGATCTTCTTGGCGTCCTCCTGAGACTGCTTCCTGATGTTCACGGCCCTATACCTCTTCGTCTGACACGGTGAGATCGCGTACTAGGCCGATTTCATGGACCATGGGACCACCGCTCATCCCTAGAGTGCGCTCCCATCCGCGCACACGCCATAGCTGTGTGCCAATGCCCTCCTCGTCTACGTTCACGTAGTAGCTCTCGTGCGCGTCCCTCCTCGGGTCGTCGAAGGTAGGTAGGCTTGCAGTGTTGGTCATTGCGTCTGCCAATCGCACGATGAAGTCAGCGATCTCAAGCGCCTTAGTGTCGTCTAGTACACATGAGGTCGATGGGTCATGATCGTAGTCGACCTGTTCCACCCTTTCTCCTACTACTGAGATGGCGAGAGGTGAATTCTCATCGTCGTTCCGCTTCATGTAGTATCCAAAGTCCGCGTGGAACGGGTTATCGATCAGCACCACGCAGACGTTTGGTAGCGACATAGTAGAATCCACACGGATGTACTGGGAGTCTCCTGAAATCATTCTGGGCTCCGACGTGTCCGTGTAGGTGGCGTCTGCAGTTTCCGTATAAGGGTCTAGTCGCTGACGAGTAACAAACACTCCATTAGAATTCATCCACGGAGAGTAGAAGTTAATGCCGAACGCTAGATCACTGACCACGTCCATCCACGTCGTTTCCGGATACGGCGGCCAGGTAACGTCCACCACCAGAGTGTCCTCAGGAACGTTAGATAGGTCGTAGGAAAGCCCGGCTAGACCGAATACCTCCTCGAGTGCGGACACGTATGTAGTTCCAGAAGCGATCGTGTATGGAACCGACGGTCCAGACGTGATGAGGGTGACGCTCAGGTCGGCTGCGTCGCATACAAGTACCCGCTCATTGAACTCATCGAAGATCGTCTCGGAAACCTCTAGCTTGAAGATCCCTAGCGGGAATTGTCTCCACGCGCCCAGCATGTACCGTTCCTCTACGACAGATACTCGGTCGCTAGACGGGTTAAAGAAGGACGGTAGACGAGAAGACACCATGCTGATTCCCGAGATGGTTCGTAGTACCGGCCTCTCGTTATCGAGAGACAGCGTTGCCTCAGAGTCGAGGATCATTGCGTGTGAAACTTCCTCGATCGAAACGTTATTCGAGTCAACGAGGTACCATCGCCATCTGGCAACGATAGGCCCGTACACACCTGCCAGAGCATTCTCGATCTGCGCATCGGTTAGATCTTCGGGCGGGGTAACATCGTCCCATGTCCAGATCGTGCCTGCCATTGGCTAGAACCCCCGCACAAGGGCAGTCATGTCGTAGCCAACATGCTCTCCCAGCGACGGTACGCGTCCAAGCGATGCAAAGTATTCCCACTCGTCCTGCTCTAGAGGACGATCGAAGAAGGCGACCGCTAGAACGATACCACCTAGGTAGCTAGTTACGCTGATGGAGTCCAGCCCGATCTCGACGTCTGTACTCGGATCAGCTCCGGACGCCAGGTTGGCGGCCGATACGATCGTTCCGCCGTCTGCTGCAACGTATACGTTGTCCTGATCTCCAGCACTGTATACCACCACAGGTACACCAGCAGAGAACGTATCCGCAACGGCAACCGTCGTACCAATTCCCCCGTCGTACCGTCCATGGTACCACGAGCCGTCAAGCAGGTACGTAACAACCGCATCACTACTGATGTTTCCCCAATTAAGTACTGTCCTAGTAGACGTTGCCTGAGACGACGCTAGAGGCACGAGCCAAGCAACATACGAGTACGATGTAGGCGAAATGACGTGGTGACCGAATGACAGTCCGCTGTCGTTCTCGGTACCAGTAGAGGCCATCGCTCGCATGACTAGCTGTTCAATCTCGTTTTCGGTTGGCTGAGTTCCCTTCCAGACACAGATCGGGCCGATAATGCCGTCGAACGGATTTGTCGTCGAATTGGCGGCACCGATGAGCAACGATGATACAGAGTCATCGTTACGAGATCCCTCTCCAAGCGCAATCTCTGACAGACCGTTTCCGACCGTAAACGTTCTAAGTCCGTCTACTGGATTCCAGATCCAGAACGTTGGGTCGTTGGCAGAGCTATCGGAGTTATATGTAACCACGCCAACGTTCACTACGTTATAGCGTAGCGCTGTATTTCCAGTACGCCACGATCTCTGCTGACCTGCTGGGAGCCCAATAAGCAGTCGTACTCCGGACGAGGTCGCTGTAAACAGGTCCTGGAACAGCGACCAACCAATACTCTTGGTTACGATACGACCGTAACTCTGAGGCCCGCCATTGCTGAATGGCTTGACGACAAATCCAACGGCCCCTCCGCCGTCCCAAAGGTTCGTAAACGCCGCGTCAGATGCTACTTGCACAAGCGACTGCGCACGCGTGCTCGCTGAGGCATGAGCCGTAGATGCCCATGAGTAGCCAGTGCCCATGCTGCCAACTGCAATCCAACGCATGTGATCGGGGTTGTTCGGATCGAACGTTTCCATCTGCCAAGTCGGTGTCTTCCCCGCGTAGGTACTAGCTTCGATGGTGCCATTGTTAGCGAACGTAACGTTGGGGCCAACAAAGACGCCCGCGTACGCGTAGTCCATCTCGTTGCCTACTCCATCCGACCATGAGTTATGCCCGAGTAGCTGGAGTGTCGTTACGGTTCCTGCAGATGACGAGGCCTGGCCAGAGAGCAGAACTAGCTTCCAGTCAGACGATACTGGGAGCGCGATTCCAGAGCCTCCACCATCACAGGCGCACTGGCCTCGCGTGGCGTCAGCCGCTCCGCGGAGGTTGATGTAGAGGTTTCCCTTGTTACTCTTACCAGAAGCAACCACAGTGCGGCGCATGATAATGGCCGCGACAAAGTGGTCCCCGTCGCTGACGGGAATTCCCGTGTACTGCGGACGCTGGAAGTTAGCAGTAGTAGCCTCGTGGATTCCAGTAGTGATTCCGAAGTCCGCGAGGGGATGATCCTCGAAGGTCTCGCTGCTGTATGTTCCGCTGATCGTCCATCCAGTAGTGTAGGTCCCGTGTCCCCATACAGGATTACCAATGCTGTTCGTAATTCCGTAGAGGAATCGCATCCCGGGCAGGCCGTTGTCATACAGCGACGGCTCAACAGCTCGATGTCCCTCTGTATAGATGACAGTGCCGTCGTTCTCGTTCCCGCTCAGGTCGAGCGCGTCTCCTACTGCCTCTGACAGCGACCAAAGGCCGTCTGGGTTTAGCTCCTGTAGGTACGAGATTAGTGAGCTACCAGCAGCAAGCGCTCCCTGTGAAAAACCGAAGCCGGGGTTCTCGATGCCAGTGTCCCTAGATAGGGCTACGCGATCCACATCATCTAGCTGAGCTCGAACTGATACTACTGTTCTCGTTTCGTCTAGTCGGAGCGTAGACGCGGATACTCCACTAGATGGACCAACGAGATCATCTGTCGTGATAGTTACATAGGCCGTGCCCGTCAACGGGTCGCCCGTAGAACCCACGTCAGTTACCCCATCATCCGTAAAGTCCACACGGACCGTTAGGGTGAGGCCATTGTCTGGATAGTTCCACGGAACTTCAGGAGTTCCGCTCCCAACGACATGTGTAGAAGTCCCTGAGACTACAACCCCAGAATCGTAGACCAACGAATCATCAGCCTCGTCGTACATCCTGACGCGATACGAAGCCTGTGCTGCAGGGCTGCCATTCAGTTCTGCAGACCATGACACGGTGAACTCGTTGTCGCTGATGACTGCATCAGAGGCAGGAGAAGAAATCTCCACGTCGAGGGAGACGTTGTACTGGACATAAAACATAGGGCCGTCTGTGAGAGCAGCAGCGCCCGTTGCGTCACCAGTATTTGCTCTGATTCCAACTTCGAGCTTTTCGATATCCGCGATCGTCGTTAGCTCGGGAAGTCCTGCAGACGTAAGCTCGGCCTTTGTAGAGGTACGGTGTCCTGCCGTCCATACTCCGCTCTGAGAGATCGAGCCCTCGAGTACACCATCGTAGTACAGTTCGTGTGAGACACAAGAAGGAAATCCCGCGAACATCGCAACGGTACTCGTTGGGGAACCGATAAGCAGCACCATAGTCTTAAGGTGGTCGGACCAGGCCATGCCGTAGATGTTGTCGCCTAGCCCGGTTCCAAACGGCTTTTCTACCGTGTACCACGTGATGCCGTCATCCGATACTAGTTCTCCGTCTGCGAAGAACTGATTTGATCCGTATAGCCAGGCACCGCAGTATTGCGCTCCGGTGGGAGAAAGGTTCGACTTTATCCAGCTAGTACCGTTGTTGCTGTACTGATGGTAGTAATCAGTACCGCTGCCTCCCTCTGCGCCACAAAAAATCACCAGCCGGCTGAGCTGAGAGGACCATGCAATGTCTACAAACACAGTGCCGTTTGCGACTGCCGCAGTGCGATTACTCCAGGACGTGCCATTCGCGCTGGTCATGATGCACGTGGTACCGGCGACCGAGGCAATGGCGACGAACATATTGAGCCCGTCGGTCCAGATGACCTTTGTCCAGTTAACAGAGCTAGCAGAGCGCGCCGTCCACGTAGTGCCGTTGGTGCTTGTAACGACACGGTTAGTACCGTTTCCTACAGCTACAAACATCCCAAGAGATGGTGACCAGCAGATACTGTTCCACGAGCCAGAGGGAACGGTTCTAGTGGTCCAGGATAGACCGTCTGTGCTTGTCTGAATCTTATTGGTTCCACTACCTGAGGTGGTTGCGGCGAACATCCCGAGAGATGGAGACCACGCCACGGCAACTGCGTTAGCGAGAGCAGTGCTGTATGACCACGTCGTGCCTCCATTAGTTCCAACCAGGAGTCCTGTGGCGTGATTGGCTACTGCCACGAACGTGTCGATCGAGGTCGCGTATGCGATAGACCTGAACGATCCGGCCGCGTCAGTAGAGTCCACTACTTCAGCCTGAATACCCCTGTCGTCGTATTCTGGCTGTAGCTCGTAATCAACGATCGTGGCACCCGCAGGAATGCCCTCAGCGAAATCGCTGGCTAGCAGGCGATGTGATAGCCAAAATCCGAGTCCATCGGGGACCGTCGCGATGGGAGCCGTGCCGAGATCATCCCACTCAACGTAGCCGACAGAATCGTCGTTAGTATATGTTGGGATAATGTATCGTGAGCGCGGCACCTACACGACCTCGTTATAGTAGACCTCTGTTAGAGAGGCTGTAACAGTTTGGAACTTTGGATCATCTGTACGGGTCAGGCTAGAGTTGATTGCGCAGAACATACGTTCACTCGAATGTCCCATCCGCAGGCAGAGGACTGCTCCACTGGAGTACTGCGCGTCATGCATTAGCCTGAAGAGGTCCCATAGGCTAGGCTCGCCTCCGTGGTACTCAGGAGCGAGAGTGATAGTTGCCTCTCTCCAATAACCCTCGCCTACGCGAAGCGTTGGCTCACGACGGCCGCGCGCCCGAACGAACTGAGTGATCTGGTTCGATGAGATCGCTACCGCTGTTGCGGGAACCACGATGAAGGTGCTCTCACTGCCTACTACATGCAGGTACGCGTCCTGAGCAGAGAAATCAACCGTATGATCAACGCTTGCCCTGTCTCCCTCTACGAACGACAGACCGATCTGAGCTGTCCATGACACCTCATAGGTTAGGTCTGCGTTGGGAGGAGCCACGTAGTCGTCGTACCATGGCGTTGCTACTGACTCTACTGTAGCGATCCTGATGTTGTTTCGATAGACGTTGTACCACGCGAAGATGTCCTCGCCAGGATCGACCTCGTCCCACGTAACGTTGACGTATGGAAGCGACATCTACCTCTCCGTAGTGGCGTCTAGGCCCGTAATGATTGATGGCTCAGTCCAGTTAGTAGTGATATGACGTAGGCCACTCGAAAAGAGCGTCTCGTCCTCGTCAACGATGACTTGCACCCAATAAGACGAGTCGTCATGTGCATCCCACGTGTACGGCACAGCGTGAGAGAGATCGTACGAATCGCCCGTGAGCATAGTGCTGTCGTACAGCGGCACGCTCACCATCGACGTTAGGTCGTTGCTCGTATAGTACACCGTCAGTTCAGCGTACTCAATATATGCCTCGTCCAGCGAATTTACACTCGATACCGAGATCTCAACGCCCAATCCTGAGTTTACGTCCTCTGCGGTCCACTCTGTGCCCCACAGGTCGTCCTCTCCTCCGTACACTGCATCTCCGGCAGAATCCGGCCACTGTTCGAGAAGGCGAGCCTTGTCATCGCCGACGGCGGTTCCAGACCGGATAAGCCGAATAGACGCGTCAGATACGCCCGTTCCCCACGAAAACACTACAGATCCGTGTCCTGGCGACGCGAGGCCATATGTAGTATTGCTGGTCCCATCTCCAACATACGATGAGCCTCCACCGCCACCGCCACTGGCGGTCGAATAGCTGTCGTCTACCCACACCTGACCCGTGGATGTCCACACCATTTCGTAGCCAGTGTGGACCCATACAGGATCAAGCCACCATGTTCCATCACGATAGTGCCATTCTGTGGTCCAGTAACCGGTCTCCTTAGAGGTCCAGTAGCCTGTTTCCTCATAATGTCCGGACTCTACCAGGTCACCCGCGCCGCCGCCACCGCCTCCGTAGTAGCCGCCTCCGCCGCCGCCTCCGAGGTAGTTATTGTTTCCTCCGTTTCCGCCAAGTCCCAGGACACCTGCGGTACCTGTCCCATCTGCCGTACCTGCTGCTCCACCGGCAGACTGCGTTCCTCCGCCGCCTCCTCGCGAACCGGCCGCACCCGCGGCTCCGTTCGGCTGGCCTCCGTTGCCTCCGGCACCGGCACTTGCTCCCCTTCCTCCGCCTCCTCCAGCAACCACCTTGCGATGAGCGAGAGTCGTGCCTCCCTGTCTGATGTCAGTTGCGCCGCCACCATTTCTGTACCCGGTACCGCCGCCATTCCATCCCCCGCTGGATCTCGCTCCCTGGCCGCCTACGTTAACATACAGCGTCTCACCCGGGGTCACTGAGAGAGTGGTCAGCACCTGTGCGCCCTGGCCGCCATTAATTGAGTTGGCTCCCTGAGCATTGATGTCAACGCTAGTTACGCCGGTAGGAACCACAAATGACTGCTGGGAACCGGTATACAGGAAGGTCTGCGATGATGGTGTGGCATTCGATCGCTTGCGAAGCGTGATCATTAGACCCGTCACGTCAGCGTCCATAGGAACGAGCGGCGAGCGATAGCCATCAACCTCTGGAAGTCGCATGTCATAGAGCCTAAGCAGCTCTGAGAGACCAGAACCTGCCGACGTAGCAACGGTAGCATCGTCTACCAGTGCGTTCGACGGGTTCGACCACGCGTTTACGCCTCCGTTTGAATCATCCGATTCTGCAGACGATGGGCCAATAGGCGATGTGCTCTCCTCGGTCCTCGTGTATTCGGGTTCCTCGTCAAAGATCAGTACACGATGTCCATCTACGGCTGTTCGAGCTGCAGTTACTGTCCGGGTGAAGAACTCCTCGATCTCGTCCTCGGTGGGCTGCGTGCCCTGCCACACCCGCACGAGGTCGATGACGCCGTTGAAAGTGCGGTTGCCGTTGACGCTGTTCCCTGTGTAGAGGGTGGAGGAGGCATCACTGCTCGCAGTGCCGGACGGTGCAGCCGCCTCAGTGATGGTTAGCTGCGTCACGACGCCGGTAGTGAGGTTCGCGAGGTACATGACCGGGTCGTTGGCGGTGGCGGAGTCGTCGTAGAGCACCACAAGCGCGTGCGGCACGCCGAAGGTCACGGCCCCAACCTGGCTGCGCCATTGAGCGAGACCACCCGAGAAGGTGCGGTTGAGGTAGATGCCCCGGTTGCTGCCATCGACGTAGACAACCCACTGGCTCTTGTCGAGGAGCCGGGAGAACGCCGACTCGGCGGCAGCCGCGGTCATATTGAACACGACGCCGACCGCCCCACCGCCGTCGAAGATGTCGTCCAGCTCGTCGCCCGAGCCAAGGTTGACCGACGACGCGACCCGCGTGCTCGCGCTGGCGTGCGCCGTCGAGGCCCACGAGTAGCCGGTACCGAGGGAACCATCGCAGTAGGAGGTCGCGCGAGACTTCGCCTCGCACTGGGCGGCGTCGAAGTACCACTCGTCGCCGTTGACCGACGCCTGAATCCACACGGTGACGAAGGCGGCGGTCGCACCCACCGGGCACGTCCCGGTGACCGTGAGGCGCGTGACACCGTTGAGCGTCGTCAACGTGCCTTCGGTGACACTGACCTCTCCACCGCTCGCGTCGACTCGCCAGCGAATGCGGACCTTGAACTGCTTCCCGGCCGCGTTGCCGGGGTTGACCACAGCCTGCGCGGTGTATGCCGTGCCAGGGGTGACCGTGAAGCGCTCCGAGTTGTGGTTCGCTTCGTGGCTCGGAGCCGCCGCCGAAACGTTGGTGACCTTGAACGAGGCGTCGCCGGACGCTGCCCAATCCGTGCTGCGGGCGACCGTCACGCCGGTCGTGTTCGCCGTCCACACCGTGCCGATCGCCTCTGCGGACGGGTTGAGCGCGATGAGGTTGGTCGTCCCCTCCTCAAACCGCATCCCCGGCAGCCCCCGGTCGTACAGCGACGGCTCCACCCCGCGCTGACCCTCGGCGTACGTCACCGTGCCGTCGTTGCCGTGCCCTGATAGGTCGTACACCCTGGCGAGGTCGACGGACTTGATGAGGTTATCTCCCCAAATAATGACGTATGCGACGCCGTTGCTAATCGCGAGAGTCTCGGAGCCGTAACCCGTTACGTATGAACCCCGCTCCGACATATTCGAGGGGTCGGAGATATCGATCGATGTGATCGTGCCGGGGGAGTTCCAACAGGCTACGTAGGCGATCTCTCCGACGATCGCGATGCCGGACGCTCCGTTGAGATTTGCGCTCGTGTATGATCCTAGTTCTGAAAGGTTCTCTGGATCAGAGATGTTGATCGCCGTGATGCTGTCTGCATTTTGGCTGGCTACGTACGCAATATCCCCTACGAGGGCGAGACGCTGCGCTCCGTTGAGATTTGCGCTAGTATACGAGTCTAGTTCAGCAAGCGCGCTTGGCACTGAGATATCGATTGCCGTAATGCTGTCAGCCCCGAGGCTTGTTACGTAAGCTACGTTTCCACTGATAGCAATTCCGGTGGCCCCGCCATCTAGGCTAGCGCTTGTATACGAGTCTAGCTCGGACATCGAGCTAGGGTCACTGATATCGACTGCAGTAATGCAGTCAATTGATTCACTAGCTACGTAGGCTACCGTTCCACTGATTGCAACATTAACGGCTCCGTTAAGATTTGCAGTAGTATATGAAGAGATCTCAGATAGGTTAGATGGGTCCGAGATATCGATAGCAGTCAGAGAATGTGAGTAATGACTAGCTACATACGCCACATTTCCGCTAATAGCGATACCGGTTGCTCCAACCATTGTGGAATTTGTATACGAGTCCAGTTCAGTGATGTTGGATGGATCAGAGATATCGAGTGCAGTGATGTTGTCACTCGTCTCGTTGATAACATAGGCCACGTTGTCCTTGATCGCAATGGACCACGGGTAGTCAAAGTTTGCACTCGCGTACGAGTCTAGTTCGGCAAAGCTATACCCGTCGTATCCATCTCCTAGCGCCCAGAGTCCTCCCCCCGACTCGAGCTCGGCCTGACTGATCCAATCACCGC
>Ga0265293_10008083_pt1 | contig 15783 bp, 23 predicted proteins | sample Munlanlewell138R_FD_192505 | JGI IMG/M metagenome (GOLD analysis project Ga0265293, IMG submission 192505) | Leachate microbial communities from a municipal landfill in Southern Ontario, Canada - Leachate well 138R | ecosystem: Engineered > Solid waste > Landfill > Unclassified | place: Canada...
CTCCGACAATTCGGCGCACATTTTTATGTATTGGTAATATTCTGCGATCTGTACATCGGTGTATTCGTGGTTTTCACCGATTTTCTGATAGTCCTTTAACCACTTTTCGACTGTGTGAGTTTCGCAACCGATTGAGATTTTGCCGGACATATAAAACAAATGATGAGCAGACCCCTGAATATTTAATATAGGCAATTTAACACCTTTTGCGCCCCGAAGATTTGCGCCCTCAAGATATGCGCCTTCGAGATTTGCGCCTCTGAGATATGCGCCTTCGAGATTTGCGCCTCTGAGATTTGCGCCTCTGAGATATGCGCCTTCGAGATATGCGCCTTCGAGATTTGCGCCTCTGAGATATGCGCCCCTGTTTCTTTCGAGGAAATCTTTTATGGACTCGTATTCTCCGCTTTTAATTTCAATCTTCATCTTCACCCCTCCGGCTTTATCGTGGCAGGGGCAACCCCTCGCCCCTGCCGTTACGTTCTCAAGCCAGCCTCCTTTCAAGATTTGTTCAGCACTATTAATACTGTTCTGCTCTTCCTGCCCCCCGGTCGCCTTCTGGCCTTGTTCACGGTTCGCTTATGGGTTTGGCGTTGTGTGGGGTGCGTAGCTTTAAGGCTCTTGTGTCTTAGGAGTAATCTCTCTAAGTGAGCCGCCCCTTGCCTCTCCCTGCTGTGGGCTTTTAGTTACCTACGCCCCGTGGAAGCGGCGTTTCGGCCTTTTGTTGTTGGTAGTATACACCTCGGGTTTTTAATGTCAAGCTTTTTTTTAATATTTTTTTTCTTGACTTTTAAACCAAGACAATATAGGATATAACCATGATTAATACAGACCTAATTGAAAAACGCCGGGAAAAACTGCATATAACCAAATACAAAATGGCTGATAAGCTCAAAATGAGTAGGCAGACATATTATACTATTATCAATAATAAATCAACAACATTAAGCACTTTAGGCAAGATTGCCGATATTCTTGGCTTGAAAGCCAAAGACCTAATTATCTAAGGGGCAACAGCATGAAAGAAGAAAAGAAAGATTACTGCAAAAACAGCCTATGCACGGCTTCTACCCCTGCCGAATCCAAAATGCACCCACAAGAATGAAGTGACATCGCATCTTGTCCCTGTTCTTTTTCAGGCCGCAAAAAAAATGCACGAATCACAACGCCTTGAGACCGACAGGGCAATTAATGAGCTTCTTGGCGCAATTAATTACATATCAGCGAGAATTATTTATTTGAGGTCAAAATGAAGCAGCCAATTATCAGCGAGAAAGAAATCACTGCATCAATCCGGTCATACTTAAAAGCGTTTAAAGTATTCCATTGGAAGGTCTGGCAGGGATTAGGATCAACACCCGGCGTGCCGGATATTATCGGCATTTATCGGGGAAAGTTTTTAGCTATCGAAGTCAAAACAGAACGCGGGAAATTATCGCCGCACCAGGAAAGATTTATTCAGAATATTAACGACGCCGGCGGGATCGCTTTCGTCGCCCGATGTATTGATGATGTCGAAAATAATCTGCATTTTAAAATGGGGTGGAAATGATCGCACTTTGCACAAAATGTCAGGCTGTTCAGGAGTTCAACGGGATTATAGATTATTGCTATAAGTGCGGAGCAACTAACATTATTTCGGACACCGGTGATTATATGGTGGCCGGCGAAATTCGGAAAGGTGGCGTGATGGAAAAAATATTTCAGAAAATATCAAGGCGATACCGTGAAATAAAATTTTCTGTGTGGCTCCGCTACCAAGAAATAAGAAAACAGATAATGCAGTTTATTATGTGGGGATAAAACAGAGGCGCAGGAAATGATTAGTTGGATAAAATTATGTTTATAAAAATAATTGATATTAGCCGATGGGCTAAAATAGATCAATCTTGTTTTTCTGAATTACCAAATTATTGGCGCAGATTGAGAATGGTTGTTTTTAAAAGAGATAACTATCAATGCGTTTATTGTGGGGATAAAAATGGCCCATTTGAAGCAGATCATGTTTTTCCGCGCTCACGCGGCGGAGAAGATACTGAATCAAACTTGGTCTGTTCTTGTAGAAAATGTAATCAGTCCAAACGAGATAAAACACCGGAAGAATGGGGATGGACTGGAAATATTAAAACTTGCGGCTAGGCTTCTAGGGCTGAAAAGGCGGCATTCCGAGCCGCCCTGCCGCTTAAAACAATCGGACACTACGGAAGTGAAAAAAAATGAAATGGTATAAACATTTGTCAAAAAGTATTGATAACCCATTTATCAGAGAGTTAATGTACGAGTTTGGAGCCGATGCATATCTGGTATTTTTTGGCACATTAGAGATTTATGCTGACAACTTCGTGCCGTCAGAACGCTACGAACTCTCCGTCAAAACTCGATACTTACGCGACAAGCTCTTACTTTCCACTTCAAAACTGCAAAAGATTTTCAAAAAAATATCACAAAATCCCGACAAAGAAAGCCAATGGGAAATAAATTTTAATAATGACCAAGTTATTATATTTATTCCTAAATTTAAGAAACTCTTAGATAATTACACATCGGATAACTTGCAAGGAACTTCCAAGAAACTTCCAAGCGACAAAGAAGAAACTTTCCAAGCAATAAGAATAAAGAATAAAGATAAAAGAATAAAGAATAAAGAGAATAGGGGAATTTTTCAAATTCCCTCTCTCCAGGAAATATCAGATTACTGTCAACAGAGAAACAATAAAATCAACGCGCAATTATTTTTAGATCATTACACAACGAACGGATGGATGGTCGGAAAAAATAAAATGAAAGATTGGAAGGCAGCAATAAGAACATGGGAGGTCAGAGAAAATGCAAACACAAACCCGGGATTCAAATCCGATACACATCGGAGGAATTATCACGATAGGCCAAGCAGCCTCGACGCCGATGCCGCAGCAGAAGCAGAGCGTATCACTGCCGAGTTTTATAAGAACAAGGCCGCCGTACACAACACCGATTAGGTGGCCGAAAGAGATTATTGCTGATTATCTGGATTACCAGGAACAGCAGGCATGGATTGGATTTATCCAGATGAAACAAAAAACAAACGGCGAATGGGAAGATATCAGAAAAAAGATGCCTCCTGAATTGCTGGAAAAAACAGCAAGGGTTTTGAGTGATTGCCGTAGAAATGGATTCATCAACCCCAAAGTGTTTAACGGAAAATTATATTGGTATCAGATCATGGGTTCGGAGAGAAACCGTAATCACAATTGCGAATGTGACCTGTGCGACAGGAATATGACATCGGGAACATGCATGGGTAAGTTTATTAATAACCGCTTAGGTCATAGAGATTTCAAAAAATGCTGGGAGAAATAACATGACAAGTATTTGCGAAACCTGCGGGGAACCATACGAGAGAGACAGCCATAAACCCAGGCAAAAGAAGTGCACGGCCTGCGCCAACAGCCGGAGAAAAGGCGACAGAAAGAGGAAAACAAAGTGGGAAAAAGTTTAACAAAAAATTAGCTTAATAAACCGGAGAATCTTTTATAAATGGATAATGATAGAATAATTGGGAAAAAAGCGATCATGCCGATCATTGAGAAAATGTACGACATTCATACGTGGCCGGGATTTTTGTATATGGTAAAAAAAAGAAATTTCCCGCTGCGACGTACTCCTTCTGGTAAGCCGATGCTGTGGAGGCACGAGTTGATAGCATACGACAATGAGTATCAAAAAGTATTGGCAAATAATTAGTTTTTCATTCCTTACCCTTTTTTATCCTTCTTTATCTGCACAAAAATTCTTACTTATGTTTAAATCAAGTCAAACCAAAAGGCTCTTACAGCTTTTGCTGAGAGCAAGCCGCCGCGGTTGAGATACAAAACCAAAAGGCGGCTTAGAAAATTATGGCTAAGAAGCTTGATGATAAAAAAAAGAAAAAGATAAAAATTGACGCTGACGAAGGACGCGCGATCAGTGAAGAAATTTTCAACAAAACACAGCAGGCATTTGAAAAGGCCGGTTTCACTGCTGATAAAATAGCAGAGGAATTGGCCTTAATAGCATTTAGCGACATGGCTGATTACGTGGTGATTGATGATGGCGGGGCGATGCAGGTAATCCCGTTTGATGAAATGAAAAAAGGCAAAAGCCGCGTTGTCAAAAAGATTAGAGAAAAAACACAGATCACGGAGAACCGAGACGGAAGCGAGATTTATAAGACAAGCCAGATTGAATATGAGCTGCACGATAAATTAAAGGCACTGGATGAGGGCATTTGCATTATGGGATTTAAGGCGCCGGAAAAAGTGGAATTAAAAATTGATATAGCCTCAGAATTAGAAGCCGCAAGGCAAAGAGTAAAATCAAGGAGATAAAAATGAAAAGAATAATATTAATCATCGTTGCTTTTTTAATCATGAGTATGCAGGCGCTTGCTGTTGATTGGACGCTAACGCCATCTCTTGTTTCAAAATCGGGAAACTATTTCACGTGGAAAGTTGTCTGCACATCAAACGGCTCATCATTGAGTGCGACGGACCTTGTGGCATTAATGCCCGAAGGTCTCAAGAAAGCCGTACAGGGCGGCACGATGATGATAATGACCGTCTCGCCTGGGACAACCACCGTTGCTCCCGATACAACAATAGACATTACGCTATCCAACGCTCAGGGCATCGCGGTATTTGTCCACACTGGATATTCCAACACAGCAGACACGACGGGGATCTCACTGGCTGAGGATTTCAACCAATATTTAACCGTCCACGATAAATTTTATTTGACGCTCAATGATATTGGTAGCGCAGGCGATCAGGTGACTATCTATTTTGAGTGCTGGGACGAGAGGAGATAACCATGAGACAGCGATTTGCTATCATCACCGGCTGGACAATAATTATTTTGGCGTTTTGTGTTTTTATCTCCAATGCTTTTCCTCCCACGCCTCCAACATCCATAGGCACAATCGCCACGCAGAACGCAGACAATGCTGCTATTACAGGCGGCACAATCGATGGCGCCACCATCGGCGGGACGACTCCGGCGCCGGGGAGTTTTACAGACATTACCGCTTCTGGTGTTGCAAACATTACAGCAATCACACCGAAATATAATTCCATCGGGACTCCCGGCGAATTAGGATTCGGTGTCGGTGTGTGTCCGCCGGAAATACTACCATCCGGTTTCACGCCAATGCAGGGCTACAATAATCCCGCCTCGGAGAATTACGGGAATTATCAGTTCACTGACGGCTCTGTCATGGTCTGGATACCAAAATTCTACTACCGGATGCACGCATGGGGCGACATCACTGCTATCACACAGGCAAATCCGGCGGTTGTAACGCAAACGGCTCACGGATATTCTAACGGAGATATTGTTTTTATCAACAACGTCGCCGGAATGACGCAGGTCAACAATCTGTTTTTTACAGTTGCGAATAAAACAGACGACACCTATCAGCTATCTGGCGTTGATTCGTCAGGGTATACCGCGTACTCTTCCGGCGGCCAGGCGACAAAAGGGTTTGGCACCGGTTACGAGTTTAACGACACAATTATTACCTATGGCAATAACTCGATCCAGATTAAGGGCTATTATGATTTTGCCAATGCCACCGCTGCCAATGCTGCCGGATATGCCCTGCACCGCGCTTTCTATGACGGCGGAATAGAGCAAAAAGGGTTTTTTATTGACAAGTATAAAAATTCAAAAGTGGCAAACGGCGCGGGTTATACCGCAGCATCCATTAAGGCCGGGAAGCCTCTGTCGGCCAACGCATCACATAATCCCTACGCCGATTTGACCGGCGGCGCAAATTATAGCTATTCAGCTGTCGACCTGGCGCACCGCAGAGACGGCACTAACGGTGAAGTGAATGCCAGTTCGATTTTCCACGTTAAGAGCGTTTTCCAGAATGCGGCACTGGCGATGTTATCGCTGGCACACGGACAGTATTCACAGACCACCGCAAACTGCGCATGGTATAACGCAACTTACAATTATCCGAAGGGCTGTAATTCCAACGCGCTCAAGGATACTGACGATGCGACTGTCATCTATCCGTCAGACGGATATGCCAACGCTTGCCGAACGGGCAGCGGTGTATCACTGGCCAAAACTACCCACAACGGACAGGCGTCCGGCGTCGCCGACCTCAACGGCGGGATGTATGAAGTGGAGATCGGCATAACATCTATTGCCACGTCTCCCGCGATTGAAGCGTGGAGTCAGGCCAATCCGTCTGTCATTACGGTCACCGGTCACGGTCTTGTCAACGGTGATTTTATACAGATTGATGCAGTTACCCAAGCGGACTGGGTCAACGCCAAAGACAAGATGTGGGCGATCACTAAAATCAATGACGACACTTTCAGTATCAACTTTAATTCGTCTGCATTCGGCACAGCTTATAACGCCGGAACTGATCCCGGCACAATCACAAAAGGAAAGTTCTATGCGACAAACACTTCTATAGCGATGAAATCCTACACCAGCGGAAACACACTGGCGACAGACCACTGGGGCGCTACTGGAATTGCCGCTACAATGACCGAGTTTGCTCCGCCGTTTAAAACGGAAAACGCTTATGCGATGCGCATGGGATCAGGAACGAATCAAGTCCTGTCCGAATCCACAAGCGGGGCGGGATGGCTACTAACCGGGATGGGATTGCCTAAAGCCGGAACCGGAGTGGATGCGACAGGAACGAACCTGTTTGGCAAAGATTATTTTTACCAAAAAATCATCAACGATTTGTGCCTCATCTCGTCTGCGCATTGGAGCACTACGACGGTTGCCGGCGTCTGGAATTCCGTTTGGGTTAATAGCCGGGCTAGCGCGGGCAACCATATTTCGTTCCGTCTCGCCTGTTACCCTGAGTAACCGAGCGATAGCGAGGTGTTATGGGAACGCACAGTGAAGCACAGTTGAAAGGAACAAACTCGTTAACCTATATGCTCAAAATCATCAAGGAGGCCAATAAAAATGGCAAAAACATACAAATACCAAAAAATTATTACGCCGATTACGACCTATGCGCTGGTTGAGCCGGACTATGAATTACTGAAATTAAAAGAGCGCGTCCGGGAGATCGGCGAGCTGGACGGATTTACTTATGTGGAAGTGCCGGACAGCGTGACGCTTCCGAGCGATCAGCCGGTTTTATTGATTGAGGCGAATTTGGAAGCCGACAAAATCAATTTACAAACGGTTCAGAAAATCCGGCAGCGATACAGCGTGAACGACGAGATCAAAATGCTCCGTCTCGGTGGGGCGACGGCCGAAGCCAAAGAATGGAACACCTTTGTCGAGAAATGCCGCGCCGAAGGGACCGCGGCGAAGGAATTGCTGGTTAAAGTGGTTAAGTAGGAGAGGGCGGCTGTCTGCTACCACAGACCGACACAAAAGGGAGTGCCACCGCCCAGAGTGAAATAAATTAAGGGGAAAGTCAAATGGCAAACGGAAACGGATTTGTAATCACAAAAGAGACTTGGGAAAATATGCCAGCAGAACAGCGAGAATGGCTTCTATTCGACACATTACAGGACATGAACAGAAGGTTGAAGCTGGTGGAAGAAAGACCGTTTCGGGACAAATGCTATTCATTTATGGGCGGTTTAATTGGCGGTGCATTGGCCGCTGCCGGGATAAAGTGGGGAACGTGATAAGTCAACGCGAATTTACTGAACAGAATGAAGGCCGGAAATACAAGCCGTATAAATGCACCGGTGGAGCGAAGACTATCGGCATAGGCCACAATATTGACGCAAAAGGACTACCGTCAGACATTGAAAAGTATCTCCAAAAGAACGGGAAAATACTCGATGAACACATCGACCGGCTTTACATTATTGACGAAGGCCACGCCGTTTCAGACTGCAAGAAACTGTTCCCCGATTTCAAGAACTTTTCTCATAATCGGAAAGTTGCGTTGACGGATTTCCTCTTTCAACTGGGATATGACAGGGCCAGCAAATTTGTAAGATCAATTCATTTAATCAACACGAATCAGTGGGAAGAGGCGGCAGACAATATGCTTAAAAGCTTGTGGGCAAAACAGACGCCGAATCGGGCAAAGAGAGTTACGGAGTTATTGAGAGGTGACGCATGAACAAATTAAAAATCATCGGTGTTTTGGCAAAACTGTATCTCAATAGAGATCACATCAAAAAGAATTGGAAAACCACGTTGTTTGGGTTTGTGACTGGTTTGGCGGCTATGTTTGCCACGGTGGATTTCAGCCAGCCGGTCAAGTGGGAAGACTTTATTCTTCCAGCATTGCTGGTTTTATGGGGCGTTGTTCAGAAGGATTCCAATGTTACAGGTGGGCAAGTTGTTCAAAAAGATTAAAGAGCGATTCATCAAGTGGCTGGTGACACCGTGTATTGTTGATCCGCCGGATGAAAGCATGGACACGGCCAGAAGTTTAGGCCGGTCTGAAAAATGGTATTTAAAATTTAAAATCAAATTTTAGGAGAAAAGTCATGAATTTTTTAAGCAAGATGAAGCTGGTTATGTCGGCAATATTCAATCAATTACTGCCATATATCAAAACCTTCTTAACCAGATACGGTGCTGTTGTGTTGGCTCTGGCAACCGAGGTTGTTATGGAACTGGCAAAAAACAATGACATGACATGGTCGGAAAAGAGGGACATGGCATTTGATCAGGTCGGAGATAAACTTGTTCAACAGGGTATCGCTATCGGAGTTGACGTAAGCAAAACCTTAATCCTTAATTCGATTCAGGCGGCGGCTTCTAAATTACAGGAAATGGAAAAGTAATGGTCGAGTTGATTCTCATAGCAGTAGTTGTGTCCGTGGCTTTAGTCGCGGCAGTAAGTCTTTACCGATGAAAGGGGTTAAATGAACACAGCCATCGATTACGAAAAAGAACTTGTCAAAGACATTGCGGGTTTCACGCATGATCCGTTGGGTTATGTGCTTTATGCGTTTCCCTGGGGCGAAGGGACGCTCAAAGACAAGTATCCTGATGATTGGCAGATCGAAGCACTGAATGCGGTCGGCGCTGGCGTGATGTCTGTCGAACAGGCAATTCAGCTTGCCAGAGCATCGGGGCATGACATCGGCAAATCTGCTTTAGTTGCGTGGCTGGTCTTGTGGGCGATGTCTACATATACCGATTGCCGTGGCGTTGTGACGGCCAATACCGATACACAGTTGAGGACCAAAACGTGGCCGGAAATTGCGAAGTGGCACAAATTGTCAATCAACAAACATTGGTTCACCTGTACCGCGACGGCGATATATTCATCCAATAAAAAACATGAAAAAAACTGGCGCGTGGACATTATCCCGTGGTCAATGAGCAATACAGACGCTTTTGCCGGTCTGCACAATGAGGGCAAAAGAGTCCTTTTGATATTCGATGAGGCGTCATCCATCCCCGATGAAATATGGGAAGTTGCTGAAGGCGCAATGTTCGACAGTAACACGGAAGTTATTTGGGCGGTATTCGGGAACCCGACACGAAACATCGGGCGTTTCCGGGAGTGCTTCAGAAAGTTCCGTCATCGTTGGGATAATAAGCAAATTGATTCCCGTGACTGCAAGATACCGAACAAAAAGAAGATTCAGGATTTGATTGACGATTACGGCATTGATTCCGATTTCGTCAAGGTTCGTGTGCGCGGAATGTTCCCGTCCATGAGTACGCTTCAGTTCATATCAACGGAAGATGCGGACAAGGCACTTGGCAAGCATTTACGACCTGATGAATATGAGTTCGCGCCGAAGATACTGACACTGGATAACGCATGGGAAGGGGATGATGAAGGCGTTATTGGATTAAGGCAGGGATTGGCCTTTAAGATTTTAAGGACGTTCGCCAAAAACGACAATGATTTACAGGTGGCGACGATGCTGGCCGATTGTGAGGATCGGGAAAAGGCGGACGCTGTTTTCATTGATGCAGGTTACGGTACGGGTGTTGTGTCGTGCGGCAAGTCATGGAACCGCGAATGGAAGCTGGTCTGGTTCAGCGAGAAATCCACTGATCCCGGATGCCTGAACAAACGGGCGGAAATGTATAAAAGACTGCGTGATTGGCTCAAGGACGGCGGAGCAATCCCGAATGATCCGGTGTTGTATTCTGATTTAATAAGCATTGAAACCGTTGGCCGGTCTGATGGCCTGATTCAACTGAAAAGCAAAAAAGACATGAAGGCCGATGGATTGCCTTCACCTGGCAGGGGTGATGCGCTGGCATTAAGTTTTGCATTTCCTGTCCAGCAGAAAGCCAGACGGCGTGAACCAAAACACATGACACAGGCTCCAGAATGGAATCCCCATGATAATTAAAAAAGCGACCATAGATGACATGAAAGATATTATCGCAATGGCACGGGCATTTCATCAGGAAAGCGCGGCGAGAAAATATACATTGACCAATGAACGGATCAAGGAACTGACCGCGTTAATCATATCGACCGGCATGGGGATTCTGGCAGTAAAAGAAGGTGAACCTATCGGCATGATGGGCGCAATGCTTCAAAAGAACGTCTTTTTCGATGAACTGATGGCCGGGGATTACCTGATCTACGTCAAGCCGGAACACAGGGGAACTGAAGCGGCTCAGCTGATGGTTGATTATTATATCCACTGGGCGAAGTCTTACGGAGCAAAGAGCATCGGCATAGACATCGAATCAGGCATTAATGACGAAAGAGCATTAAATTTTTACAATAAGATGGGATTTAAAACAACGGGATATCACATGAAATTGGAGGAAATGTAACATGGGATCAAGAGGATCAACGCCGAAAGTCCAGCCGTACACCCCGCCGCCGCAGGCCAACGATCCGGCGCTGGAAGCACAGTTGGAAAAAGAGAAACTCCTGGCGCGGAAGCGCAAGGGCAGACAATCGACAATTCTGAGCGACCAAAGCGGTGGCTCTGACGATATGCAGAAAAAAACTTTATTGGGAAGTTAAATTTAAACGGAGGGTAATATGAAAAAGATTTTTGTTATGTTCATGGTTTTACTGATGGCCGGTTTCGCGTTTGCGGGGCCGAGGGGACCTTTTCCGAATAAAGAGTTTGGACAGGATTTAGGAAAAGACGGACGGTCTTATAATGACCTGTATTTAAAGAATAAGGTCATCATGGAAGGCGCCACGTCTGATGCCTATGAGACGACTATTACAGTCACGGACCCGACTGCGGACCGGACAATCACGTTTCCTAATTCCAGTGGTACGGTAGTCCTGGAAGCAACGGGCGCGACGTATACATTCGAGGGCACGACTGCGGACGCTTATGAGACCGTGCTTTCAGTGATTGATCCCACTGCGGACAACACAATTTATTTTCCTAACGCTTCCGGTTTGGCCGTTCTGTCTTCGGGCGCGGCTCCCGGCGAAGCGAAATCTTTTATTGGTATCGACAACGGACTAACCTTTGAAGGAGCTACGGCTGATGCTCATGAGGTTTCCTTGGATGTGGCCGACCCGACCGCCGATGTCACTTACCGCCTGCCTGTTGCGGCTGCCGGAACGTACGGCTTGATGTCGTCCACGCTGGCGACCAACGCGGCTGACATAAAAAACAGCGTTTACGGCGGAACGAATCAGCTTATATTTGAGGGTGCGACTGCTGATGCCTATGAAACAATTATTACGCCGACCGATGCGACGGCTGACCGGACCATAACCCTGCCGGATGCGTCTGGTTCGCCGGTTCTTTCAACTGGTGTCCCGCAGGCCACTAATTCCTTTTGGGGCGCAAGCAATTCGATTGTGTTTGAGGGCGCAACCGCCGATGAATTTGAAATATCATTGGTTCCTGCTGATGCGGCGGCTGATGCTACCGTAACTGTTCCGGCGAAAACCGGCACGATTGCTTTATTGACCCAGACCGTAACGGCTAAGACTCAGGCTGATACGCCCGTAACAGTTTCCGCTGGTGATGCCGGACAGATTTACGACAATACCGGAGCAGGCGGCGCGGTGGTGTTCAATCTCCCCGAAGCGTCAACAGTTATTGGAAAGTCCTTTACGTTCTGCGTGACGGCGGCCCAGAACCTTGATGTGAACCCGGCGGATGGCGATACGATTCTTGGCTTGACCAATGCGGCCGGAGATGCAATCCGCAACGCTACCTTGGGCGGTTCGATAACATTGACGGTGCTGGATGCTGCGAATATCGTCGCCACGGCGTATCAGGGAACATGGAACGACGTAAATTAATTTTATCCCCTGAAGCTGGCCGCGTAAGTCCTTGATGGCGGCGGCCAGTCCCCCCCCCCAGGGATTTGAGGTCGAAATGACTGAAGAAGCATTGAAAAAATTGATAACTTCCCGGCAATCGAAGCTGGAAACCAACAGAAGCCAGATTGAACCGATTTGGACATCCGTCGCGGAATTGGTCAACATCGGATTGGGTGACATAACCAACAGGGGACAGAGCGACAAGACCTTTGGCGATTTAGGAAGGAAGGCTTTTGACGGCACAGCCATAGGCGCGGCTGTTCTGGCGACTTCAGGCATCCACGGCTATCATGTGTCGCCTTCGTTCCCGTGGTTCAATTACGTCATGTCGCGGGAAGTCCTGAACAAAGTCCCCGAAATCAAAGAATGGTTACAGGCCGAGGAAGCGGATGTCTATTCTGCGCTGAATAATTCCAATTTTTATTCAGCAATGTGGGATTTTATTTATAACGGATTCACCGTTGGTTCGGTGGCGATTTACGGGGAAGAGGATATTGAAACCGGACGGCTGGTCTTTGAATGCATCCATCCGCGTGAAGCCTATTTTGAGGAAAATAAATTCGGTGAAGTGGATGTGTTTCACCGGAAACGCAAAAGAACAGCAAGACAACTTGTTCAGAAATTCGGAAAAGATAATCTTCCCGAAGCCGTAAAATATGCTTACGAGAATGACCCGTTTAGTGAATTTGAGCTTATCCATGCCGTTTTCCCACGGGAAGAATACGACGACCGGAAGAAGGACGCGAAGAATAAAAAATTTGCTTCAGCATGGTATCTTACCGGATCTTCAAAGGTGGTATCTGAAGGCGGCTATGATGAATTTCCCTATAAAGTGTGGCGGTATATGCGGTCAGGAAATACCGTTTATGGGCTGTCCCCTGCTATTCTGGCACTGTGCGACATTAAGGGTGTTAATATTATATCTAAAACCATGCTTGGCGCGGCTCAGTTATTCCTTGATCCTCCCCTAAACGTACCCTCCGACCTTATGGGGAAGGTTCAATGGAAACCGAGGGGCTTAAATCCTTATGACGACCACAACAAAATAGTGCGACCGGCGCAGATCGGCGGCACGTTCCCGATAGGGATTGACCGCGAAGAAAAGGTACAGGCCGCAATCAGAGAGAGATTCCATGTTGACACATTCCTGATGCTGGCGAACCTTGAGAACAGAGGACAGATGACCGCCTATCAGGTCAGCGAAATGATGGGCGAGAAAGCGGCTATATTGGGCGCAGAACTGGCACCGCTGAATACCCAGATGGATGCTATCCTTGACCTTGCTTATTTCATTCTGGCGGCAAAGAACCCCGAAAACGGGGGGTCAATTAATCCACGCCCCGATGTGCTTTATGAACTGGCTCTTGAAGGGGATAGTTTTTCCCCGATGTATCAGGGGCCGTTGGCGCAGGCACAAAGACGATTATTCAAAACGCAGGGCATACAGGCCGCAATGGAATTTGCCGCGCCTATCCTTCAGGTCTTCCCGCAGGCGGCGGATAACATAGACGCCGATGAATTGCTGGTGGAAGGTTTGAGATCGTTCAACTTCCCGCAGAAAGCCATCAAGCCGAAAGATCAGGTGGCGGCGGAACGGCAGCAGAGGGCCGAAACAATGGCGCAAGAGAACGAGAAAGAGGACTTAATGAACGCGGCTCCAGCCATCAAGACAGCAGTTGAAGCGGACAATGCGGCAGGCGGGGCGTTATCCGGCGCAATAGCGCAAAACGCGGGAGGCTTAATAAATGGATAAAGAACTTGTCAAAAGATACCGCAATGTATTTACAGTCCATGATGGGCTGTTTGTTCTGGCGCATATGCTGTCAGAGCTTGGGTTTTTTGATGACATTGACGTTAATAACCCAAAAGAAGTTGCGCTTAAACTGTACGGCGCAAGGTTATTAAAATTAATTGGCGGCGGGGATATTCAGAGAAATGCCTTTGACGCTTTTATTAAGATACTGGCAACGCAGACTCCGGCGGAAATCACGAAACATGAAACGCTGGATGACATGATGGGAGAAGATAAAAGGAAAGATTAAAAATTTAGGGTTTTCGTAACGATACCAATAAAATTTTAAGGAGGATTTTTTAATGAGTGAAGAAAGCCAAAACAATGCCGGAGGCAACGAGGGCGGAGCTAATGGCGCGGATAGCAGACCGCAATGGATGGCGTCATTACCGGATGCCTACAAACAGCATGAAGGATTTTCGCAGTTCAAAGAACCGTCCGAGGCATGGGCGAAATTCGACGCGCTTTTGAAGGCTGAAGGGTCAATGGTCACGATTCCTGGTGAGGGAGCGAAGCCGGAGGAAGTATCAGCGTTTTACTCGAAGTTAGGCCGTCCCGAAAATGTGGACGGGTACACCATAACCAAACCCGCAGATTTACCGGAGGGCGTTCCTTATGATCCGGCAATCGAAGCCGAGTTCAAGAAGTTTGCCCATGCTCAAAATCTGACCGCAGCGCAGGCCGAGAGTCTTTACGGCTGGTATTACGGCCTTGTCAAAAACGGTCACGCTTCAGAACAGGCAAGACTTGAAAAGGCGCAGGGTGAAGCCATCGACAAACTCAAAACCGATTGGGGCGCGAAGTTCGACGGCAACAAGGAAATTGCCATCAGAGCTTTCAAAACATTCGGAAATGAGGAAACAGCCGCCCTTCTGGATAAGCAGATTGACGGCGTGAAGTTGGGCGATCATCCGGCGTTTATCAAGTGGTTTCATTCCATCGGCACAAAGATCATGGATGACAAGGCGACATTCGGGAATGACGGCGGGGCAGGCGGCGACACTGTGGAAGCCCAGGAAAGAAAGAGAGCCGAGCAGATGTTTCCGTCAATGACTAAAAAATAAGGAGAATCTTAAAATATGCCAACTTTAACTACATATTACGGCCTCGTAGAACAGGCTAAAAGATTGGACCCCGATGGAAAATTGTCAACCATCGTTGAGGTTCTTAACCGCGAAATGGGTAACATTCTGGCGGAAGCCCCCTGGCTCCCCTCGAATGATACCTGGACAAACAAAACCCTGCGCAGAGGTACTTTGCCGACTTCCGCACGGCGCAAGTTGAACAGCGGCGTTGCCAAAAGCAATTCGCGAACGACCGAAGTTATGGATGTTATCGAGATGCGCGAAGTCTATGCCGAGTATGACAAAGACTATATTGATGCTTTCCCCGAACCCGGACGCGCAAGACTGATGGAAGCAGAGGCGTTTCTGGAAGGTCTGGGCCAGGACCTTGTGTCTGACATCCTGTATTGCAATTCGCACAAAGACCCTGATGGTATGCACGGCCTTGCTCCCCGTCTGGACACTGTTGACGGCGAGTTCGTCATCAACGCGAACGGCAGTTCGGCTGTAACCAGCATCTATGTTGTCACTTGGGGCCCGAATTACGCGCATCTGATTTACCCGAAGAACATGGCGAATCTGGGCATCAAGCATACCGATCTGGGCGAAGTGACGATCACCGACGCGACAACTTCCGCACCCAATACAAGCCAGTTTCAGGGATACAGAGACCATTTTCAGGTGAAATGCGGGCTTGTTGTTCGTCATCCGAAGTGCATCGGGCGTAT